>Ga0209902_100411_pt1 | contig 49200 bp, 44 predicted proteins | sample FECB27metaG_FD_188304 | JGI IMG/M metagenome (GOLD analysis project Ga0209902, IMG submission 188304) | Cyanobacterial communities from the Joint Genome Institute, California, USA - FECB-27 (SPAdes) (version 2) | ecosystem: Environmental > Aquatic > Thermal springs > Hot (42-90C) > Microbial mats...
TTTGATAAGTCACCAGTGTGCTTTGCTGTAAAGAAAGGTGTTAAAGAAAAGCTGAAAGCCGTCCCCAACTGGCAAGAACGGCTAAGAAAACTTGTTGATGAACTAATAGAAGATACGGGGGATAGCTGTCAGTAGATGACTAAGCTTGTCTAGGTTATCGGCTACTTAGGACAAGCTCTTTTTGCCAATCTACCCAGCTATACAACAGCCTAGAGGGGTCAGCCCAAGTCAAAAGATGATAGCAGGTTGCACCCAAACTGTACAGATCGCTAGTAAAGCGGGGTTTACCTTCGTGTTGCTCTGGGGCAGTATACCCCTCACTACCGATTACTGTTCCAGTTTTGGCTAATATAGGTTCAGTGGCAAGTTTAGCAATGCCAAAATCCACCAAGTAAAGCCTGTTATCAACACTGTGGCGTATGATGTTTTCAGGCTTAATGTCTCGGTGAATTACCTGATTGCTATGGACAAAGTGCAACACAGGTAGTAAATTCTCAAGTAATTGCCGAATTTTAGCTTCGCTGAAAGTGCCTTTTTCCTTGAGTTCCTGATTCAGGTTGCGTCCGTCAATAAATTCTTGCACCAAATACAGGTAATCATCCTGCGTAAAATGTGCAAATAGTTCGGGAATATGCGGATGCTTACCTAACTTCTCTTGTAATACTGCTTCTCGATGAAATAACTCTTTTGATTTTTCCGCATTATCAAAGCCTTTACCGTGAAATTGTTTAATCACACAATATGGTTTAGATGGCTTGTAATCATCTATAGCCTTAAAGGTTCTAGCAAAACCACCTCGACCAATTGGTTCCAAGGGGCGGTAACGCTGATTGATCAGTAACCGAGATTTGCAATGCTGGCAAAATTCTGCATCATCCGGATTTTGGGGACTTAGGCAGTTAGGATTCAGACAATAGCTCATACTCCAGGGTTTTGAGAAGCTTTGTATTTATTTTGCCAACCGAAATCTAGTTGGGTATTCATGAAACAGGTTTTATGGAAACTTTTTTGCGTTTTCTACGCTTAGTGCTGTTTAATATATTACTTCCCCTACTCCTTATGCTCAACCTGACTCCTCATCAACCTTTGCACACTCACCAACGCCCGATTCAACTCATAACCCCGCCTCTGGGGATTCTGCAAATACGCTTGCTGTTCGTCTTCAATCATCTGTACATCTTGCCGCACCAAGCCATCAAGTAACTTTTGCGCCGCACCAAACAAACTATTTTTCACAAACCGACGAAACCATACAGGTAATTTGTGTAATCGCCAAAAGGCATTTAAAGATGTGAAATGAATTAGATAAGCCTTTGTTTGTGTCTCATTCACTGGACACAATAAACAGTAAATTTTAAAATCTTTGCCCAATGTAGAAACCCAATGAGGATATACATAACTGACATCCAAAGGTTCAGGATGAAGACGGCGCAAAGCAGGAAAAAATAATTGTGAAATCGACCAAATTTTATCAATTTTATAATAACTTTGTGCTGTATAATGAGCATCAATACGATGAGCATCTTCGTCAATATCTTCCAGCGATGCTTCTGCCCATGCCTGATAATCCTCATGCAAATGCCCGTGGTACATATCCATCAGGTTTTCAATTAAATAGGAATAATGGGCGTTACAGTTGATAACTGAAACTGTGGCAATGTAATTGAGATGATCCCACTCTGGAACACCCATTGGTTGTACAGACGCGCCATTTTGTAGAGACGCGCCATGGCGCGTCTCTACATTTCCGGGGAAAAGCCAGATCAAGCCGTCTTGTTCTTTTACGGGGTAACGGCGGATTTTGCAATTTGGAAGTTTCTGGTTATTTGCTAAATAAGGAACTGCTGCACATTCACCTTTATCGTTGAAGCGCCAACCGTGATAAGCACATTCCAACTCATCGCCAACGACTTGTCCGTGACTCAGTTTCACTAACCTATGAGGACATCTATCTTCTAGGGCATGGATTTGTCCCTTGCTGTCGCGGTAAAGTGCGATCGCCTGCTTCCACAGCATGACACCCACAGGCTGAGTTTTCACCTCACGCGAAAGCGCAACCACATACCAATGATTGGGGTTAATCCCCAATTGACGGATATCATGATTTTGGACAGCTTGGGAAAGAGACATAAATTCACGCATCCTCACTACTGTTAGAATGTACCGCAAATCTTCTTACTGATAACTGATAACTGTTCACTGTTCACTGATTTGGGCAGCCTACTACCTAAGGAGCTAAAAATTAGCAAATCACAAGCTATAAAGTATGTCTAGGTGTAACAATTATCCTGTTGAGGCAAATATCCATATGACAAGTTACCAATCCAATCCAGAAACGGTTGCAAACGAATCCACATCAACCGGTGAACTCATCAATGAGATTATCGAAGAAACTCAGCACATCAACTACGTGGAGATCATCGAAAACGTTATCGACACTCTGGAACAAGATGACAGCGCAATGGTGAGTCATCCTTCAGAAGGTGGTAACAGGTGGAAGTTCAAGTACGGCACAGTGGAAGTGTTTGTCCAACTGACGGGACCAACCGATGAAGATACATTAACAGTTTGGTCTGTGGTGCTCAAGTTACCAGCCAAAGATGAACCGAGGTTGACGCGGCAGTTATTGGAGATGAACGCATCTGGCACCTTTGAAGCGCGTTTTGCCATCGTTGAAAATCAGGTTGTCGTACTCGCAACACGCACTTTAGCAGATTTGTCTGCTGGCGAAGTTTCTCGCATAATTACTGTGGTGGCAACGATCGCCGATAATAACGACGAAGCATTAGAATCGGAGTTTGGTGCTGCTTGACTTTTGTGTGGCGACTGATTCCGTTACTAAACGCCTCTGGTAAGATGCAGATGGCGATCGACCGCTGGTTGTTAGAACAGCATCAGTTGGGACATCTTCCAGCTTTGCGGTTTTACACTTGGTCGCCACCTGCGATTTCCTTGGGCTACCATCAACATAAATATCCCGAACATTGGCAGCATCTTGTTTGGCAAGGTGAAAAAGTGGACTTGGTGCGACGTCCCACAGGGGGACGGGCGGTGTTGCATCAAGGTGATTTAACTTATGCTGTGGTGACATCTGGACTGGTTGGGACTCGCGTCCAGGTGTACGAAAAAATTTGTGAGTTTTTGATTCAAGGATGGCGATCGCTTGGCACTCAATTGCACTATGGTACAGCTGGGCGCGGTTACATTCACAACCCCAACTGTTTTGGCACAGCAACAGGTGCAGATTTGGTTTTGGCAGATGGAACCAAACTTATTGGTAGCGCCCAACTGCGACGAGGCGGGGCAATTTTGCAACACGGTTCCATCCGTTTGCAACCTGATGCTGAATTGTTTATTCAGGTATTTGGTACAGAATCTTTTACGCCTGTGCAACTTCAAAAGAAACCAGATATTGAAAAGATTATTGCCGCTTTAACTGCTGCTGCTGAAGATTGTTTTGATATGCACCTAGAGGTGGAACCACTTTCTCAGTCTGAGTGGGAGGCAATTTTGGCGCAACCGAGTTTGGAGGTTATTTAACGATTTTAGGATTAGTTGACTTAGTTACGACCAAATACTATTGCCAACTTTTGTGTCTAGAATATGCAAATTATTTTATAATTTGTATATTCTCTTGCGAATACTATTATTGGGACTTTAAAATTTTCTGGCATAAAAAGCGCCTGAAAGCCTTTGTAGATAAGGCAAATACGTCACCTTTGGTAAAACTGCCTCAAACCCAGTTACAACAAGCGAAGGAGCTTAATCGATGTAAAAGCCTTGCCTGTTTTAGAATTGAGACGATTTTGAGCCTAGTTTTTTACAAAGTCCGATTATTCGTTCTTAGTCTTTTGCATTACAAATGAGTTAGGAGACCTTTACAAGTCTGCGATGCGATACATCTTAAAATGCGTTACAACTTCCATTTTCGTTGAGCTTTGTACAAGCCTTGTGTTATGTAAGTTACTTGTCTTGACTCTACAGGAAGTTTAAGATAATGGAGATTAAAGTTATACTTTATAATAAAACATATACTTAATATTATGAGTGGAAGTCAGTGGGTGCGTGGTACAAAGCTCAATGATAGATATACAATTAGAAACTTCTTCCGTGGAAGTGGTGATTGTATCATTTGTCTCGCTGAAGATGAAAAGCTAAGTAGACAAGTTATCATCAAAAGTTTAGATGAACAAAAGATTCAAAAAGATCCCAACTTAAACTTCAACACACTCCAAGAAGATTTGAAAAATGAAGCAAAGCACCTCGCTAAATTTAGTCATCCAAATATCGTAACGATTTATGATATTTTTCAAGATAATAAAACATCTTTAGAATGCATAGTGACAGAATATATACAAGGTGAAACTCTTGATAAGAAAGTAAAGGATTTAAAGTCAGGACAAAATATAACTGAAGCTGATGCTCTGAATTATATAAATCATGTCGCTAATGCATTAAAACTTATTCATGCCAAAAACTTGATTCATCAAGATATCACGCCAACAAATATCATAATTGAGAAAAACACAAATAAAGCTGTACTTATAGATTTTGGTAATGCTCGCGAAATTGGCATACCCACTAAGACGAACTATGTTTCCCAACCCTATGCAGCACCTGAACAGATTGAAAATAATCAAAATAATCAATTTTATACAGACGTCTATATGTTAGCAGCAACTTTCTATTATGTATTAACTAATGAACCACCTCCATCTGCTGAAAAAAGAAGAATTGATAAGATAAATGGTGATATAGATCCACTTTCTTATGCAATAAAGAAAAATAAAAATATCAGTATTAAGCTTAGTAAGGCCATTATGAAAGGGATGGAACTAAAAACAAATGATCGTTTTAAGTCAGTAGACGATTTTCTCAAATCGCTTCCACAAAAACCTCAAAAGCTTATTGACATCAAATTATTGGGATGGACGATCTTAACAGCTGCAGGAATTTGGTTGATATTGCACTCCGTCTTTCAAAGAACCTTACTTCCTTGGGTGGGAATTCACATATTTCTTGGTATTATACTCTTTATTTTTGCACAAACAAGAAGTCATTTATCATTTAAACACAGGTATTATCAGTTTGCTCTTTCCGTGTTGACAAGTTTGGGAATTTATTTATTATTTCCTGGACTAATGAGTGTCTTTCCAGCGTGGGCATTAACTCTGGTAGTTGCTGTGTTCACCGCTTTGTCTATTGAAATTTTTATTATTTGCGGAGTCTTCGACTAAAACTTAGCAGAGGTTTTTAGGGACGAATACTTATTGTTAAATTCTTCTAAATCTTTCTCATTTTATTTTTATTGTTAAGGAGATAGAACATATTAATTGCACCATTGGTAGGGTATAACTATGTCAGGTAACTCTGCAAAGAATTGGTTTCAAGAGAATTGGAAAAACTTAGTTAGTTGGTCTTTACCAGTTGGCACTGTGTTCTTAATAGCGGTCTTTTCTTGGATTCTTGACGACGAGAAGACATGGCAAAAGAAAACTAGTAACTTAATTAACAATATTGAAGCCTTCGCTATCACTGGAGGTATCATTAGATGGCTTCAAGAAGGGAAAGACCGCCAAAAAGAAAAGAGATATCAGGCTTGGCAAGTTCTTACTGTCGTTAAAAATGCAGGTCCTTACGCGCAAAAACAATGCCTTCAAGACATAAATGAAGATGGAGTGCCTCTCATAGCACTCAAGATACCTAAGGCTCGCCTAGAATCCATTAATCTGCCTAACGCTAACTTGTGTCTTGCTGACTTAAATAAAGCCAATCTGAGATACGCCAATTTAAGTAATGCCAAATTGATTGAAGCCAACCTCACTGCTGCCAATTTATTTGATGCAAACTTAAGTGGAACTGACGCTGATCTCAGTGATGCCAACTTAAGTAATGCCATTCTAGAGCGTGCTAATCTTAGTGGTGCTACTCTAAGGAATACCAAACTTATAGGAGCCAAACTGATAAAAGCTAACTTGAGAGAAGCCAAACTGACGAATGCTAACCTGAGTGGTGCTGACTTGAGTGGTGCTGACCTGAGTGATGCTGACCTGAGTGATGCTGACCTGAGTGGTGCTGACCTGAGTAGTGCCAAAAACTACACTGATGCTCAAGTTAAACGTGCCAAAAATTCGGATAAAGCAAAACTTCTCTTGTGACAGAATTAGGCTTCGTGCGGCAATAACTTGCCTTTTTTATAATTAGGATAGTAGGCTAATGCATCATATTTTGTTTTGCTCTAAGCAAGTCTTAGGTCTGTAAACTTTATCTAAGATTAATAAATAAACAAAAAGATTGATTCCGTAAGCAGTTATTCTTTGCAAAGTTATAAAATTTATATTAAGTAATTATTGACATAAAGTTTTTATTTTTATTAGGACTTACGCACTTTACAAATCAACTCTTGTGTGCACAACACTCTAGCGCCAACTTCCGTGCGGTTCTGCAATAGTCAGATCGAGCAAGAATTTCCTATTTCTATCTCACTTATGCATAAGTTGATTTTGCTTGCACCTAATTAAAGAAGGAAGGGCAGCAAATAAGTCTGATTCATATAATCAGATTTTTGTCAATGCGTAAGTCCTATTTATATATCAGGATGGTAAAAAATGACTTATGTCTATAGTATTGTCAAGGCTTTCAGTTTTTTTTAATTAATTTTGTATCTAATTTAACTTTTTCATCAATTAAAAAAATTATACCTAGCAATCTACCTATGAAACGTCCAGCCTTGGCTATTGGAATTGTAGTTGTTGTGTTCGTGATTATTTTTGGCTCACTAAGTTGGTTTGCCAAACCACGCAGTCCTGATGCGAGTACTGAGCCACCATCACAACCAAGCGATGTGAGTAATGAGACGCCTCAACCTCCACCTAAATCAACAGAAAAGTTGACGCTTTTAGGCAATCCCTTCAGTGGTTACAGCACTTTTAGAAATTCAGACTTTAAGGAAGCACTTGCAAAGGATGGGTTAAACTTTACTTATGAGCATGAATATGATAAAGAACTTAATTGGTTTGAAAAGACAAATGAAGAACGTATAAGAGATATGGAAATTAAGAATAGGATTATAATATCAAACTTAGAGAACATTCAAAATAAAATTCTTATATACTTACTTCCAGGTTCTCCCGAAGAAACATTTTGCATACATAAAGCGCAAAATACAAGTATATGCTATCTACGTTGGGACGATAGTAATGTTTTTATAAGACTACCTAAAACCGAAGTGAGGCGCAAGCAAAATGCCCTAAAATCAGAAGTGCAGCAAACGAATATGCAAAACCAAGGTATTTTTCGTATCCATCCTAATCTAAACATAACAAAACAACAATTATTGGAAAAAATCAGTACAAAATTTCCTAATGAAACTGCGATAATGCAAAAGCTTGAGATTACCTGTTTTGGTTCCACTAGTTAAATTCCTAAAATATTTGCAATCAAGAACTGTTTAATCTTGTGTCAAGTAAAATCGAAGATAAGTTTCATCAATCACTCCATAACTATTTAAAAGGTCGTATTTTGATTGTTAAATTAACCCCTGTCTTTCAGTCACAATTATTAAACTTGACACCTTTTTGCGTTTTGCTACTTGTTTGGTATTTGTTAACCACAACAATTTCTATCGATCCGATATTTCTTCCCCCGCCAGGGCAAGTTTTTTTCAGTTTTCTGCAACTTTTTTTATCTAGTGACTTTATTTTAAATCACTTTCTCACTAGTGTTTTTAGAGTAACTGGTGCTTTTTTTCTATCTGTTATAATTGCGCTTCCTATTGGAATTCTTTGCAGTCAGTTCACTTTGGTATCACGTTTACTTGAACCAATATTTGGATTTACTCGCTATCTTCCGGTTGCTGCCTTAGTCCCTCTTTGTATTCTGTGGTTTGGAATTGAGGATGAGCAAAAAATCGCAGTTATCACATTGGGGGTAGTTTTTCAGCTTGTTTTACTATTTGCATTTGATACAGCATCCGTTCCTCACGAATTTATCGAAAGCGGTCGCACCTTTGGTTTAACTCCGTGGGAAATTGTATATCAAATTGTGCTGCCCTGGTCAATGCCTGCGCTCTGGGATCATATGCGTGTTTCGGCAGGTTGGGCTTGGTCCTACCTTGTACTCGCAGAATTGGTTGCTGGGAATAATGGCTTAGGTTATTTTATCATTCAATCACAGCGATACTTGCAAACTGAGAAAGTGTTTGCAGGAATTTTATTTGTTGGAATTCTAGGTGCTTTGACTGATATGTTTTTTCGCATCATAGCCTCCAAGGTGTTTCAATGGAAATGAATTTTAAGTATGCGTAGTACTTTGTTGCACTTCCAGGATGTCTCAAAAATTTTTATCGCTAGCAAATTTCGTAAGGTTCAGTCTCTAGCAAACATTACTTTTTCTTCCAGTAAAGGTGAATTTGTTGTGATTATTGGTCCCTCAGGTTGTGGCAAATCTACAATCTTGAGATTGGCAGCAGGACTAGACAAACCGACTTCAGGGGAAGTTCTGTATTATGGTAAGCCTATTCAAGAACCAGAGCGGCAACGGGGTTTAGTTTTTCAGTCCTATAGTGTATTTCCTTGGTTAAGTGTTCGGGAAAATATTGCGTTTGGTTTGAACAAGAGTAACCCACGACTCAATCAGGAAAAAGTTTCCCAGTGGTTAGCTTTCACTGGCTTAACTGAATTCGCCGATGCTTATCCAAAGACACTCTCTGGTGGTATGCGCCAAAGAGTCGCTCTTGCTCGCACGATGATTGTTGAGCCAGAACTACTGTTGCTTGACGAACCATTTGGAGCCTTGGATGAACCAACAAGGGACAGTATGCAAGCTTTATTGCTTAAAGCTGTGGCAAATTCAGACTGTTCTGTATTGTTAGTCACCCATGACATTCGCGAGGCTCTTATCCTGGCTGACCGCATCATCTTAATGAGTCCTCGTCCTGGTAGGATTCTTGATATTTTTGTCCCTCCACCAGATCAGCCTCGAACTCGTGACCATCTCAGTACTCCTGAGTTTAAGTCTCTGTATGATGAAATACTTGAACGTTTTCCAGTGCAAGTTATCGGGGAATGAAAGGGCAAAGGGTAAAGGTTAAAGGTTAAAGGGACAAACAATGAGTACTGGTTGCAAGCAAAAAGAATGATTAGAGAGTTTTATTTTTTTCTGTTGTCAAGCGGTTATTTGAGTTCTGCATACATTGTCAAATATTTGACTTTCCTAAGCTACATCAATATGGTGTTTTCTCACAACTGATTTAGGATTGCTATAACGCTATTGCAATAAAGCAATTGAAGAAAATTTAAATAATTTGAAAATAATAAAAAATCTAATTAGATAGTAATTATGAAATTTCAAGATACACACTTACCGTGGAATAATGCACGAGTTGGCTCAACTGGTGAACTTTACCCATATTTAAACGAGAAGTTGCCCGACCAACATCATTACTTACCGCTCTCGGTAACTTTGTTCTCAGATCCGGAAATTGAAGAATCAGCCGTACTTCACTTCCTTGAAGAACTTCCTTTCCAACTTGAACGCGAGATTCGTCTGAGAAATACCCGTCGAGAGCGGTTCGTGTCTCTCGGTTTATTGAGCGATCGCGAAATCCACCGCATATTAACTGGACATCGGCACGTGCAACCATGGGCACTCTACTATTCCAAGGATGGAGGGTTAGATCTCCTGGCTCCAGATTCTTATGGAGAAGATTCTTCATGGGGTGCTGTCCCCTGCACGTCTATGTTGAATCATGGTGTTGCTTGGAGAAAAACACCAGCAAATCACTCTCAAATTTGGCTAGCAACAGCTCGAAAAAAGGCACATGATTGGGATTGGGATTCCGATATTGGTCATGAGTCTGCTCATTCAAGTTTTGCCCCAATTCCACTTTTTGCCCAAGCTTTACTTAGGACTGAAACAACACCTTTAGATAGCGTTAGCAGTATCCAGGAGCTTAATTCTAGTCACCTAGCCCGCATGAGTTATATATATTCAGAAATTGCAGTCATTGCAATGCGGGGGGAACAACGAAACACTGACACTGGTCTACCCGTCGTCGAGCGACCAGAGGAACTTTATGCCTTTCTTGAATTCTCTCATGAATTAATGCCAGACTTTGGTTTTGAGCGAGCTTTAGCAGCGTGTAAGCGTGTCAGTGGTCATATCGATGTCAATGACAGTATTGAAATCTTCGAGCTTGGTGTACCAGTCATGCGTGTTCTTCCTCAAATTTCTCAAGTCATTGATTCCTTTGGTACTCCAACAATTGACTGGTATAAATTAAACAGTGCTTTGACAGAGTGAGCGCGACCAATGATAGCAAGTTATTCAGCGACTGGAATTCCTTAGCCTGGAAGCTTGTATATAGAATCCAATGCTGTTCACTCTGGCTACACGTGTTTGAGAACCTTGTTCATCATGCCGAAAACCGTCTCTACAGTACTGGTGACTATCTGTGCAACGTGTGTCATGAGGGTAGCTAACTAGTTTAGCATTTCGGCGTAGGTTTCCAGCATCTGCTTAATTCGGTTAAGTTTGTCCTGTTGCCCGTTCTGGGTCATGCCGCCCCCTTGTCTTTTTTAGATGTATCATTTTGCAGGAGCATTTGCAGGAGCATCTTTAAGATAACCAGCCGCCACACAATCCTCAATCACTTGCTGCACAAACGACCAAAGTTCCGGCGCACCTGTTTCTACAGGAGCCATCCGTTTCATCACCTGATCGCGCGTAATGTTATGAATAAGCCAAGTACCACCCTTATTTTGCTGGTTGTGCAGTAAAGGCTGTATCCGGTCTAAGGCTGCTGCAAACTTAGCAGTGGGTGTTTCCTGTGCTTCAAACTCTTCCCAAAGTGAACGCAACTCGCTTGCTTGATCTGCTGGCAAAAGTCCGAATAGCCGTAACGCCGCTTGTGCTTCCCGTTGTGCCTTACTTTCGTTGCCCTGCACATCGTAGCAGAAGGTGTCACCTGCATCAATTTCCACCAAATCGTGAATCAAGACCATTTTGATGGCACTTAACAGATGAACCCCTTGCGGAGCATATTCCGCTAATACTATCACCATCATCGCCAAATGCCAAGAGTGTTCTGCACTGTTTTCCCGGCGTGACCCATCGTTGAGCAGGGTTTGACGTAGCACCTGCTTAAGTTGGTCAATTTCGATGATGAACTGTATTTGTTGAGTGAGTCGGCTGATTGTCATTTGGAACCTCTAGAAAACTACCATGCTCAAATATTCTCTTACAAAGTTGTCATCTAATTAGATGTAGGGCGGAGCAGGCAATACAGCCCAAAATTTGGTAGGCTTTTTTTGAGTGACTCTACCCAGCAAATCAGCGAATTATTTGTATAGTAGTAGTCTCCACTTAAATCAGTTATCAGTTATCAGTTATCAGTCCTGACGGCGTATGGTGGGGGATAAAGAAGCGCCACCAACGCATAAAGGTCCAATTGGTGGGGGACGCGCAACCACTCGTATTTAACTCGACACTGCGGCTGGTACTGTTCACTGTTAAAGAGGAACGAAATCAAATAAACAAATCATGAAAAGATTATTATTGCTTAGTAATTCAACTAATTTGGGTGAAGAGTATTTATTTTATCCCCGTCAGCAACTTCAAATATTTTTAGGAAATTCTGTCAAAAAAATACTGTTTATACCTTTTGCTGGTGTGACTTCAAATTTTGATTATTATACCGAAAAAGTAGGGAAAGTTTTTAAAGATATTGGTTATGAGATTGACACTATTCATATAGCTGAAAATCCTCATGAATTGATTAAAAAAGCAGAAGCCATAGTCGTTGGGGGTGGAAACACTTTTCATCTTATGCATTGGTTACACAAAATCGGAATTATCGAAACTATAAGAGAAAAGGTAAACAACGGAACACCATATATTGGATGGAGCGCAGGCTCAAATGTTGCTTGTCCTACAATCAAAACAACCAACGATATGCCAATCATTGAGCTTGGAAGTTTTAACGGATTAAATCTCGTTCCTTTTCAGATAAACCCTCACTATACAGATGAAGTGATACCAAATCACAACGGAGAAACAAGAGAAACAAGGATTCAAGAATTTTTAGTTCTAAATCCCGATATTTATGTTGTTGGTTTACAAGAAGGAACAATGTTGAACATTGAAGGTTCATCAATGAAATTGATTGGTAATAAACCGATGCGTTTATTCAAGTTTAATCAACCAATTGTTGAATACGATTCCAATGCTAACCTAGATTTTATTTTAAAAGAGTTTTTGTAGAGTGCGTTCGTGAAGCTAAGGCACTCTACTTTTCATCCCGTTGAGCTAATCTATAACGCAAAACTTCATGAGTTGGTGATTGATTTCGCGATCGCTCCCAATTGCAAACCTGGTGGATAACTGCCTTCTTCTTTTATGCGCTTAATCTCAGCTTCGGTTATCCGTAAATTTAACTTTTGTGCTAATTTCCGTACGATATCCCCTCGGTCAATGACACCAGCAACAGCACCAGCGGGAGAAAGCACGGTGATACGGGCTAATTGTTCTTTTTCCAGTTTGTTAATCACTTCTACCAAGGTAGTTGACTCGGCAACAGTGGGAATATCTGTTAGGGGATGCACAATACTTTGCACCGTTAGGCTTTCCCATTGACTTCTTTCTACAAGGCGCAAATCATCGATGGAAACTATGCCCCGGTAACGTCCATCAGATTCAGCAAAATAAACTCCAGGGGCGGTGGAGTCTAAAAGGTACGAGTCGGCAAAAGAACGCAAAGTCTGGTTGGCATCAACTACGCGAAAGTCACGTGTCATGCTATCGCCAGCAACTAAATTGAGCAAAGTTTCTTGTAATACCGTGACGCGGTCATAGCTGGTAGCATTACGGATACCAAACCAACCTAACAAGGCTATCCACAAACCAGTGACGAGTTCGCCAGTAAAATAATCTACTGCCAAACCTAGGGCGATCGCACCATAACCCAAAATTTGTCCTGCCTTTGCTGCTAACCGTACTGCTTTGAAGCGGTTACCTGTTGCTTGCCACAGTGCTGCTTTTAAAACTTGTCCACCATCTAAGGGTAAGCCAGGAATCAGGTTGAAGAGTGCCAAAACCAAGTTGATTCTCGCTAAGTCTGCCACCATCATGCTAGCAGGACTGTTATGCGGCAAAAAATCACCCAGCAGTCTCAAGAATAAAAACAGGATAACACTCACAGCAGGTCCAGCTATTGCCACCTGAAAGGCTTTTCCTGGGGTTTTGGATTCTTCTTCGATAGAAGCAATCCCACCAAATAGAAACAGCGTAATTGAATTGACTTTTATACCTTGCGATCGCGCTACTAAGCTGTGACCCAATTCATGCAATAATACTGAACCAAACAGCAGCAATGCCATCACCACTCCAGCACTCCAAGCTAGAGTCGTTCCCCATGCTTGATAAGCCACCCCAAAGTTAAGGGTTGCCAGCCCTAAAATCACAAACCATAAAGGGTCTAAAAACAGTGGAATTCCGAATAAAGACCCGATTTTCCAATTTGTTTGCATTACATTTTCCTAAAAGTGAAGTACCTACACTCCCGCAAGCGGTGAGTGTAGGCTTCCGGTCTCACTCGCCGTTGCCTCTTTTTACCAATTTGGTCTTACACAGCGTCTCTCGCCAATAGGCGTTTACTAGGTCATAAGCCTAGACCCCGGCAGTCGCCCAGCCTTCCGCAGGCGAATATCGTTTTTTTGTCCGAGGATTTGCATGGAGTGTGCTTTGCTCTCCAGCGGCAAATCCCATTCCCCTGGTCTACCGAGCTTTCTGCGGTAAGCGTCGTTACGCTACTTTCTTTTGACCTATCTGTTTGCTGGCGGGCGGGTCAACGACCATCTCTATAATATCACGGAGATAGACAAAAACTCTCTCTCCCGCGTTAAACGACGTTTAATATAGGTCGGGGGTGTACCGAGTTTTTGTCCAGGACAGCAACTACCGCCTCCCTTACCGGTAGGACGTAGTTTCGCGCCCGAATTAGCTAAATTTTTTCAACCGTCCAGAAATACCTTTCATATGTTCTTTTTAACACATATATAGTTTTGCCATATCAACAGACCCACGCTGAAATCTGGAAAATCAGCAATTACTCGTTAATAAGCTCTAATTTCTAGAATAGACAATTCCTGCTTGCGAGCCAAACTCAACGAGAACACCAATTCAGTCATCAAAAACCTAACCCCCCTTTCCTACAAGGAAAGCGGGAGTCAAATTCCCCTCCTCTCGTAGGCGAGGAGTTAGGGGAGAGGTTTTCTTGGATTAATGAATCGACACTCTAGCAACGCAGCAATTTACAGGGCTTTTCACATGATTAGACCACAAATCGTAGGGTGGGCATTGCCTCTAAAAGCCCATGTGATGCACATTTAAGGTATTGGTGAGCAATGCCCACCTTAGCTGAAAACTGCTGTAAGAATTCAAAACAGAGGCGGCAGATCGTACCCTTTTGGATGAAGAAGACCTGCCGCCTGTTGTGATTCAAATGTAGTATGGGTGTAAATGAAAATCTAGATAACGCCGAGATTGGTCAAGCCCAAAACTGCACCAATGCCGATAAGATGACCGGTACTCATTGCGGCGAGGAATGAACCGACACTGGGATTATTGAACACCGACGGGAAAGGTAGGGGCATTTTAGGACCAACATGGGGGTAGCGAACCACCCGAGGAATAATCAAAAGAGCTAAAATGCTGCTGCCAATAATAATTGCTGATCCGGTCCAGTTAAATTCTGCGGCAGAGTTGGGAACAGTAGCTTGAACTGCCAATAACAATGATGAAATCACAGATTTTTCTCCTAGCATGAATACATTGATTTATCTATGTAGAGGCAGGAAATTCACTTGCTCCCTCAAGAGCAACGCGCTTCTCTGTCTCTACAATCAATGTTTATGCTCCGCCTAATGGAGTAGCTGAATCTTCTTTCCTAAGATAGGTGTCAATCTCCACCTAAAGGAATAGCTAGATAGCCTGAGAAAAAATTTGATATCTAAATATAGAGACGTTGCAATAGAACGTCTCTGTTTGAAATTTCGCTAATCCCGCAAGAAGCCTCACGCCTACCCGGAACGGGAGGCGCTTAGCTGCCTGTCGGAACAAAGACGAGATACACTCCCGACCAATATTGAACATAGTTCAATGAGGGAGCGGAGTGTTCGAGTCTTTGTCAATCTCTGTATTTGGTAGTCGATCAATCCAGTCCTCCACTATTTGCGTGATCGTCTTATCTTTGTTTGCAGCATATTGGCATAACTTATTTAACCTACGGGTTGATATTCTTAAACTTAATCGTGATTATTTGATAATGGATAGCCAATAACAACCCATGATGCTATAAAAGAGGGGTACAGGTTAATCCAAATTAATAGCTAACCGCTACGCCACTTGCTCCACTTGGGCAAAGCCCAAGACCGCAGTGGCTCTCCTGTACGATGTACCTTGACAACCTGGAATATGGGGTTCCATCCAGTAACGAGGTTTCACTGAAATAACTTTCTGTGGATGGGTAAAATTCCAGCAGTACTAAGGTTTGAACAATCTTTGTACCTGTTCAACTGCGCGGAGGGGCGTCTCGTGCAGTATAAATAAAGCTCAGTTAATGTCCGACGGGATACCGGGAGTCCCTGAGAAGCCCACACTGACAGCAAGCTGTCAGTGTGGGAGTACGTCACAGGCTACCGATATTAGTTAGCCCTAAAACGATGCCAACTCCGATAAGATGCCCAAAACACATAGCGCCGATAAATGCTGGAATGCTTATAGGCAATAAAGGTACTTTGGGACCAACTTTGGGCTTCTCAATCTTGAAAGTGAGCAAAAGAGCTACTAAACAGCTGACGCTGATAATTATTGATACATTGGTGTTCCACTGCGGTGTTGCCGGAACAGTTGCGGCGGCTGCTAGTAAAATTGATGAAATCAAATTTTTCTCTCCTAAGTTAAAAATTGACAAGTGGTCAGTAATCTGGAATTGGCAAGCTCAATATTGATTACTTACTGTGTAAACCACAAAGATTATAGAATTACAAAGGAAAAAACTTGCAATTGTTTATACAATTGAGATTTTTTGTAACTATTACTACCACTATCAAAAATATCTATGCGGATTAAAATTTGCGGAATTACTCAACCACAACAGGGGAAAGCGATCGCCTCACTGGGTGCGACAGCATTAGGATTTATTTGTGTCCCAGCTTCACCTCGTTATGTCACAGTAGACCAAATTCGTGCTGTCGTGGAACAACTGCCCGAAAAAACCGACAAAATTGGAGTTTTTGCCAACTCGACCGCTCTTGAAATTACTCAGACGGTAGTTAATTCTGGTTTGACTGGCGTCCAACTGCACGGAGATGAATCTCCAGAATTTGCTGCGCAGTTGCGTCAATTGCTACCAAACGTCGAAATTCTCAAAGCTTTGAGAATACGTAGTTTTGAAGATATTGACAAAGCAGCTATGTATACTACAACTGCAGATACGCTGTTACTAGATGCTTATCATCCGCAGCAGCTAGGTGGTACAGGGACAACTTTAGATTGGGTAATGTTACAGGAATTCAGTCCTAGTTGTCCTTGGTTTTTGGCTGGCGGACTGACTCCAGATAATATTGTCGAAGCCTTAACTCAAGTTAGCCCCAGTGGCATTGACCTATCGAGTGGTGTAGAACGTGCCCCTGGGGATAAGGATTTAGACAAGGTAGCTAAGTTGTTTGAAAAGCTGGCAATTCGGCGTTAAGGGTTGGGGGTTGGGGATGAGGGAAATAGCCCAATCCCCAATCTCCAGCCCCGAATACCTAAAAGAACGATGATTGGTGGCGAATTAAATTGAAGAATTCTTCACGGGTTTTCTGTTCTTCTTGGAAGACACCCAGCATTGCACTGGTGACAGTCCAAGAACCAGGTTTTTGCACACCCCGCATTACCATGCACATATGGGTAGCTTCCATCACAACGGCAACTCCCTGCGGTTCCAGAACTGTCTGAACGGCTTCAGCAATTTGGCGCGTGAGCCTTTCTTGCACTTGCAAACGGCGGGAATACATCTCGACAATCCGGGCAAGCTTGCTCAGTCCCACAACTTTTTGGTTGGGGATGTAGGCAACATGAGCTTTGCCCATGAATGGCAACATATGGTGTTCACACATGCTAAAGAAATTGATATCCCGCACGAGCACCATCTCGTTATGACCTTCGTCAAAGATAGCACCGTTGACGATTTCTTCTAACGATTGGTTGTAGCCACTCGTGAGAAACCGCATTGCCTCTGCTACGCGCTTGGGTGTTTTCAGCAGTCCCTCGCGTTCGGGGTCTTCTCCAACACCCACCAGTAGAGTCCGCACGGCGTCCGTCATCTGCTCCATGTGCTCCTCTGTTTGCGGGTGCAAATCAGCTTGCCGCCCGTTATGAGTGTTGCGGTCAGGTCTTGGGATGATGGCTTCTGTTAAGTCGGGAATCAGAGGAGGTTGAGAACTGTTGGTACCGTTGGAACTAGCAATAGTCATGATGTCAGTGTTGGTTAGAGTTTCTGTAGTTGAGATCATTTCTGAAGTGCTGAATCATAAATGCTGAGTCCTGAGTGGAAATGACTCAGTACTCATCACTCAAAAACGCCACTTGCGGAACTTAGGGGAAACCGCCGTAATGGCTCCTCAGCACTTATAAAGCGCCAGCGCTAGGCATGATTGTCAATTCATCAATAACTGCCTGTTGTGGTAGCAAAGCAGCGTGGAGAATTGACTGAGCAACAATTTCTGGAGTTAGCATTTTTGAGCGGTCAAAGTTGGCATTGACGGTTGCTGTATCCCAAAGTTCTGTATTAACCGCACCGGGACAGATAGCAGTCACACGAATACCGTGGGCACGTTCTTCCTGTGCAAGAGTTTGAGAAAGGGCAATCAAACCAGCTTTGCTGACGCTGTAAGCCCCCCAATTGGGAAATGCTTGCTTTGCGGATATTGAACTAATGTTGATAATTGTGCCTGTGCCGCGAGTCCGCATACTGGGTAGAATTCCCATAATACACTGGAACACACTCGTGAGATTTAAGTCTATCACTTGCTGCCAGTCGGACAAGGGAGTTTCAGTCAAAGTGGCGGTATAACCCATGCCAGCATTGTTGACCAGAATATCTATGTCCCCATCAAGGGCTATTGCCTGCATCTTCTCTTGTACTTGAGCGACACAAGCTAAGTCCACTTCGTAAGCTTTGGCTTCCACGCCTGTGTGTGATACAGCTTCACACACCGGTGTCAGCTTATCAAGTGAACGGCTCACTAGGGCAACATCTATTCCTGCCTTCGCAAATGCTAAAGCTGTTGCTTTCCCAATCCCACTACTTGCCCCAGTAATTAGGGCACGTCGTTTGTGCTCAACACTCATGCTGTCTCCCAATTTTTGAACGGTTTGATAACCGCGTCGCCACCCAATAATTGCACTCTCGTGGTCTAAATAGATTAAACAAACCTAAAAATCCAATTAATTCTCTTTGACAACTGCTATGCTGCATTGTCAAGAAGATATATTGTTAATACCATATCCTCCAAAGGAAGACTATATATCTTTGCCTGAAAAATCTTGTACCACCTTGATGTTCAATTTAGTAGTCATAAATACATAGTATAAAATCCATTGTCAAAGTACATTTGACTAATGACTAATGATTAATGACTAATGACTAAAAACACAAATGCCTATGGCTAAAAAGATTGTAAAAAATCTTTAACTTCCATAGGCAATTATAGCACTGCTACTATACTAATCAAGCATCTCACGTTTTATGAGTGGGAAACTTCGGTGAAAACACCAATTTTGCGGAATTTTTCGTAACGCATTTGGCGTCGTTCTTGCGGAGTAAAGCGGTTGAGTTCCTCTAAATTGTCCAACAGAGCTTGCTTAAGAGTGGTGGCAGCTTTTAGGGGGTCAGAATGAGCGCCGCCAATTGGTTCAGGCAATATCTGGTCAATAATTCCTAAGTTTTTCAGGTCTGGTGCTGTGATTTTCAAAGCAACCGCTGCTTGGGGAGCTTTGCTAGCATCTTTCCATAAAATGGCAGCACAGGCTTCGGGAGTCGCAACAGTGTAAACTGCGTGTTCAAACATCAGCAAGCGATCGCCCACACCAATACCTAAAGCACCGCCGGAACCGCCCTCACCAATTACAGTGCTGATGATCGGCACATCAAAGGAAAACATCTCGCGCAAATTGTAAGCAATTGCTTCCCCAGCACCTTGTTGTTCTGCAATCACTGTAGGCAAAGCGCCGGGCGTGTCGATAAAAGTTATAATCGGTATGGTAAACCTGTTGGCATGTTCCATCAAGCGCAGCGCCTTACGATAGCCTCCAGGAGTAGCCATACCGAAGTTACGGGCGATATTGTCTTTAGTGTCACGACCTTTTTGATGACCCAAGAATACCACGGGTTTGCCATCTAAGCGACCCACGCCACCGATTAAAGCAGGGTCGTCAGAATTGCAGCGATCGCCATGCAACTCCATCCATTCATCACTGATAGCTTGAATATAATCAAGGGTACTAGGGCGGCGGGGATGACGAGCGACTTGCAATCGCTGAGACGGCGATAAACTAGTGAAAATTTCCTCACGCAGTTGCATAGCGCGTGCTTCTAGCTGACGAATTTGACCAGTTACATCGACGCCATTTTCTTCTGCTAGTTGCCGAATTTGCTCAATTCGAGTAGCAAGTTCGGCTAGGGGCTTTTCAAAATCCAACAGTAGCGGTTTACGCTCAGTAGTAGCCATTTTTTGATTGAAAAGTGAACAGTGAGACCAGTACTGCAGGAGGGTTTCCCGACCTAGGTAACTGGCGTTCGCCGTCAGGCGTGCCGAAGGCATACCCGAAGGGTGAAGAGCCTTCAAAGAATTAGAAATTAAAAATTAAAAATTTCAAAAGGCTAATTTTTAATTTTTAATTTCTAACTCTTAATTTTTATACCAGCAGTGGTCTAAATCCATGCTTTTTCGATACGTGACCAATCTGCTCCATTTTTTCTACAGTAATCCGATTCCGCCCCCAAGAGAAGTTAGTGTATAACTTCTCAAATTCCAGTAGCATTGATTCTGCAAAACAAGCGAATAACTGGCGTGCTGGAACATTCATATTGACGATGCTCATAATTTTCCAATCAATATCGAGCGAATGTTCAACAATGCCACCATTGAGGACATACACACCAGGATGCTGAATTTTGGTTGCGAGGTTTTTTGGATACCCACCATCTATCAGCAAACAAGGTTGCTTTAAAACTGTGGGTTCGATTTCCATACCTTTGGGCATACTGGCAACCCAAACCACAATATCAGCTTGGGGGAGTGCTTCTTCCAAAGACATGATTTTTCCACGTCCTAGTTCGTCTTGCAGCTGTTGCAGGCGTTCTTGGTTACGGGCTATGAGCAAGAGTTCCTTGATATCTGTTTTGGCATCTAACCAACGACAGACGGCACTTCCAATATCTCCAGTCGCCCCACACACAGCAACAGTTGATTTTGATAGTTCAATGCCTACTTGTTTCGAGGCTTTTTCTACCTGTTGACAAATGATGTATGCCGTATGAGTGTTTCCTGTAGTAAAGCGTTCAAACTCTAGTTTAATATTGCGGACTTGTTTCAACTCCTCTAAATTAAAGTTTTCAAAAATGATCGAAGAAAACCCGCCTAAAGCTGTAATATTTATCCCGTGCTTTTGAGCATGAGCCATAGCGTTGAGGACTTTACGTGTTGCAGCTTTGATGCGACGAGTTGCTAGCATTTCTGGCAAAAAGCATGACTCCACATACCGCCCTTCAATTTTTTGCCCGGTAACACTGGTGACAGTGATGTTATCGACAATTTGAGGCGGGGCGCTGCACCAAAAATCTAGCCCTTGATCGGCATATTCTGGATAGCCCAAATCTCTGGCTACTGCTTGCGCGTGTTCTAAACTAGTAAGGTGTCCGATTAGACCAAACATGAACTGTTGTGTTAGCCTTATCCTTTCTCAAAGGGGTGGAATGAGCGGGTCAGAGACAACTAACCCTTAAAAATACTACACAAAAAGTCACGAAAAATGAGGGGCGACTTCTTGAGGACGGGGTGACGCGGGGACATTTTCTTTCTCCGCGCGTCTTGTTGTCTCTCTTATCTATACTGCTGCCAGTCCGTAGGCGGATAGGCGCATAATATCGCGGGTAGAGAAACCAATATTGCTGAGGGCTTCTCCGTACTGAATCATGAAGTCTTCCACCAAAGCTTCCTTTTCCATTGCCAAAGTGTGAGCATCTTCGGCGACAGAGTTAAGCATTTTCCACACTATGGGAAGATTTTGGCGATTTGCTTCTTCTAACTCAGCTTTTGATTCTTCAAAGTGTTCTTTCAACCACACTTCTCCAAAGTTGAGATGGCTGTATTCGTCTTTAACTACGCCTTCAGTAATTTTACGAGCAAACTCATCGGCGACAGGGATGTAAATGTTGTATGCGGCGATCGCAAAACATTCAATAATTAAAGACTGAATCAGCAAGCAAGTCACAACCTTACCTTCAGCAGATGCTGTTTGGAAATTTTGATGTAATGAGCTAAAAAACTCCTTAGCAAATTTCAAATCCGGTGTGACTTGAAGATTGCGCCCACAAGCTTCAAATCCTTTCTTGTGGCGACTTTCCATCTTCGATAGGCGAATCAGTTCATCCTTATTTTCCGGCAGCAGTTCAGCAAGTTTGATGTAATTCTCGTGAGCCTCTTGTTCTCCTTCGATCACAATCGCATTAATGCGGCTGTAGGCGTCTTTGTATGTTTCGCTGTGAAAGTCAATTTCAGATTGAGCTGCAAGCTGCTGCATCGTACGTTCACTCCTGTGATGTGAATCATGGGATACCAAAATTGCGTTAACCCCAAAAATTGAGGGCAACGTTAACTGTGGTTTAATTTAACTTAACAAGTCTCTATGTTCTAGATTAGCTTTTGCTGGCGGCATTAGTTCAAGCTAATTCATACGACGGTGAGGAAAGGAGGAAGAGTGGGAGACAGGGGAGAAATTATAGATGATAAATCCAAAATCCAAAACACCAAGCGTCCTGAACGCAGCGAAGGATCTAAATTCAAAATTCCCTGGAGCCTAGGAGTGCTACTACTGGGAGGTGTTATCGTCTTGTTACCTTTGGTTGTCGTCTTCTTGACATCCTTTGCACCTCCTGGCGCAACTCCTAGTGTTTTACCTAATAATGGTTGGTCTTTAACCAATTATCGTGATGCTTGGGAAAGAGGTAAATTTTTACTTGCTTTCGCTAATTCTACCTTAGTAGCGATCGCTGTGACCGCCTTTCAAATTATCACTTCGGCACTTGCTGGTTACGCCTTAGCACGGCTGAAATTTCGCGGCAGGCAAGCGCTGCTGCTGATTGTGCTGGCAACACTAGTGATTCCCTTCCAGTTACTCGTGATTCCCGTTTTTTTGGTATTAAAATGGGGACACCTGATAAACACTTATTGGGCGCTCATTTTACCAACAGCGGCCAATGGTTTTGGTATTTTCCTGTTGCGTCAATATTTCCTGACTATTCCTGTAGAGTTAGAAGAAGCAGCCGCCATAGATGGGGCAAACAGACTACAAATTTTGTGGCGGGTGATGTTACCATTAGCCCGTCCCGCTTTAGTGACGCTGTTTCTGTTTACCTTTATCGGGGAATGGAATGATGTGTTTAAACCGTTGGTATTTACAACGCGCCCGGAATTGAGGACAGTGCAGCTGGCGTTGGCAGAGTTTCAGGAGCAATTTACCAACAATTGGCCCTTGATGATGGCAGCGGTGACCATCGCGACTGTACCAGTGATGTTACTATTTCTTGTTGGTCAGCGTCAGTTTATTCAGGGTATTGCAACAACGGGGATGAAGAATTAGGCAGAAGAGGAAGCTAGCAGGTCGTCAGATATCAAAGCATGAATGTAGAATTTAAGTGGGATAATCAAAAAGCTAGTCTGAATCTCCAAAAGCACGGTATCAGCTTTGAATTAGCTACAACAGTTTTTAACGATCCTCTTGCTTACATATTCGAGGATGAATGGCATTCTGTTGGTGAACAACGAGAAATTATTATCGGACATGACCAAGACAACCGCCTGTTGTTGGTCTGCTTTACTGAAAGAGGAAACGTTATCCGCATTATTAGCGCACGTCTAGCAACAAAAAAAGAACGAAGAGACTATGAAGAATTCACAGGCTTCAGAAGCAGATAACAACCCAGACAGTGATTTGCTTCCAGAGTACAACTTTGACTATCGTAAAGCCCGTCCTAACCGTTTTACTAGCCACGAGGAAAAAACTCCTTTGACAGTTATGCTCGATCCAGATGTTGCTGAAGTATTCACAACATCGGAAGCTGTGAACAAAGCGCTTCGTGCGTTACTATCTGCAATTCCCAAGACTTAAAGATAAAGGGAATGGGATTTCCTCATAGCGATTCCCCACACCCTAATTTGTTTCCTGAGTTTGCAAGCGAACTGTATCTTCCGGATCAGGCAGTTGAAATTCAAAATCAGATGGCTGTTGCAGAAGTACAGCGTTGGTCAGCGTTAGTTTATTTGCGGTATTGCTACAACAGGCATGAAGAATTAGTCACTTTTTGGAATTCTACAGTAATATTAAAATTCCAAGAATTAGTAAAATGATACTACACAGATGTGCATCAGAGTAAAGCTGCACTTATCTTTACTCTTTCACCAATTCAAATTTACCTCCAACAACCTTAACAAGGACAGGTTTAGTTTGACTTTGCCCCTCTAGATCAAACTGTAAAATTTCTCCAGAAGTTTCGCTAGATGGAATTTTTACATCTTGCAGTCTTCGTAGAACTGTTGAACGAGAGGCATCAGGGGACAAAGCTTGAATCAAAGCCTGCGTAGCATCAAAACTAGTAGCTGTCCGCCAGCTAATCTGTCCTCCCCATTGCTTCGCTGCGGCTTGTGCAAAGTTTTTTGATTGTGGTGTTTCTCTAAACCAGGGAACAGCTAGAGTCATGTCTTCAAGATCATTGCCTCTTTTTTGTAGGATTGTGTTGTTATATAAAGTATCTCCACCTAACAACATTAATTTTTGCCTGTTGGAGTTTTTGAGTCTAGCATTTCTTTGGGCAACAACTGCGGCAACGTTGAGAACCGTAGGAGTGCTTTGTATATCTGGAAATAACACAGCAGCTTGTACCTGGGATCTATACAAACTTTTTGCGATTTCTGTTTCTATATCCAGTTCTGCGTTGGTTAAATCAATTTCCCGAACAATTTGACCCTTTATTTGTTCAAAATTTCTTGTAAATTCCTTTGTCAAACTGCTGCTATGGCTGCTAGCAGAATTATAGAAAATGACAACATTGTTGATACCGAGGGACTTTTTGGCATACGTGGCTAACTTCTCTCCAATAAGAGCGTCAGAAGGTACTGTCCGAAAGAAAACAGGATTGCCATTGTCATTCAAGAATGTACTGGAACTAGTAGGAGAGATGATGGCTAAGTTAGCTTTTTTGTATGTGTCAAGTGCCGTTTTAATAGTATCGCTAGAGTTATATCCAATCACTGCGAGTACAGAAGAGTCTTTCACCAATTCATCAGCAATTTTTTGAGTTACTTTCGGTTTGTTATCATCATTAGCGATCGCAATTTCTAATAATCGATTATTTAATCCGCCTTTTTCATTGAACTGATTTTGTGCCTGCGCTACGCCTCGCAATATTTCTTGAGCCATGTCTGTGTTGTCTGCGGGCACAACCACTGCTAGTGTCAAAGGAGAACCCTGTTCCTTAGCAAGGGAATTGTTGTAGTAAATCAGTACTTCTGGATCACTGCGATTAGCCGTTGTAGCGGTTTTAAAATATCCTGCCGCATCCAAGTATTTGCCTTGTCGAAAAGCTTGAATACCCTGTTCACGAGCAAGGTTTTTAATTTTTGGAAAGAGGGTGCCCTCGCCTCGACTAATATTAATACTTTGGCTGACGACACAACCATTACCTAGAGCCCTTTGTTGACCTGCAGAACAGGGTGTTGACCATTGATAAAGGCCAAAACCAACAAAGGATAATATTCCTGTCGCCACCGCTATTGCAGCGATAGGAAATAGTTGATTGTAAGACTTTTGGCTATACTGGTTACTATTACTTGTTCTAGCCAAAGCTTTCCTAGAGGCAGGAGTTGGAATACGAGCTAAAAAATTAGTTGGTGGATTTGTTATTGTAGATTCAGTTTCCGCTAGAGTAATTTTTTGCAGTTTCTCCAATGCTATTGGGTTTTCCTTGTCAATTTTCAAGATTCGCTCAAACTGCTCCTTTGCTTGTGTTAAGTTTCGTTGCGCAAGCAAATTTTCTCCGTAGGTAGCAAGCGCACGCAACAATCCATCTTTATAGCGTGCGGGATCAGCTTCGTAGACCTGTGTATATAGTTTTACGGCTTTGTCGAACTCGTCTATCTCAAAATATCCTTGAGCCAAAGCCACTACTGTACTGAAGTGATTAGGATTGAGCTTCAAAATATGCTCATAAACAGCTAGTGCATTTTGTTTTTTGCCCTGTTCAGACATTACTCTTGCTTGTTTCAAGAGGAAATTAACTTTTTCTTCCTCTAAATTCTCTAGTTGCCATATCACCTGCCGCAGAGGGTAACGTTTGACTAACCAACGGCGGATTAATTCAACTTTGACTCTATGTCCTGTATTGTCCAAAAAACCGTCTTTGGTTAACTGTTCTAGCGCTTGAACTAGTTGTTCTGTTTGGATAACTCCATAGCTTTTAAGCAGCATTAATGCTTCTTTTGAATCCTTACTTTTCACGGGATCTGGAAAACCTCTCTCCAAACCTCTCTCCTGCAAGGAGAGAGGCTTTAAATTCTCCCCCTTCCCTTGTAGGGAAGGAGGCTGGGGGGTTAGGTTTCGCGTTGGTTTTTCGACATGACGTGAAAAGTCAGCTTCTGAATCTTCCTGGGCTAGCGCTATCGCTATCTTTTGAGTCTCCGCCACAGCTGAAAACACTACTTGTTCTGGGATAGACAGTCCGTTCCAAAACCATGCCAGCCCTGCCTCGGCAAGTTCAATTGCTTTGTCTACAATGCCCTCAACATCTTTGCGGTTGATAGTCCAGTTTTGTAGTTCCCGCGCTCTTCCAAATAGAGCAAAGCAAATGACTTGTGTAAAGTATGGATGTCCTGCAGACAGTTCTAAAATTGCTCGTATCGCATCTGGCTCGTATTCGAGCACACCCTGAGCGAGTTTAGTAATTAGCCGTTTAGCACTTAGCTCATCCAGCAAACCTATTTCTTGGATAGGTGCTTCCTTAAATACTTCAAGTATAGTTGGCAGTTCTTCTGGTTTCTGTCCTACAAGTAGAATGATAAAGAGATTATTTTGTAAAGTGATATTGCGTAGATAAGGGAAATTTTTTTTAACTAATGAGCTAGATTCTTCTGTCGTTAAACTATCAAACTCATCCAGTAATAATACTAGTTTTTTGTCTTGTAATTCTTTAAAAACTTTAGGTAAAAATTGGCTGGAAAAAATATATGGGTCTTTTTCTAAATCTGTAGTTGAAGGTAGCTTTATACTATCTTGAGCCAGTTCAAGGTAGTCTAATATTTCTGTCGCAAGAGTTTCCAAGATATTACTGAGAGATTTACCACTTTTGTCTTGTAAATCGAAGGGAACAAAGACAAAATCATCTGGTGCAACAAAGTTAGGAATATTACGAAGTACAGAGGACTTGCCTATGCGTCGTTGACCATGTAACAAGATAACCTTGACATTTTGTCTTAAATTGTCCTCAATAAAGCCGAACAGAGCTTCTCGTCCAAATATCAATTCCGGTTCATCGATTGGGCGACCAATGATGTAAGGATTGCGGCGAGTCGTTGAATAGGTCATAATAGTTCTCAATTTACTAAGCTACTGATCGTCTTATTGTGAAGAACAGCTTAAGATCACCCTGGCTCATCTTTACTCTTTCACTAATTCAAATTTACCTCCAACAACCTTAACAAGGACAGGTTTATTTTGGCTTTCTCCTTCTGAATCAAACTTTAAAATCTCTCCAGAAGTTTCACCAGCTTCAACTGTTAGAAGATCTTGATTTTTTAGATTTATCATAACTGTTGACCTATCGCCACTGGGACGTAAAGCTTTAATCAAAGCCTGCGTAGCATCAAAACTAGTAGCTGTGCGCCAGCTAACTGGTCCTCCCCATTGCTTCTGTGCTGCTTGTGCAAATTTTTTTGATTGTGGTGCTTCCCTAAACCAGGGGACTGCTAGAATCAAGCCTTCAATAGATTTTTCGCCTAGTTGCAAATTTTTCTCACTATATAGGGCATCCCCACCCAACAACTTTAGCTCTTTTCGCCCTTGGTTGTTAGGTCGGTTTTTAAGTCTAGTATTGATCTCGGCAACAAGTGAGGCAAACTCGAGTGCCTTAGAAGTGCTTTCCGTGCCTGGAAATAACACAGCGGCTTGTGCGTTGTCTTGTTGATACACACTGTTTTCAAGTTCATCTTTCCACTCATTTAGTTTTGAGTGCTTTAAATCAATTTTCTTAACAATTCTATTCCTTAATGGGTCTTCAAATTTCTTTGTAAATTCCTCTCTCAAACTGTTGCTATAGCTGCTACCGGAATTATAGAAAATGACAACATTGTTGATACCAAGGGACTTTTTAGCATACGTGGCTAACTTCTCTCCAGTAGCAGCATCAGAAGGTACCGTCCGAAAGAAAACACCATTGTCGCTGTCATTTAATAATGTGTTGGTACTAGTGGGAGAGATGATGGCTAAGTTAGCGTTTCTGTATGTATTTAATGCCTCTTTGGTAGCATCGCTAGTGTTATGTCCAATCACTGCCAGTACAGATGGGTCTTTCTCCAAATCCGCAGCCACTTGTTTCGCATTACTCGGTTCGTTATCATCGTTGGCGATCGCAATTTCCAATAATCGACCCTTTAATCCCTTTTTTTCATTGAACTGATGTTGTGCCTGCGCCACACCTCGCAATATTTCTTGAGCCTGCTCTTGTTGTTTTGCTGGCACAACCACTGCGATTGTGAAAGGAGTACCTTGTTGTTGCTTGGCACGGACATTGTTGTAGTAAATCAGTACCTCTGGGTCATTGGGCTTAGCCGTTGTAGCTGTTTTAAAATGTTCTGCCGCATCGGAGTATTTGCCTTGTTCAAAAGCTTGAATGCCCTTGTCACGAGCAGAGTTTTGAATCTTAGGAAAGAAGGTGCGTTCACCACGACTAATTTTTCTTTCATCTAGTTTGCAACCAACATAAAATACCTTCTGTTGACCAGCAGAACATGGCGTTGACACCCGATAAAAACCAATACCAGCAAGGGCAATTATTCCTATCACTGCTGCTGTACGGCGTAACGGAATTCGCCAACGCAAATGTGGAATAATCCACTCGCCTGGTAGACCTGGCAGGAGTGGTGGTTGAGTAGCACTAGCTTCAATATTAGAGATTTCTTGCAGTTTCTGTTCTGCTAATTGGTTTCTAGGCTCAATTTCCAAGATTCGCTCAAACTGCTCTCTTGCCTTTACCAACTCTCGTTGCGTGAGCAAATGTTCTCCGTAGGCAGCAAGCGCACGCAACAGTCCATCTTTGTTACGTGCGCGATCAAATTGGTAAGCTCGCGTGTATAGTTCCACGGCTTTATCGAACTCTTTCACCTCCAAGTATACTTGAGCCAGATTCACTACTGTACTGAAGTGATTAGGATTGAGCGTCAAAATTTGCTCATAAAAAGCCAGAGCATTTTGTGTTTTGCCGTTTTGACGCAGTGCCTCTGCTTGTTCTAAAAGGAGATTAATTTCTTCTTGCTTAAGTTTCTCCAATTCCAATATCGCTTGCCGCAAAGGATGACGTTTGATTAACCAACGGCGGACTAATTCTACTTTGACTCTACGTTCCGTATCATCCAAGAAACTATTGTCATTGTTGCCACCACCTAGTTGGTTCGCTGCTTGATTCAACGACTCTGTTTGGACTCCATAGTTTTTAAGCAGCACTAATGGGTCTTCTGGAACCCTCTGGCTGTTGGCAATAGCTATGCTTTGCGCTTCTGCCACGGCAGAGAAGACGACTTGCTGTTGGGTTGGCAGTCCTTTCCAGTACCAATCTAATCCACCTTCAGCACTCTCAATTGCTCTAGTTACAATATTATTTACATCGTCGCGAGTGACCTGCGATTTGTTTTCATCTCTTGCTTGCTGGAAAATAGCATGACATATGACTTGAGTAAAATAGGGATGTCCTGCTGATAGCTCCAGAATTGCTCTGATTGCATCCTGGTCGTATTCCAGAATATCCCGAACTGGTTTAGAAATGAGCCGTTTAGCACTTAGCTCATCCAGCAAACCAATTTCGTTAACGGGTGCATGCCCAAACAAATCAACCAGCTTTGGCATATCACTCAGATTCCGTCCCACTACTGGAATAATGAATAATTTTTTGTGCTGTTCAATCAGTTCTTTTAGATACGCAAAGAAATGCATATCTGCTTGTCGGTTTTCCCCTTGGGTGTGGACATCATCACTTAAAACATCAAATTCATCTAGTAATAACACCAGATTTTTCTCACGCAATTCCTGATGCACTCGTGCTAAGAAGTTCTGAGAAAAGATGTTTGGTTGTAACTCTGTAGCTGAGAGCAAGAGTAGCAGACTATTTTCAGTATTTAAGTGCTCCAGGCATTCGAGGTCGAGGATTTCTGTTGCAAGTGAGTGCAGAATCTGACTGAGGGAGCGCGAAGGTTTATCTTGAAGGTCAAAGTTTACAAAAACAAACTCATTGAACTCCCTCTGCTGAAAAAATAAGGGAATTTGTCTTAGTACAGATGACTTACCGATACGCCGTTGACCGTGTAGTAAGATAACCTTGACATTTTGTACCAGGTTGTCCTCGATGAAACCGAATAGACCTTCCCGCCCGAAGAAAAATTCTTCTTCATCGATTGGACGACCAATGATATAAGGATTTCTTTGTTGACTTCCAGCCACCACACTTTTCCTCGTTTGTGCTTATATCCAGTTAAACAAGCCTTGAATGGCTCCTTTCGGAAAAGCAGCTGACAACTTACCAAACAATTCAAGGGCAGAGGATATCTCTTGTGTATGGTTCCACAACCAGCGAATTGCTTGTGTGACGTTCTCGGTTTGTTCGTGACTCATCAACTTGAGAAACACCTTTCGCCGTTTTTCCAGTGATTCATTATTGGTGTTCCCCAGTTCTTGAATCACCCACTCCTCCATAAGTGAGGAAGTGAAAGAGAGAATCTTTTTATTTCCTTGTTCTGTACGGATAATCACGCGTTTTTCGCGTGAATTTGTCAGTTCTCCTTCTTTTCTCAATCCTGTACGGGTGATCACGCCCTGTTCTTCTAAATTCGTCAATTCTCGCTCTTTTTGGCTGAAGATGATGTCAATACCGCTTAAATCATAGCTGTTCTTATGCAAACGACCTTTCAAGCTAGACAAAGCTATCAGCATCAATAAACTTTGCTCTTGTTCACTGCATCTGTCCCAAATGTTTTGAAAAATCTGTTTCGTATCGCTTTCAAATTTTCCGGCAAAGTCTTGAGCATCCAGTGCTGTTCCTTGTGCAGTTCGTAGCTCTCTGTACAACAGAGAACCAGCATTTTGTAGTAGAGCTGGATGTCCACCTGCAATTTCTCGAATGATGTCCCGTAGTGGTTGTGATTGAGGTGTCTCTGGTACTATGCCAAGTAGTTGGTCAACTTCTTTCTCAGTAAGTAGTTTCAACGACTGGAAGAGATAATGGTTATACCACGGAGAACTGGCTGGACTAAGGGGAGGACCAAGTTCATTGAGGCGCATGAGCGAAGTAACAATCATTGAGAGATATTTTCTCTCCTGACAGTGGTAAGCCAAGTTACGACACTCGCTTAAGAATGTCACCATATCAGCTTGAGTGTATTGCTCATTTTCGTGGAGAGCTGCATCATAGTCATCTACTAGCAGCACTAAGAATTTTCCTTTCCTTCCCAGTTTCCGCAGTATTTGGCGCAAACAATCTTTCGTTGTTAACCCTTGTTCCAACAATTTCTCAATCTCAGTCTTTAAGGTAGGTTCAGTATCCAACTGATCCCTCATGCCAATCAAAACTTCTTTCCAAAAACCAGAGGGAGTGAAGGGATTAATACTCTGACAACTAAAACGAACAATCACAGCCTTGGATGGATCTTCTCCACGTTCTTCCCAAGCTTGCGGTGAAGCAATTTTTTCCAAAAAAGAGGACTTGCCCATTCCTGGTCCACCCCAAATTGCTAAGTGACTGCGATTGAAAATTTGATCAAATGCAGCATCAATCTCAGATTTCCGCCCTACAAAACTTTCTGGAGGAACTGTCTGTCCTACGATAAAAGGATTTTGTTGCATTACAGATATCCAAGCTTTTATATAAATTGCGATTATTTTTCATGTTAAAGCTTATACCGAAGTTAAGCTACAAGAGTTTTTCTTCTATATTCTTAGTAGGTGTAAGCAAAATCAACTCATGCACTTCTGGGATAAAAATCAATACGGTTCAGTTAAGGTTGATGTGTAAAAAATCATGTGTGTAGAGACGCGCCATGGCGCGTCTCTACATCGTCTTCCTGATAAGGGTTCTGGTCTTATCTGAACCGTATTGGGATAAAAATAGAAAAGAATCTTAACAAATTGTTTCTATCGTAAACCAAAGGCTCAGCAAATAGCTAAACCACGCAAGGCATAGCCAAGCCATTTCAGACAATGACTACCTGCTTGTAAAGTACGTAGGTGATAGAACTTAAGGAATAAAATTAAATTATTATTTTGCTTTGCTATGCAACGAGGTCACCGTAATTTTATCCTTCCTAGTATTTCCCCGCTATCCAAAAACCCTTACTTGTTTAATAAAAATTTGCGAAGCAGGTGAGCAGGGACACAGTAGACATTTAGGTATGGAGAAGTTATCAAAAATACTCTCTCCTCCACATCTGACTCCCTAATTAGTCTCCTGAATTTGCAGGCGAATAGTGTGTTCAGTCCCACCAGTCAGTTGTAATTCCATAACTTCACCACCAAGTGGTTCCAAGCATTCAAGCAGTTCTCGCAAACGTGGCGTACTTGCACCCGTATCTACATAGAGACGGTCTGATAAATTACCAATTTTCTTCCAAGCCATGTACAATTTGGCTATCATCTGTTCTAGCTGGGATGCTTGATTCACCAAGTCAGCGGCTATGCTCAAACAGCCCACTCTTTGAGCTTCTATGAGTGCTGTTTCGATGTCAACCTCTTGGACAGTCAGCGCTTGGACTTGAGCTGCGGCTTTGAGATATTTTGCTAAGTTACGTGCTTCTGTGGTGACTTGTTTGAGAGTATCCACATCAGGATTTTGGGCTATTTCTTTTTGGATCGCGCTTTGGTGAGACTCTGGTAATTTTTCCATCTCCTTCACCAGTGGTGCAAGATAACGGGGAGGAAGGGAATTATCTGCTGCTTTTTGCTTGACTGGTTCGGGTAGCAACTCGGAAGACATCGCTGTCCATTCGTCGTTGATTTGACGCACTTCTCGCCTGGTGATGCGATCGCCTTTTTGTGCTGCTTCACCCACCATCTGCTGGACTTCTGGCGCTGCTTTGGCTGTTTCGACAAACGCCCGTTTGCTGAAGTTATTGATAGCTGATGGTTCTAGTCTTCCTTCTTCTAAGAGCGTATCAGCACTGTTTGCCAGTTGAATCCAACTATAAGCCTGGCTTTTGCTGATTTCCCGTTCTTTGAGCCAATTAAGAAAGCCGGTTCCCCGTCCATCGCCGCCCTTTTTCTCTCTGTCGCGGATGGCGCGTAATATTCGTCCCCGCCAGATTTCGGTTTGTAAGTCAAAGCGATCGCACACCTGCCAAGCTATATCCAGCTGCTGTTGAAATTCCGTCTCTGGAATTCCCTCATCTTCTGGATCGGGCAGTTCAAATGTTAAATCTGCTGGCTGTTGCAAGAGATCAGCCAGTTCATTATCGTTGTATAGCACGATGTATAGCTTAGTAGTGAATGCGCTCGGCTTATTATGCCACAATCTGGGGGAACTGTAACCGATGATTTTTTTTAGCGTATACCACTAGCTAAGATTCCTAAAATTTTATTGACATCTTTCAGGTAATATTCACTTAAGTCAATAGAGATAACTTGCCCTTCTAGTTTCAAAAATTGCCAAATGCTTCCAGTCGTGACAGTTCCATAAATTGTCATATTTTCATTACCCGCTCGTTCGTTCAATATTCTTGCTGCTAACATTTCTGCCACACATTGTCCTAAACCAGCCGGAATATTTTCTTTCTTTGCCTCCACAATAATAATGACTGGTGCTGTCACAATTAATCTTTCTGGAGAACGGGTAATAATAAAATCGCAAATACCATTTAAACCTTGTGCAGGATCAACATTAAATTCTACTCCAGAAAACAAATTTATCTGGTTATTTAACTGTCGTCTCAAGTCTAGCAAAATTGGAGAAATAATCATTTCTGACCGAGCTTTCTCACTATTGCTTGCAACAGCAATAGGTAAATTATATTGAAGGACTTCTTTTAATAATTGACTGCATTCTAAATCAGGGACATTCGCAAAAATATTAGTTTCTTCAATAGTAGTGATTTGAAAAGTTTGTTTAACTTTTTCTAGAGTGAAATCGCTGTATGCCATATTAGTTTAGTAATTTTAATCGTATTTTGCCGTAACCACAGCACCCCACCCCCAGCCCGTCTACCACGTGGTAGAGGGGAGGCAAAAGGCACTTTTGGCGGACTGGGGTTTTTACCATTTCCCATCACACCGCATTAACTAATCTAAAATCCGGTTTAATCGTTCCATATCAGATGATTGCACGGTTGGCAAAGAAATAGTGTATGCAAGCAGCTTATTGCATACTCTGAGTAGCTCACTGGTGAGGTAGGCTCAAATTTCATCTAATTCATTTGTATCAATTCCTGTGTCTTCTGGTGTCCTTTCACCTTCAGAGGTATCAATGGCTTGTAGAACCTGTTTAACTATCTTTGCGTGCAACAATTTTCCTGAATGAAAAGGAATCACAACTCTTATTTCTTCTCGACAATAAATTCTGTGACTCCCTTTACTTATAATCTAAATAAACCCTGCATCTAGTAAGACTTTTTCAGCTTCTTTCGCAGTTAAGCGCGGAATTTTAGGCAACTTTCACCTCCAAGATCATTGTTAATATTTCCTTGTTCTGAAGCGCCTGTTTTTCTGAGTTTGACAATGTTTCTATATAAATTTCAACTGCTTCTTTGATATGTGTCTGTACTTCTTCTAACGAATCACCTTGAGATTGACAGCCTGGAAGTTCAGGACAATAAGCATAATATCCATATTCATCTTTTTCAATAACAATGCTGACTTTATACGCCATATAAATGTGCTCCTTTTTCATGAAAATTTAATTTCTTGAATTCTAAATTTATCAAGTTATCAGTTTTGATTCAGTTTCATATGGGCGAAATCTCCGTAAACATTGCACAACGGACGTATTTATTTATAGCTTATCTAGTTTTTCAAAATGTATTGACTGATAATTTCCTTTAATTCTTGAGGTGCTTCAAGCGCTATAGCAGCTCCCAAGGACGTACAACCCACCACCAAAGTAATGTTTCCACAAGGCTTGGTGGCTCATCATTGGGACACCATTCTATAGTTTCATATAAATGTGTTGTGCTAATTATGGGATTTTCAGCTGATAACCTCAACTTACCCACAAAACTCATAGTACTGTGTGCCTGTGAAACCGCGCGGGGGAGGAAGTTAGATTTTCCATTTGATTTCCTTGCGTTGTTGGGTTATGCGATCGCTCTATTCAACCTACAATTAGCTTGATTTTAGGCTGTTTTACCGCCATTTCTAGAAATCCAGAATGTGTTCAATAAACAACGCCACAAAGAGTAATTCTGAAGATTTAAGGAAATTTTGTTTCTAAAACAGAAACCATATTGGCTTGCGTAGAGGAGCCTCGTACAATCAACATTAAATTCTCCGGAGAATTTCTCAAACAATTCAATAAACAACTGATATCAGGATTCGCGATCGCAGGAATATCGCTGTCATTGATAAATTATTGAGGCTTAAGGATGAACACAAGTGCAAAGCTTCAGTGTATTTTTTGCTGCTCGTTTTCTAAGTTTTATCGTTACAGTTTAGCTGTGTTGATGGCTGTGGTTTTGCTGTCCGACTCAGTGGGGGCAACGCTGAAAGGTAGAGAGTTGCAGATAGCACAGCTACCAGAAACTAATTCTCAACAAGCAACTCGTGCAGCGGCACAAAAAGCTTTTAATGAAGGAGTTACATTTTTCAAAGAAGGTAGCGCAGAATCACTAAGACAGGCGAGAAAAAAATATGAAGTAGCTTTGCAACTGTGGCAGAAAGTGGGGGATAAAGCAAAGCAAGCTCTTACACTCAATAATATCGGGGTAGTTTACGACGCTTTAGGAGAAAAACAAAAAGCACTTGAATTCTACAACCAAGCACTACCTTTGTATCGTGCAGTCGGCGACAGGCGTGGAGAAGCTGCAACACTTAATAATATCGGGCTAGTTTATGACACTTTAGGAGAAAAACAAAAAGCACTTGAATTCTACAACCAAGCATTTCCGTTGTATCGTGCGGTGGGCGACAGGCGTGGAGAAGCTGTAACACTCAATAATATCGGGGTAGTTTACGACGCTTTAGGAGAAAAACAAAAAGCACTTGAATACTTAAACCAAGCACTTCCGTTGTTTCGTGCAGTCGGCGACAGGCGTGGAGAAGCTACAACACTCAATGGTATCGGGCTAGTTTACGACACTTTAGGAGAAAAACAAAAAGCACTTGAATTCTACAACCAAGCACTACCTTTGTATCGTGCGGTGGGCGACAGGCGTGGAGAAGCTACAACACTCCATAATATCGGCGCAGTTTACGACGCTTTAGGAGAAAAACAAAAAGCACTGCAATTCTACAACCAAGCATTTCCGTTGTTTCGTGCAGTCGGCGACAGGCGTGGAGAAGCTCTTACACTCAATAGTATCGGGCACGTTTACGACACTTTAGGAGAAAAACAGAAAGCACTCCAATACTACAACCAAGCATTTCCGTTGTTTCGTGCAGTCGGCGACAGGCGTGGAGAAGCTGTAACACTCAATAATATTGGGCACGTTTACGACACTTTAGGAGAAAAGCAAAAAGGACTTGAATACTTAAACCAAGCATTTCCGTTGTTTCAGTCCTGATCATGGCTACAAAACCTTACATTATCGCATTGAATAACGCTGAGTTTAAACTTCATAATGGCAACGCAGCAGTGAATCTGGCAGTGAAGATTGATGTTTTGGATCGGCTATCCCGTGGAAACTAGATAAACAGTATGGATATGTGAAGCGAAAAGGAGTGCGATGGTGGGGAGCGATCCATACGTGTCAACTTAAGATTTAAACCCTTGCGATGAGGTCGTTTCTCGTTCTTTGCCAGATGCTGGGAATGCATAACTGTGGGCTGCTTGCTGCCTCAATATAATCATTGCGAGGCAGAGCCTCCGATAATGCATTCCCATGCTGAGCATGGCAACGAGAGAGCTTGAAGGTCAAGTCTCAACTTCAGTTGAGCTTAAGTTGACACCAATGGGAGCGATCGCACTTCTTTTCGCTCTTAATGTAGTGGTGCAATAGCTGTTGGAAAAATATAGCGCTTCTCACTCAGATGAAATACATATTTTGTGGGGTGGGCATCCTGCCCACCCTGAATTTAGGACGGGCTAGAGAGCCACTACCCACAAGAAAAAATTGGATATTTTTTAATTTGGAAGTCCCCACCTTCAGAACACAGCGATACATAGCCGTCTCCCTCGCGCTCAATAATTGCGGTAAGTTGTTTTGTTTGCTTCATTTTCTATCTCGTGCTATTCGCAAATATATTCAATACACGTTAGCGTAAAAGAACGTAAGTAAAATTTATACGGCAAGCGAGTCTTTATAGCTTGACAAAAATTATATATTCTGCATAAGGCTATAAAACCGATAAAAATATGAACCAGGTAGATTATCTCCGTATTAGTTTAATAGACCGCTGCAATTTCCGGTGTCAATACTGTATGCCAGAGGGTGCTGAACTAGACTACATCCTCAAGCAACAGTTGTTGACTGACGCGGAACTGCTCACCCTGATTGAAGAAGTGTTTATCCCTGTTGGATTCACCCGGTTTCGTTTGACTGGGGGGGAACCGCTGCTACGTCCCCGTGTAGTGGAGTTGGTAGGGGCGATCGCCTCCCTTCCCCAAACCCAAGACCTTTCGATGACTACCAACGGCTTTTTACTTGCCCCAATGGCGCAAAACCTCTACAATGCTGGGTTGCGACGAATTAATATCAGCTTAGATTCCCTTGATTCCGACACCTTTGACCAAATTATCGGTAATCGTGGGCGATCGCGTTGGCAAAATGTTTGGCAAGGGATTCAAGAAGCATACCGTGTGGGATTTGACCCATTGAAGCTGAATGTGGTGGTGATCCCCGGTGTGAATGACCATGAAGTTTTGGATCTCGCCGCGCTAACGATTGACAAGCAATGGCACGTCCGGTTTATTGAGTTTATGCCAATTGGTAATTCGCATTTGTTTGGCGATCGCGGTTGGGTATCTTCTGAGGAGTTACGCCAACGCATCCGCGAGCGTTGGGGATTGACTGAATCGCAAATTCGTGGTAATGGTCCCGCTGATGTATTTCAAATTCCAGGAGCGAAGGGGACACTGGGATTTATCAGTCAGATGTCGGAGTGTTTTTGCGATCGCTGCAACCGGATGCGCTTGAGTGCTGATGGCTGGTTGCGTCCGTGTTTATTGAATGAAACTGGTCAAATTGACTTAAAAACCGCTCTGCGTACTGGTGTCAGCACTGGCGAATTGCGAGATCACGTGAGACACTTGCTTGCTCTTAAGCCAGAAATTAACTTTAAGCAACGTTATGCGGGTACAACAACTGGTGCGTACACCCGCACTATGTCACAAATTGGTGGATAAATTAATAAACAGTAGAGTGCCATGTGTAGAGACGCGCCATGGCGCGTCTCTACAAACGCTCTACAAACGTCTCTGTTACGCTTGACGTGAGTAGTATTCCACCACAAGCAGTTCGTTAATTTGTAGCGCCACCCATTCGCGCTCAATAACGCCGTTGACTTTACCAACCAACTTATTTTTGTCAAATTCCAGATGGCTGGGGAGGTTTGCCAAGCCAGGATATTGCAAGTTAGCTTCCACCAACTTACGTGATCCTTCCCGGTTTCTGACAGCAATTTCCTCTCCAGGACGGCACTGGTAACTGGCAATATTGACAACGCGACCGTTGACGGTGACATGACCATGATTCACCAGCTGACGAGCTGCGGGAATAGTGGGAGCCATACCCATGCGGAAAATGGTATTATCCAAGCGCATTTCGAGCAATTGCAGCAGCACTTGTCCGGTAGAACCGGTGACGCGTCTTGCTTTACGCACGTAACGCAGCAATTGCTTTTCAGTCACCCCGTAGTTAAAGCGGAGTTTTTGCTTTTCCTCCAACCGGATGGCATATTCAGAACGCTTTTTGCGGTTTTGACCGTGCTGACCTGGTGGATAAGCGCGTCTAGCGCTTTTACGAGTTAATCCTGGTAGGTCGCCTAAGCGACGTACAACTCTAAGGCGTGGTCCTCTGTATCGGGACATGAGTTTCCTAAATGTAATCCTGCTTAACTTTACCCAAATATATAATTATAATTCAAAATTTCAGATGTCAATACACCAATGTTGATCTAAACAGCAGGGCTAATCAATTCAAAATTCAAAATTCAAAATTGGACTTTCTCCCTCACTCCCTCACTCCCTCATCTCCCTCACTCCCTCATCCCCCTCATCCCCCTCATCTCCCTCATCTCCCTCATCTCCCTCATCTCCCTCATCTCCCTCATCTCCCTCACTCCCTCACTCCCTCACTCCCTCACTCCCTCACTCCCTCATCCCCCTCATCTCCCTCATCCCCCTCATCTCCCTCATCTCCCTGACTCCCTCACTCCCTGACTCTCTCATCTCTGTATTGCACGCATCAAAACGGGCTTCTATCATGAAATAGCATACTCTTGGGTGTTTGGAGAAGGGAAATAATGTTAGAGAACAGAAAAAGCGAAGATACCCATTGGCTTGGGTTAAAAGCTAGGCGCATTACAAAGCGTCTTGAAAGCGCAGACGGCTTAAGAGCAGTTGTTTGCCGAGTCACTGCAATGGCTAGCGTACCAGTCTTTGCTGTGACTGGATGGTTAGCAATGACTTCATCTACTATGGCTGTCACCGCCACATACAGGAATAATTTCCGTGTTTGTGCTGGGCGACTTTTGAGGGCGGGAGTAGCAGCGGAAGCAGCATCACAAGCTTGTGCTGCTGCACTACGTCCTGGTGACTTGTCTGCTTGCGTGAGTAGAATTGGGCGGCAAACACAAATTGCAGGACCTGATGCACTGGCAACTTGTACGCAATCACGGCGTCCTGAAGATTTAGCGACTTGTGTTGTTGGGATCAGTCGCTACACTCGGGAGGCTGCTAACCCAGCAGTTTTAAATTATTGCGGTCGTAGCTTGTTACCCGTGCGGTTTGCTGAGTGTGTGGTGGGTTTGCGTGCTGAAATTGATATTGCTCCCCCTCAAGCATTGGAAACTTGTATTGATGCCAGCGACCGGGTTAGCGGCTTTTTGCCTACTTTTATACCCTCAACTGCGCAACCAAGTCAATTTAGACCCACTTATGAGTCTACTCCACTTCCGCCTCAGGCTACCCCAACTCCATCTGCGCCTTCCACAGTTCCGCCTGCGACTGATTCAGGTTCATCTGACCCTAATCAAACGCCGACTGAGCCTAGTCAAACTCCAGCAAATCCCAGTACTAGGTAAGTACTATTAACATTAAGAAGAACGCAGAACACACAATCCAGAACACAGTTGGGTATCCCTATAAATAAATTTAGGGGATTTGATAAGGACGCCAAGGCAAGCTCGTACACTTTGCGCAAGGGAATAAATCTTTTTCATATGCCATAAGAAAGTTGGGGGCTTGCATCCTTTTCTTATTCTGACTACTGAGTTCTCAGTCCAAGCGCTGCGGGCTTCGGTCATCAGTTAACAGTTAGCAGTAAACAGTTGACTGATAACTGATAACTCATAACTGATAACTGATAACTGATAACTGGTTTTTAGTCTTCTTTTTTCCCAAACACCATTTGTAGAATCATAGGAACTCCTCCGTCTTCGTGATATTTATCTGCCCAAGCACGGATGACTTCGTCTAATTCTTCCATAGCTTTCTCAAATCGCTCTGGTGGAATATCCAGTTCTTCCAGAACGCGCATTGTGTTTGGTCGCCGTTCTGCCCAATCTTTCATCATCCGGAAATACCGAGCAGTATCTTCCACCATGATGTAAGTACGCTCTTGCTCATCTACAGGAGCGTAAAAAGGACGCGTCAGAGCGTAGAAGGGCATTCCCCAAGGTGAATCGATGCGTGTCACCGTACCAGAGTAGAGCAGACGGCGTTTGATATGCTCCGCCAACGCTTCACTCAATTCCATCCGGTTTTCTGGGGGTAAGTCTTCCTGAGAGCGTTTGTGCAGGAATTCAATTAACTCCAGAAACTCAAAAGAGGTGATTAACTGGGCATCGGGCAGATTAGACGGCAGTTTCTGCTCAATTTGTCTTTTCTCTTCTGATGTGAGACTTGTACCCGGAATGCGCGATCGCCCCGGTCGCCAAGGATATCTTTCCATCCAAACATAAGGCAACTGAATCAGATAGCGCGGTTCTTGAGAACCCAGCATCTTCAGCAATTTACCCTCAGTCAGCGCTTGTCTGACTTCCTCAACAATGATTTTTACCCGCTTCGGCTCAAGGTGGTGCAAATGCCCAGTCATCCGCAGGTTTTGCCCCTGCTCCAGATAGGTCATATAAATCGCACACTTGGCAGCCGTTGCTGCAGCATCTAAAAACGCCCCATGCCTATGCCCGCTCGTCCGCATAGCACTAAAAGCCAGGTATAGCATGATCTGATCCATTGCACTGGGGCCAAGACGTTTGATCAGATCTACGTCGTTACTCATATTACAGAAACTTGAATAGCACGTTTACACAATTGTCAATCAATGGAAAATAAGTAGTATACACCCACCACTAGGTGATGTCTTTACCTCAGATTATCTATTATGCGTTATGTATGAGTATTCATGGTAGTCATAGTTGGCAATTTATCCGTATTTTCAAGCACAAATCCAGAGCCAGCACTGTTTGTACAGTTGCTCGTATATAAAAGTTGTACAAGCTATTGCCACCGAATCGCAAGTATCAACACGTACACGCAAAACCAACTAGCAACAGTTCCACAAGCGCATCTTTCCAACAAGAGGCAAAGAACCGACACAACGGGAAGTCAAATCCAACGAATAAGGCATGATTTCAAGGAGGATGCCTCGTTTGAAGCGATTGTTTCGGTTCAAAAACTAGCTAGTCCGTACGGTTTATGAATAATACCTCTGTCAAAGAAAGATAATTTTCGTACCTTTTCTTGCGAATTCAGGTAGTACTGAGTAGAGCGAGATGATTATGAGCGAGTTACTCCCTTCTCGCATTCAGATACGATTCAATATCTTGCCTACTTTTTTAGCCTGCCTAGGTAAAGACTCTCAGGATAGAATGCAGGTTTGGGTGTTTCACCTGCCCTGGTAACAACATTAACAGAAAAAGAGGTGGCGCGGCTCTTTGCATGCTGTACTTCTCAAAACTTGCAGTTATGTTTTGGCGGTACAACCAATCTTTTTTCCGAAAAATCCCTGACCTTACGTTCCAAAGATAATCCAAGGTTCAAACTACCTTTTTATTTCGACAATTTTTGCTAATTCTATCAACCTCTTTTAGACCGTAATGTTAGAGAAGATACAGAATACCAAACTAGACTTTTTAAAGTCATTTATCTTAAAAAATTAATTTATACTATTACTTTAAAAATATATATTTGTATAAATAAATTTAAGTTATTTTTACACAATTGTTACCAAAGAGAGTTAAGTAAACTCAAGTTTAACGAATAGTAAAAAATTAGTTTTTATGGTGAAAAGCCTCATAAAATAAGGCTTTCAGATATTATAATTGTTGGTAAATCTAAAGAAATGCAAAAGAGGGTGTAGGGTTTCACCCCTCAATTTGAGCCACACAAAATTTACAATGAAATAACTCTATACTGACAAGGGTTTCCCCTAACAGTTGGCAAATTATAGCGCAATACGGCTCAGTTAGAATGAAAAACACAAAAGGGCTTTGTTGGGGAGGACACTTCTGTGCAGGGGTTTCCCACGCGCTTGGAAAGTGCCTGTTTGACAAACGAAACCCACAACTGTACAAGGCATAGCTTGCGTAGAGCCGCTTTACCTAACAAAAAACATTCTTCTTAACTCAACGGTATTGAATTCTAGCGATTTTCGATTTAATCTGATAAATATGTGGGCTTAAAGCGTTCCCGAAGAAGAGAGTACAACTGTACTCTTATTTGAAGTGCTACGCTCTACACGCCTACAATTTGGTGTATTCCACACACATGAAAAGCCCGATAAATATGTAACCAAAAAATAACCAAAAAGTTTTGTGTGAATCTTCCGGATTCCCTGATAAAGACATTGTATATTCTGAATTGTTTAGAAATCTCTTGCTATTAATTGGAAGACTTATTATGGGGTTTAGGAGAATTGCGGATTTTTTCAAAACAGAAAATCAGCGCTCCGAAAGTCACTAGCAAAACTCCCAAAGCTTGCTCAAGCGCCAAGGTTTCCTGAATAATAAACCCAGCAAAAATGACCGTGAGGGCGGGAATACTTGCACCGATAATTGCTGCTCGCGAGCCACCAACTTTACGAATCCCAAAATTATTTAACAAATAGCCCAAGAGCGTCAGGACACCCAGTAGGAAAGCACATAAAACAAGTTCGAGCAAGCCAGCAGGGTTCAGTTGCACCTTCCAGTTTGTGGGTAAAGACAGTACTAAACCGAAGATAGACAGCAGCAACATCGTAGCGAAGTTAATCAAGGTAAAAGAAACTGGATGCAGTTTCGCAGCACATTTGCGTGAGAAAATTAGGTAGAAGGCAAAAGCTGTTCCAGAAGCAAGTGCTGCAATGCTCCCCAGAGGAATATTGCCCATGACAGTTCTGGTGGAACCTCCTAAAACGAGCAACTCACCTAAGCCAATGACAGCGATCGCGCCAGTAGTGAACAAAGTCAGGCGATCGCCCTTTGAGCGGTTCCCGGAGCCAGCATCGCGGAATAAAAACCACGACAGGAGTGCGTTGATCACCGGATAGACAAAGAAAAGTGCGATCGCCATTCCAGTGGCAAGTTGACCGATGGCAAGGTAAATGAGAAGCTGAGATATAAATAAAAAGCATCCACTAACAATCGACAGTACCAACACCCCTTTTGCAGTGGGATTCGTGGCATTTTTTCGCAGTGAGCTACTCACGTATTGCAAATCTTCCCACACTCGTGAATGCAGCATCGGAGCCAAAAGCAACATCAGCGGTACAACCACCAGCATCCTGAGCATCAAAATTAACAGACAATTCCCCAAAGTCGGCGAGATCAGGCGCTGCACGTCAAACACACCGAAAATTTGGGAACCTGGGAGGAAAATCACTTTAATGGCTACGTTGTACAGCGCTGACGCCACTGTTGACAACACAAGCAGGATGACTCCCGTCAGTTGCACCGAAGACATTCTCGTCTGCGGTAGAGGTTGGTTTGGTGTTGGTTGTGGTTCTGGCTTTGAGGCGGTGGACTCAGATGTTACGGGAGTTGGTTCTGGAATTGCAGCAGGAGGCTGAGTTGTTTCCCATGGCGAGGCTATGCTTTCATAAACAGAACCCGGAGTAGGCGTTTCTTCCTGTGACGCACTACTGGGTAAAACCGTAATTTCTAGCGGAACATCCGTTTGCAACTTCGTTGGAGTTTCCGAGGAAGTTGGTTGTGGTTGTTGTGGAGTTTGTTCAATCTCAGGAGGGGGAACTTGTGCGATTGCCTTTGACACTGCGCTTTGTGCGATTGGCTTTGCCACTGCCCCGTTCGGCTGAGCGCTCACGGCGAAGCCTTGGGCAATCGCCTTGCTTTCATCTCCTGTTGTTCCTTCCAATTCAGAGCGGAGGCGATTGACTAACTCTATTAAAATTGCTTCACCTTCCCTTTGCTGGACACTCATCCGGGATAACTGTTGAGAAACACTGCTTTGATAGTTTTTCAGCTCCTGTTGCAGTGAGTTAAAGGTGATAGTCAGGCTGTCATCCAAAGAGCCAAGGAGTTTTTCAGCATATTCATTTTCACTCTCTAAGGTTGTGGGTGTTTGAGAAACACGCTCCATAGCTTGGTTCGCTAAAGTTTCCAGAGATGATTGCAGCTGCGTTGATATATGATGAGCCAAAACTTGTGACAACTGACGAATCAACGCTTGCTGTTCGTTGATTTGGTGCCCCTGTTGTAGATGTTCTTTTTCCTCTTGGAGCCGTCTAATCTCTTTAGTTAAGCGGTCTTTTTCTGCCTGTAGCTTGTGCACATCTTCGTGTAACGACTTCAGCAAATTCCGTTGGAGAATCTGCAATTCCTCAGTAACAGCCCGTAAGGCAGTTTCTGCTGCCCCGTATGGATCGCCTTTTCCTCCCAGGTTATCTGGTCGCCTCTCAAATCGCCCCATTAGTCTTTAACCTCTCACCGTTTCAGCATCAAGCAGCTTAGTGTTTACTTGATCGGCGCTTATATTCCTACTATTTCTGTTTCGTGTCAATGGACATATATTCACTTTCAGATAGAAAATGGTCCGAAGGCTGAAAAATCGGTATTTTTTAATCTCAGATGAAAGCTGATACGCCAACGACAGTGACTGTTTAGATATCTTGACAAATATTATTCTGTACTGTAGAGGTATCAGTAACCCAAAGCGCTACACAATAAAACCAAGGTTAAAATAATTGCATACAAGATATTCTCGTTTGACACTCCCCACGGCTAAAAGCCGGGGGATTCTTGGCTCAACGTTGGAACTTGCTGTACCAGGGTTGTCCCAAGCAGAGTAGAGGTTTCAACTCCCCAAGCGTTACTTCCCGGATGCCCTCCGGTAGACTTTGCTTTTAACAAAATATTGATAGCTGCATTCACATCTCTTTGCAAGACCGTTCCGCAATGTGGGCAGTTGTGAGTTCTTGTGGAGAGCGACTTTTTAACCGTCTCTCTGCAATTACTGCACTTCTGACTTGTGTAGTGAGGTGCAACAGCTACAACTTTAGTGTTGAACTTCAAAGCAAAGTATTCCAAGCAACGACGAAAAGTAGTCCAAGCAACATCATTGATTGATTTGGCTAGGCGACGATTTGTTGCCAGCCCCTTCACATTCAAGTCTTCATAGGCGACTAAGGCGTTAGCCTTGCATACGCAACGTGCCAGTCTCTTGGCATGTTCTTCACGTTGCCTACTTACTCTTAAATGCTTCCGGGCATATCTCCCTCGCGCTTTTCGTCTGTTGTTCGTTCCTCTTTCTTTTTTGTAAATTCGACGTTGAGCGTGCTTGATGGCTTTCTCTGCTTTACGCAAGAATCTGGGATTTTCCTCGTGGTGCCCGTTGGAATCGGAGTAAAAGTACTCTAACCCGACATCTAACCCAACCTGACCATCCCCGGTTCGAGGTTCACAGGTTGCATCCACTTTGACGCAAAATTGCACGTAGTAACCATCAGCCCTACGGACAATCCGAACCCGCTTAATTAACTCAATTGGGTACGTGTGGAAATCCCACTTGCCCAATAGTTTGAGTTCTCCAATCCCTTTCTTATCCGAGAAAGTTATTCGGCGTTTTGATAGATGTAACTTCCATCCTGATACCTTGTACTCAACAGAGCGACTGTCTTTCTTAAAGCGTGGATAGCCAATATTTCCTGGTTTGTTGTTCTTGCAGTTATCAAAAAACCTATTGATTGCACGCTCTACATTTTCAACAGACGCTTGACAAGCATGGCTGTTTAAATCTTTGACAAACTTGTATTCTGCTCTAACTCTCGTGTTGTACTGGTACAGTTCTTTCTTGCCTACTCCACGGTTATCCATCCAGTATCTAAGTACCTTGTTCCGCACAAACTGACTTGTACGTATAGCTTCGTCTATAGCTTTTGCTTGATTGGGCTTAATCACCGCTTTGTACTCCAGTACCAACACTCTTGAATCACCTCCTTAATTAGATATCTTATAGCTGTATAATTTAAATTATATACATAAGAGCTATCTAATTTCAGGGAAATCTATGAAAGATTTCAAATCAAACAAAAATATCGTCTATTCGTGCAAGTATCATGTTGTCTGGTGTCCCAAATATCGTCGTCCCGTACTAGTTAACGAAGTTGAACCACGGCTAAAAGAACTTTTGTATCAGATAGCCAAGGAAATTCAAGTGGAAATCATTGAACTTGAAGTAATGCCAGATCACGTACACGTACTGCTTGAGTGCGATCCACAATTTGGTATTCACAAAGTAATGAAGCGATTTAAAGGTACAACCTCTCGGTATTTGAGACAGGAATTCCCTCATCTGAAAAGCAGGATTCCAACACTTTGGACAAATTCTTATTTTGTCTCAACAGTAGGAGGCGCACCTTTAGAGGTAATTAAGCAGTATGTTGCCAACCAAAAAGAAGTTTGACGGGGATTAAAATCCCCTCACGGCGTCGCCCATAAATCGAATTTAGGGGCTTGCGCCCTCCGATCTTCGGTCAATTACATACCATGACCGTTTAGCGATCGCCACCTAAGGAGCGATCTTGGCTACCCCTTAAAATAAAACTCAGCTTAGGTTATGAGATTTTGCTGAGAAATTTGTAAAAATTTTCTCGCCTAAATATCAGCTTTCTTAAGTAAACTCCTTAGCAAAGCATCATCATGCAACTAATGACTCAAGCAACAATTAAATTGTTGCTTGATTGCATTAAGAAAGTATCAGCCATGAAATTGAAACAAAAGATATTGTTGAGTCTAGCTTCTCTTGTGGTAGTCAGTTGTGCAGCAGAAGTTCTTAAGAATCAGGTGGCTGCTGCTACACCGTCAGCTCAGACACAATCTTCAACCCAGTCGAAGCAAAACAAACAAACAACTGTTAAATCTGGCACTTTTGTTTCTGGAGAACATAACACTCAAGGAACTGCTCGCATTGTGACCAGAAATGGAAAATCCTTTGTGGAACTTAGTTCTGATTTTAAGACCTCGAATCTTGGACCCGATTTGGTCGTCATTTTGCATCAATCCAAAAATGTCATTAATACTACCAAACCACCTGCTTATCCTTTAAAAAAGGGAGATTACGTAATTCTTGCCCCTCTACAAAAATTTAGTGGCACTCAGAGTTATTCAATTCCTAGTAGTGTCAATTTAGCAAAATACCAATCTGCTGTTATCTGGTGTCGCAAATTCAACGCAACCTTTGGGGCTGCAACATTGAACAGTTAGTTAACAGTTTGAGATCTAACTCCAGTCGATTGCGTTAATAATTACAACTAGACAGGAAACAATAGTGCTGGAAAGTCTGGGAAGAATTCAGAATCCATTACTTAGAAGTGTGACAGCAGCAGCTACAGTTTGCTCTGCAGTTACCCTAGCTGCTGCTGTAGCCATTGGTGTAACAAATGCCAAAGATAAATCTGCTTATCAGTTTGGTGTGTATTCTGCGCTCTTTGGAACCGGGTGTGGTGCAGTCTTTGGTTTAGTTCATACTGGCAAAGCAAGTCAACAACAATCTGCTCAAGACCTTAATATTAGGCGTTCCTCTCAAACAACAAACAGCAAGATCTGGCAGGATTGGCGTAACTTTGTGGTGGTTCGCAAGGTAAAAGAAAGTGAGGAAATTACTTCATTTTATCTGAAACCTGAGGATAACGGGGAAATTCCTAACTTTCAACCGGGTCAATTCTTAACTATCAAGCTGGAGATCCCCGGACAAACTAAGCCTGTCATTCGCACGTACTCTCTTTCAGATTACACCGATTCGTGTGAATACTATCGCCTATCCATTAAGCAAGAAACCACTCCTACGGGGTTAGATGTACCGGCTGGTATTGCATCTAACTTTATGCACGATTTTGTCAATGAAGGTTCCGTTATTACAGCAAAACCACCAAGCGGTAGGTTTGTTATAGATGTTCAGAAGTCATTGCCTGCCGTGCTGATTAGTAATGGTGTCGGAATTACTCCTATGATCAGCATGGCAAAGGCGTGCAGCCGTCTTAACCCCAATCGACCTATCTGGTTTGTACATGGTGTTAGGGATGGTAGGTTTCACGCATTCCAGGATGAAGTTTTGGGGCTTAGTCAACGCAATGCCAACCTCAAGGTACATTTTCGCTACAGCCGTCCCAGAGCGGAAGACGAAGGTCTTTACCATAGTACTGGTTACGTAGACATTGCGTTAATTCAACAATTGGTTGGGCAAGGAGCCGAGTTTTTCCTTTGTGGTTCTCCACCCTTTATGCAATCTCTGCGCGAAGGACTCAAGGAATGGGGAGTTCCTGAAAGTAGAGTCTTCTTTGAATCCTTTACCAAGGGGGGTAAAGTCTCTTCTACAAGCCAACCTCCTGCTGCAACAGCAGGTGAAGACGTTAGAGAAGCTGAGATTGTCTTCACAAAATCGGGCAAAGCCTTGACTTGGCAGGAGGGTGATGGCACTATCTTGGAGTTTGCAGAAGCCAATGGCATTAACCCTCCCTATAGTTGTCGTGCAGGTATCTGTGGTACTTGTATGTGCAAAATCGATGCAGGCGAAGTTGCTTACCAGGAACCTCCAACTGCTGCAACCGATGAAAATTCAGTACTGATTTGTATTTCCAAACCAAGAACTTCCAGAGTTGTCCTCGATGTTTAAATTCTGGAAAGTTCAGGCAATGTTTTGGTAGTGTAGTCCCGAAACGTAGTTAAACGGTGTCAACCATAGTTTTTGGGTTCAAAATCTTCTCTGTGAGCGCTTCGTTGAGATCAAGAATCGTAGATTCAACCAAACGGGCGTAGGATGGTAGGAGAAAGAGTAGGCGAGTACACATCACCTTTGATAGGATTAGGAGTGGTTAGCCGCCACTGTTG
>Ga0209902_100412_pt1 | contig 49155 bp, 38 predicted proteins | sample FECB27metaG_FD_188304 | JGI IMG/M metagenome (GOLD analysis project Ga0209902, IMG submission 188304) | Cyanobacterial communities from the Joint Genome Institute, California, USA - FECB-27 (SPAdes) (version 2) | ecosystem: Environmental > Aquatic > Thermal springs > Hot (42-90C) > Microbial mats...
TGCCGGCCTACTGCGCGGCGCTGGGCCGCGTGCTGCTCGCGAGCCTGCCGCCCGAGGAGGCCGAGCGCCGCATCCGCGCCATGCCGCGCCCGCGGCTCTCGCCGCGCACCGTCACCGACGCGGCCGAGGTGCTGGCCATCGTCGCGCGCTGCCGGCGCGAGGGCTACGCCAGCAACGACGGCGAACTCGAACTCGGCGTGCGCTCCATGGCCGTGCCGGTGCGCGATCGCGCGCAGCAGGTGGTGGCGGCGATGAGCATCGCGGTGCGAACAGAGCGCATGACGCTGGCGGAGTTTCGCGAGGCCTTTTTGCCGGCGCTGCAGAAGGCGAGTGCGAGCCTGAGTGCGCGCCTCTATCCGGGATGATGCGAAGCCGCCGCCACGACATGGCGATGCAGAATGCCCCCGTCGCCAGCGACCACAACCACGACAACAGCCTCATGAACCTGTGTTCCTCTTTCGCTCGCACCCTTCTCGCGGGCGCGACCCTCGCCCTGCTGGCCGCCTGTGCCGCGAATCCACCCGCGGACCCCGGCGAATGGAAACCCAACCCGCCCAATCCCAATGCGCCGTATCCCGCCGAGTCGCGCACGAATGGCGAGCAGGGCATGGTGATGCTGCGCGTGCGCACCACGCCGGCGGGCAAGCCGGCCGCGATCGAGGTGCAGAAATCGAGCGGCTATCCGCGCCTGGACCGCTCGGCGGTCGAGACGGTGTGGAAGTGGCAGTTCAAGCCCACGCCCGACGACGGCACCGTGGTCTGGCGCGAGGTGCCGATCCGCTTCTTCATCACCTCGCTGCCGCAGCAACAAAGGCTCGACTGAAAGCGCCGCCGCTCAGGCGGTAGCCGGCGCATCGTCCGTGAGCTGGCGCAGCGCCTCGCGCAGCTTGCCGAGGTCGGCCGGCTTCGAGAAGTGGGCGTCGAAGCCCGCCTCGAGCGCCTGGCGCCGGTCCGATTCCTGGCCATAACCGGTCAGCGCGATCAGCGCCATCCGGCGCGTGCCGGATTCACGCTCTCGCTCGCGCACGCGCCGCGCGAGTTCATGTCCGCTCATGCCGGGCAGGCCGATGTCGAAGATGCCCGCGTCCACGGGCCCGGCCTCGAGCAGCTGCAGCGCCTCCTCGGCGCTGCCGGCCTTGCGCACCTCGTGCCCTTCGAGCGCGAACCACTCGGCCAGCACGTCGAGCGCGTCGAGGTTGTCGTCGACCAGCAGCAGGCGCAGGGTGGGGGCCTCGATGGCGGCCGCATCTGCAGGTGCCTCGGGTTCGGTGGCCGCGGCGCCGGCCAGCGGCAGGCGCACGATGAAGCGGCTGCCCTGTCCCGCGCCGGCGCTCTGCGCCTCGATCCACCCGCCGTGCAGCTTCGCGAGGCTCTGCGCGATGGCCAGGCCCAGGCCCAGGCCGCCGGCGGCGCGCTGCAGCTGCTGCGCGCCCTGCACGAAGCGCTCGAACACGTGCGGCAGCAGCTCGGGCGCGATGCCGATGCCCTCGTCGCTGACCGACAGCTCGGCCTGGCCGTCGACCATGCGCAGGTCCAGCGCGATGCCGTCGGTGGGCTGGGTGAACTTGGCGGCGTTGTTCAGCAGGTTGCAGACGATCTGCACCAGCCGCAGCGGATCGCCGAGCACCGGCACCGGCTGGTCGGGCAGGCTCAGCCGCGGCATGCGCGCGCGCGGCTGCAGCGCGGGCTGCGTGAGCTCGATCGCCTTGGCGGCCACGTCGCGCAGGTCGACCGGTTCGGGCCGCAGCACGATCTTTCCCGACACGATGCGCGAGATGTCGAGCAGGTCGTCGACCAGCCGCGACAGGTGGCGCACCTGCCGTTCGATGATCTGGCGCTCGCGCGGAAAGGCCTTCTCGTCCTTGCGCTCGATCAGCGTGAGCGCGAGCGAGATCGGCGCCAGCGGGTTGCGCAGCTCGTGGCCCAGCATGGCGAGGAACTCGTCCTTGGCCTGGCTCGCTACCTCGGCCTGGGTCTGCGCCTTGCGGGCGCGCGCGAGCAGGCGCACGTTGTCCAGGGCCAGCGCGGCGCGCTGCGCGAGCTCGCCGATCAGCGCGCCGTCGGCCGGCGAGAAGCGCCGCTTCGAGCGGTCCTGCAGGATCGCCATCGCGCCGATGGTGCGGCCGCGCGCCACCAGCGGCACCACGCAGCCGGCCGTGAGGCCCAGCATCTGCACGAAGCCGCGCAACTGCGGGTCGAGCAGCTCGAAATCGCCGGGACGGTCGAGGTTGCCGATGAAGGTCTGGCCGCTGGCGATGGCCCAGGGGAACGAGCCCGGGCCCGTGGTCGGGGCCGCGCTGTTGTCCACGAACTTCGCGATCTCGGCGCTGCGCGCGGGGTCGGCATGGTGGGTGAGCTTGCGCTCGAGCACGTCGTGCTCGTCGAGCAGGTCGATGCGGCAGAGGTCGGCCACGTGCGGCACGATGATGCCGGCGATGGCCTGCAGGGTCGACTCCTCCTCCAGCGAGCGCGACAGCACCGCGCTTGCGCTCACCAGCCGCTCGAGCTGCGTCTGCGCCGCCTGCGCCACGGTGCGCGCCTCGCGCTCGGCGTTCAGCAGGCTGTCGCGTTCGGCCTCGTGCTCGGTGCGTTGCGTGGAGGCATCGGCCAGCGCCTGTGCCACGGCGTCGATCTCGGCGATGCCCGAGGCATGGGGCGAGACCGGCAGGCGGTGTCCGAGCGCGTCGGCGCTGCGGCGCAGGCGCGCCATCGGCCGCGTGATCGAGCGCGACATCCACCAGGCCACGAGCGCGCCGAGCAGCAGCGACACCAGCAGGCCGCCGCCATAGGCGACCAGGGTGCGGCGCAGTGCGTCGTCGGCCACCGCGGTGGGGGCGCCGAGCGCGACGATCCAGGGCGTGACGTCGATGCGCGCCACGGCCGTCTGCACCTCGGTGCCGTCGACGTTGCGCGTGGTGCCCACGTATTCGCGCCGGTCCTTCATCTTCTGCAGCAGCGCGCGCAGGCTGTCGCTGGGCGCGCGGCCGCGAAAGCGCTCGTCCTCGCGCGAGCGCGCCACGCGCGTCAGCGCCGAATCGAAGACCGAGACCGTCCAGCCTTCGGGCACGCGCTGGCGCGCCAGCACGGCGCCGATCGCCTCGGGCCGCACGATGGCGGTGAGCACGTAGCGCACCGTGTCGTCGCGTATCACCGGCACCCGCACCGCGAAGGCCAGGTTGCCGCGCGGTCCCGGCGTCAGCGCGCCGATGCCGGGCTGGCGCGTGCGGATCACCTCGGCCAGGCTGGCGGCCTCGACCACCTCGCCGTCGGGTCCGGCCACCGAGCCCTCGCTGCTGAAGACCACCTTGCCCGAGGGCGCGATCAGCAGCACGCCGCGCCACTCGGGATGCGTGGCGCGCAGCGACTTGGCGAGCACCAGCGCGTCGATCAGGCCGCTGTCCTCGTTGGCGCCCAGCGGCTCGGCCAGCGCCAGCGCCTGCAGCGCCGAGATCGTGAGCCGCAGCTCGCTGTCGACCGAGGTGGCGAGCGCGCGCGCCACGCCCATGGTGGAGGTCTGGGTCTGCGCGCGCTGGGCCTGGAGCAGGCCGTTGAGCGCGAAGCCGCAGACGACCGCGAGCGGCAACAGGGCCGCCGAAGCGACCAGCATGAGCCGGACCGAAAGGGAGGGAGCGCGCATTCGCCTGAGGTGATCAACCGCGGAAGCGGTGATTGTTGCTCAGCCGGCGCGGGCGGCCATCCCGGGTTTTCGGTAGCTAGAAGGTCCAGCGCGCGCTGACCCGCGCGCTGCGCGGCTCCATCGGATGGATGTGGCGACCGTCGATGCCGTCGCCACACGCACCGCGCGCTACCTCGCCCGCGCTGCACGAGGCGTAGAAGTACTCGATGTCGTTGCCCTTGCGGCCTGCGAGGTTGAACACGTCGAGGCCCAGGGTGAGCTGCTTGTTGACCGCATAGCGCGCGCCGAAGTTCAGCAGCGTGGTGGCGCGCGAGCGCACCGTGTTCAGCGTGTCGAGCGCGCGCGGGCCCATGTAGCGCAGGCGAAGCGAGGCCGTCAGCGGACCCTCGGTGTAGATGACGCCGGCCGCGAACACGCGCTCCACCGCGTTGTCGATGTAGTTGCCTTCGCCCTCGGGCGCCAGGCCCCGGAAGCGCGCGCGCGAGATCGCCGCATCGGCCTCGAAGCGCCAGCGCGAACCGAGCTTCCAGCGCAGCGTGGCCTCGATGCCGCGGCGGCTGCTGGCGCGGCCGGGCTCGGTGGTGCCGGCGTCGCCGACATAGACCAGCTCCGAGTCGAGCCGCAACTGCCACAGCGCCGTGGTGAGGCTGAAGTCCTCGCTGGGCTGGAAGCGCCAGCCGATCTCGGCGCCGCGCCCCTTCACGAGCGCGGGCACGCGCTCGGCGGGCAGGCCGCTCGTCGGATCGACATTGATCGTCGCGCCGCGCACGTCGTTGCTGTGGAAGCCCGTGCCCACGTTGAGGTAGAGCTCGTGGGCCGGCGTCACGGTGAAGGCCAGGCCGGCTTTCGGGCTCACGAGCGAGTCGTGGCCGCGTCCGCTGTTGACCGGGCCATAGAGCGGCTCGCGCCCCTGCACGTCGTAGCGCAGCAGGTCGCCGCGCAGGCCCACGTAGCCGCGCCAGCGCTCGCTGAAGTTCACGAGTTGTTGGGCGTGCATGGAGAACAGGTCCTGCTGCACCTTGTCGTTGCGCACCGTCGAAATCCGCTCGCGGGCCACGGTGTTGTACAGGCCCACCTCGCCGATGCGGTCACCGCGCCAACTGCCTCCGAAGCTCAGGACGCCATCTAGTCCGCCAATCTGATTGGGACGGCTGTGCGTGCCCTGCAGCCCGAAGACCCGACGACGATCGGTCTGCTCGAACTGATCGCCCTGCTCGGGGTTGTTGAGGAAGTAGGTGAAATCGGAGAACAGGTCGAAGCGGTAGTCGATGACATAGCCGCTCAGTTGCGTCTGCCCCTCGGGGCTGTTGTCGAACCACTTGCCCGACAGGCTGAGGCGCCGTGTCTTGCCGCCGTCGGTGGTGTTGAGAGAGCCGAAGCGCGAGAGCTCGCCGCTGTCGACCAGCCGCTCGGGGATCTGGTCGGTGGAGTTCCAGCGGCTCTGGTAGGCCATGGCCGTGATGCTGAGCCCGCGCACCGGCGAGCCCTGCGAATAGCGCAGCACGGCATTGGCTTTGCGCAGGCGCTCGGGCGTGTCCCAGGGCCCGTTGTTGCCCTCGAGCTCGATGGCTCCGAGCCAGGTCTGGTCCTGCACGGTGCGCGAGCCGGCCGCGAGCAGGCGGCGGAAGTTGTTGGAGCCCAGCGTGACTTCGGCAAAGGGCGCATCGAGCGCACTCACGTAGTCGAGCGATGCCGTGCCCGCGAGCGCGAAGTCGCCGCCATCGGCGAAGTAGGGCCCCTTGCGGTAGCGCACGCCCGAGACCAGGTCGGGGATCAGGAAGTTGAGGTCCGCGAAGCCCTGGCCGTGGCCGTGCGAGGGCATGTTGACGGGCATGCCGTCGACCGTGACCGCGAAGTCGGTGCCATGGTCGAGATTGAAGCCGCGCAGGAAGTACTGGTTGGCCTTGCCGTCGCCCGAGTGCTGGGTGGCGACCACGCCGGGCACCGCCTCGACGATGTCGCCGGGGCGCAGCTTGGGGCGGGCCTGGAACGAGGCTTTCTCCACTGCCCCTTCGCTCGCGCTGTCGGCCGTGCCGATGGCCGCATCGCGCGGGCCGCTGACCTCGATCGGGGGCAGGTGGACGGGCTGGGCACAGGCCGGAACGCCGGCAAGCATCGCCGTGGCGAACAGGCACGGGGAGCGCCGCGGGAGGATGCGCATGGATCCCTCTTCTAATGTATGAACAACTTTGAATTATTCATACGACAGGGCGTGAAACCATACGCCAATCGGCGCACGCGGCCGGCGCGGCGCTCAGTTCAGCGGCTTCAGGTGGCGGTGCGGCCTGGCGTTGCCATGGGCATGGGACTCGCCCGCGTCGAGCGGCACGAGGTGCACGTTGCCATGGCGCACCCCGCGCAGCGCCACCAACTGCTCGGCGCAGGCGCGCACCGCGGCGGTGGGACCGCGCAGCACCACGGTCTCGAGGCAGTGGTCGTGGTCGAGGTGGGTGTGCAGGCTGGTGATCACCAGGTCGTGGTGGTCGTGCTGCAGGTCGAGCACCCGCGTGGTCACGGTCTGCTCGTGGTGGTCGTAGACATAGCTGACGTTGGCCACGCACCAGTTCGAGCGCTTCGCCGCGGGCTTGTCGAGCGAGGCACTGCCCAGGCGCGAGCGGATCAGGTCGCGCACGGCCTCCGAGCGGTTGACGTAGCCCTTGGCGGCAATGAAGGCATCGAACTGGGCCGCGAGTTCGTCGTCGAGGGAAATGGTGAAGCGTTGCATGGCGCGGGCGGGAAGGGGAGGGCGCCCGCATCATAGGAGCAGCGCGTGCCGATGCGGTCGATCCGCCCCGTGCCCGCCCATGCCGAGAAGCCCTCGATCCTGCGAAGGACCGAGGGCTTTTTCATGGGCGAAACCCCGCGCGCCGGAGGCGCCGCGAACGCGATCCATCGGATTTGCACTACATCAAACATGATATATCATGTGTCAAACTTCGAAAAAGCAGCCAAGGATCCCGCATGCCGTCCGTGTCTTCCGCCGCCTCTTCCCCTTTGTCGAACCGTCACGATCTCCAGCTTCGGCAACGCGCCGCCAAGGTCGTGCCCGGCGGCATGACGGGGCACCTGAATGCGGCCTCGCTGCCCGCGGGCTATCCGCAGTTCTTCGAGCGCGGCCAGGGCTGCCGCGTCTGGGACGTCGACGGCAACGAATACATCGACTTCATGTGCAGCTGGGGCCCGAACCTGCTGGGCCATCACCATCCGGTGGTCGATGAGGCGGCCCGCAAGCAGCAGGCTCTGGGCGACTGCCTCGACGGCCCCACGGCGCGCTTCGTCGAGCTGGCCGAACGCTTCGTCGCGCGCAGCGCCCATGCCGACTGGGTGCTGTTCCAGAAGAACGGCACCGATGCCACCACCGTCTGCCTGATGGTGGCGCGCGCGGCCACCGGCAAGCGCAAGGTGCTGGTCGCGACCAAGGCCTATCACGGCGCAGACCCCTGGTGCACGCCGATCCCCCAGGGCATCACGCCCGAGGACCGCGCGCACCTGATCCACTACACCTACAACGACATCACGAGCCTCGAGGCGGCTGTGGCCCAGGCGGGAACGGACCTCGCCGCCATCGTCTGCGCGGCCTTCAAGCACGACCTGGGCATCGACCAGGAGCTGCCCACGCCCGCGTTCGCGCGCCGTGCCCGCGAGCTGTGCGACCAAGCGGGTGCCGCGCTGATCCTCGACGAGGTGCGCGCGGGCTTCCGCGTGCATGCGGGCGGCAGCTGGGAGACGGTGGGCGTGCGCCCCGACCTCAGTGCCTGGAGCAAGTCGATCGCCAACGGCTATGCACTCGCGGCCGTGACCGGCGTCGATGCGCTGCGCGAAGCGGCCACGCGCATCTACACCACGGGCTCGTTCTGGTCGGGCGGCGTGGCGATGGCCGCGGGCCTGGCAACGATCGAGGTCGCCGATGCGCAGGACGTGGTGGGCCATGTGCAGGCCATGGGCCAGCGTTTCCGCGACGGCATCGCCGCGCAGTCCGCGAGCCATGGGGTGCCGGTGCGCCAGACGGGCCCGGCGGCGCTGCCGCTGATCCTGTTCCACGAGGACCCGGGCTTCGACAAGGGGGCAGTGTTCACGGTCGAGGCGTTGCGCCGCGGCGTCTACCTGCACCCGAAGCACAACATGTTCCTGTCGCTGGCACACACCGTGCAAGACATCGACCTGGCCCTGCAGGCCACCGACGCGGCCTTCGCCGCCGTCGCCCAACGCTTCGGCCACCGCTGAGCCACTCCCGTGCGAGTCCCTGAAACGCCGACGCCACAATAGCCGCGCGATTCACGCACCCGCACTCAAGGAGAGAGAAGCCATGGCAACCCCCGTCATCAACGTGGTCGAACGCACCAACCTCGCGAGCCAGATCTACGAGCATCTGCGCGAGCAGCTGATGTCGGCCACCTTCCAGCCGGGTCAGCGCCTGAAGATCCGCGACCTGGCCAAGACCATGGGCACCAGCGAGACGCCGGTGCGCGAGGCCCTGATCCAGCTCGTGCGCGACCGCGCGCTCGAGATGAAGGAGGGCTACTTCATCCGCGTGCGCCAGCTCACGCTGGCCGAGTACCTCGAGCTGCGCGACATCCGCTTCGCGCTCGAGCCACTGGCGGCTGAGCGTGCCGTGCCCCTGCTCGACAACGCCACGATCAAGCAGCTGACGGAAAGCCATCGCCTGCTGGTGCGTGCGGAGAAGACCAAGGACTACCGCGCGGCCCTGCAGCACAACTTCGATTTCCACTTCGGCATCTACCGCCATTCGGGCATGCCGCAGCTCACCGAGCTGCTGGACCGCATCTGGGTGCAGGTCGGACCGATGCTGAACTTCCTCTACCCGCACGGCCATCCGACCTACGACGCCGAGCACCAGCACGTGAACGTGCTGCGCGGGCTGCAGCAGCGCGACACGGCGATGGTGCGCAAGGCCATCGAGGACGACCTGATCGAAGGCGGCCGCGACTTCGTGCGCGTGCTGAAGGAAATCGATGCCAATCCCGCGCGCGCGGAGGAACTGCTCGCGCTGCGCAACCAGCCACCCCCTTCCAGCAGAAAGAAAAGCCCGACATGACGGACCCCGGCAGCGCCCTGCACCCCACGGCATTCCCTCCCGACTGGCAACGCCGCGACCGCCTCGCGCTGCCCGTGCCCGAACTCCGGCGCGTGGCGCACACCTTGCGCCGCCAGGTCATCGAGCTCGTGCGCCGCCATGGCCAGGGCTATGTGCAGCAGGGGCTGGGCGCTGCCGAGATCTTCGCGAGCCTCTACTTCCACGAGGCGCGCATCGACCCCGCCGACGCACGCTGGGAGGAGCGCGACCGCTGCATCCTCTCGACCGCGCACAACTCCGCGCTGTTCCATGCGGCGCTCGCGCTGCGCGGCATGATCCCCTCGGCCTCGCTCGACGACTACGTGAAGGACGGTTCGGCGCTCGAGATCAATGTCTCCGAGCGGCTCGGCCCCGTGGTCGAAGGCACCTTCGGCTCGCTGGGCCAGGGCATGTCGGTGGCCGCCGGCATGGCGCTGGCCTCGCGCATCCGCGGCATCGACTACCGCGTGAACGTGGTGCTCGGCGACGGCGAGCTCGAGGAAGGCCAGGTCTGGGAGGCCGCAATGCTCGCGGGCTCCGAGGGCCTGCACAACCTCTGCGTGGTGCTCGACCTCAACTGGATGCAGGTCGAGGGCCACACCGACAGCGTGCTGCGCCTCTCGCCCATCGCCGACAAGTTCCGCGCCTTCAACTGGCAGGTGATCGAGCTCGACGGCCACGATCTCGAGGCGCTGCTCGCGGCCTTCGCGGCCGCGCGCGGGCAGGCCGCGCGGCCGACCATGATCGTCGCCACCACGGTGCCCGGCAAGGGCGTGAGCCTGCTCGAGGGCGTGATCAGCCACAACGCGAAGCTGCCGGCCGAGGTGGCCGACGCGGCGCTGCGCGAACTGGGAGAGATGGCATGAACGCGAACATCAAGGCGCCGGCGCGCGCGCTCGAGGTCGAGGACTTCACGCAGGGCGGTGCCCACACCGCGATGTCGGCCGCGCAGTCGGCGGGTGCATCTTCGGTGCCGCGCTACTACGGCGAGACGCTGCTGGCATTGGCGCGCGAACGCAGGAACATCGTCGCGCTCTCGGCCGACCTCACTTCGTCGACCGAGACCGACATCTTCCGCGACACCTTCCCCGAGCGCTTCCTGAACCCCGGCATCGCCGAGGCCAACATGGTGGGCGTGGCCGGCGGCCTCGCGCGCAGCGGGCTGCAGGCCTGGGTCCACACCTTCTGCGTGTTCGCCACGCGCCGGCCCTTCGACCAGATCGCGATGCAGGTCGCCTATCCGCGCACCGACGTCAAGATCGTCGGCTTCCTGCCGGGCCTGTCGACCATCCTCGGCGTGAGCCACCAGGCGATCGACGACATCGCGCTGATGCGCGCGCTGCCGAACATGACGGTGATCGAGCCCTCGGGCCCGGCGCAGGTGCCGGCCGCGGTGCGTGCCGCGGCCGACCACAAGGGGCCGGTGTACCTGCGATTGCTGCGCGCGTCCGCGGCCCTGCCCGAAGGCACGCCCTGGGAGCCGCTCGAGCTCGGCCGCATCCAGCCGCTGGACGACGGCGACGGCGAGGCGCTGATCGTCGCGAGCGGCCTGATGGTCGAGCCCGCGAAGGCGGCGGCGCGCGCGCTGCGCGCGCAGGGCATCGCGGTCGCCGTGGCCAACGCGCACACGCTCAAGCCTTTCGACGAGGCCTTCATCCAGCGGCAGCTTGCGCGCCGGCGCCTGATCGTGACGGTGGAGAACCACTCCATCGTCGGCGGCCTGGGCTCGGCCGTGGCCGAGGTGCTGGCCGAGGCCGGTGCCGGCACGCGGCTGGTGCGCCTGGGCGTGCGCGACCGTTTCGCGCAGGGTGCGTCGATGCCCTGGCTGTTCGAACGCCACGGCCTCACGGCGCAGGGCATCGCCGACGCGGTGCGCGAGGCATTGGCGTCCGGCGAGAAGACGCGATGAGCGACGCCGTGCTGGTGCCCGAGCTCTGCCGGCTGCCCGCGCGCGAGCTGGCCGCGCTGATCCGGCGCCGCGCGCTGTCGTCGCGCGAGGTGGTGAGCGCCTTCCTGCAGCAGGTCGATGCGCTCAACCCGCGCTTCAACGCGATCGTCTCGCGCGTCGAGCACGAACAGGTGCTGGCCGAGGCCGACGCGGCCGATGCCGCGGTGGCGCGCGGCGACGCGCTGGGCGCGCTGCATGGCCTGCCGCAGGCGATCAAGGACACGGCGCCGGTGCGCGGCATGCGCTCCACCTTCGGTTCGCCGCTGTTCGCCGACCACCTGCCGGCGGCCGACGCGATCATGGTCGAGCGCATGCGCGCGGCCGGCGCGATCTTCATCGGCAAGACCAACGTGCCAGAGTTCGGCCTGGGCTCGCACACCTACAACCCGGTGTTCGGCGCCACCGGCAATGCCTGGGACCCGCGCTTCAGCGCCGGCGGCTCCAGCGGCGGCACGGCGGTGGCGCTCGCGCTGCGCATGCTGCCGGTGGCCGACGGCGCCGACATGGGCGGCTCGCTGCGCAACCCCGCGGCCTTCAACAACGTGCTGGGGCTGCGGCCCTCGCAGGGACGGGTGCCGTTCTGGCCGCGCGGCGATGCCTTCGCCGGGCAACTGACCACCGAAGGCCCGATGGGCCGCAGCGCCGACGACCTCGCGCTGCTGCTGTCGGTGCAATCGGGCTACGACGCGCGCGCGCCGCTGTCGCTCGACGGCGCGGTGCCCGACTGGCACGACCGCCTCGAGCGCGACTTCGCCGGCGCGCGCATCGGTTGGCTCGGTGACCTCGGCGGCCACCTGCCGTTCGAGCCCGGCATCCTCGCGCTGTGCGAAGCGGCGCTCGCGCGTTTCGGCGATGCGGGCCTGCATGTCGAGCCGGTGCATGCCGACTTCGACTGGGAGCGCGTCTGGCACGCCTTCACCGTGCTGCGCCAGTTCATCATCGGCGGCAAGCATGGCGCGCACTACGACATGCCGGCCTCGCGCGCGTTGCAGAAGCCCGAGCTGCAATGGGAGATCGAGCAGTACCGCCGGCTCTCGGCCGACGACCTCTACCGCGCCGCGCTCGACCGCACCGCCTGGTACGACTGCCTGCTGGGCCTGTTTGAACGGCACGATTTCCTCGCGCTGCCGACCGCGCAGGTCTTCCCCTTCGCGATCGAGGAGCACTGGCCGCGCGAGATCGCGGGCCGTGCCATGAGCAGCTACCACCGCTGGATGGAGGTGGTCACGCCTGGCACGCTGTCGGGCTGCCCGGTCATCAGCCTGCCCGTGGGCTTCGATGCGCGCGGCCTGCCGATGGGCATGCAGATCATCGGCCGCCCGCGCGACGACCTGTCGGTGCTGCAGCTCACGCACCTCTACGAAAGCCTCAGTCCCTTCCTGCGGATGGCGCCGCCCGCGCTGCGCATGGATTGAGGGGCGGGCTCCCGCACACACACAGAACGAACGAGACAAGGAGCACCCCCCGATGAACCCGACCCGCCCGCTCAAGGGACTGCACGCCCCGGTGGACCTGTGGCGCGATGCCTGGGGCATTCCGCACCTGCGCGCCGCCAACGCCGACGACGCCTTCTTCGCGCTCGGCCATGTGCATGCGAGCGACCGCCTGTGGCAGATGGATGCGCTGCGCCGCCGCGCGATCGGCCGCTATGCCGAATGGATCGGCCCGGCCGCGCTGCCGATGGACATGCTGGTGCGCCGGCTCGGCCTGGCCGAGTGCAGCCGCCGCGACCTGGCCGCGCTCGGCGCCCCCGCGCGCGCGATGCTCACGGCCTACACCGCGGGCGTGAACGCCTTCATCGCCGAGGGCCAACTGTCGCCCGAGTACGCGCTGCTCGGCGAGACGCCCGAACCCTGGGAGGAATGGCACAGCATCGCGGTGCTGCGCCAGACCGGGCTGCTGCTGAACTCGGTCTATCCGAAGCTGTGGCGCGCCATCGCGTTGCCGGTGATCGGCGCCGAGGCGATCGACCGCCTGCGCATGGACGACGGCGGCGAGGAACTGGTCTGCCTGCCGCCGGGTTCGCTGGCCCGGCGCCTGTCGCCCGACATGGCCGAGCTGGCCGATGCCATCTCGGCCTTCATCGGCGAGGCCGACACCGAGGCGGCCGGCGGCGGCAGCAACAACTGGGCGGTGCACGGCAGCCGCACGCGCAGCGGCCGGCCGCTGGTGGCCGGCGATCCGCACCGCGTGCTCGACATGCCCAACATGTACCTGCAGTGCCACCTGGCCTGCGATGCCTTCGACGTGATCGGCCTGACCTCGCCGGGCGTGCCGGGCTTTCCGCACTTCGCGCACAACCCCGACGTGGCGTGGTGCGTGACAGTGGCCTTCGTCGACACGGCCGACGTCTACCTCGAGCGCTTCGAGGACGAAGGCCGGCGCTACCTGCGCAGCGATGCGCCCGGCGGCGGCGATGCCCAATGGGCCGAGGTCGAGCGCCGCGTGGAGCGCATCCGCGTGCGCGGCCAGGCCGACGTGGACTGCGAGATCCTCGTGACCGCGCGCGGCCCGGTGGTGGCCGGCGACGCGAAGAGCGGCAGCGCGCTGGTGCTGCGCCATTCGGCCGACGTGGAGGCCGACCGCTCGCTCGACTGTATGCGTCCGATGATGGAGGCGCGCAGCGTCGATGCGCTGTTCGAGTCCGTGCGCGGCTGGGGCCTGGTCGACCACAACCTGGTGGCCGGCGACACGCAGGGCCACATCGGCCACCATGTGCGCGCCAAGGTGCCGCGGCGCGCGGCCGCCAACGGCTGGCTGCCGGTGCCAGGATGGCTCGACCGCCATGCCTGGAAGGGCTGGATCGACTGGGAGCGCATGCCGCGCCAGATCGATCCCGAAGCGGGCCTCATCGTCACCGCCAACAACCGCGTGGTCGAACGCCATGACGACTACCTCTGCACCGACTGCCATCCGCCGCACCGCGCGCAGCGCATCTGGCAGATGCTGGTGGCGATGGAGTCGGCCGACGTCGCCGGCATGGAGGCCGTGCACCGCGACACGCTGAGCCTGCCGGCGCGCGAAATCTGTGCGCGGCTCGCACCGTTGACGCTGGCCGATGCCCCGTCGCGTGCATTGCGCGACCGCCTCGTGGCCTGGGACGCGCGCCTCGAGGCCGATTCGCGGGAAGCCGATGCCTATGTTTCGCTGCGCATGGCGCTGGCGCGCGCGGTGGCGCGGCGCAGCGGGCTCGCCGCGCTCGATGTGAGCCGGCAGCGCACCGTGCCGCCCGGCCTCGCGATCGACTACCAGCTCGGCTGGTGCGTGCCGCAGTTGCTGCGTGCCGACGATCGCGCGCTGCTCGGCGGCGCGAGCTGGGACGAGGTGCTGACCGAGGCCCTGGCCGAGGTCGCGCGCCTGCCGGTGGCGGCATGGGGCGAGCGGCACCGGCTCGAGCTGCGCCATCCGCTGGCGCCGGTGTTCCCTGCCGAGCCCTTGGTGGCGCCGCGCGACATGGGCGCGATCGGCGGCGACAACGAAACCGTCTTCACCACCGGCTACCTGCCGCACCTGGGCCTGCACGCGCACTACGCCTCGCTGGCGCGCTACGTGTTCGACGTGGGGCAGTGGGAGGCCTGCCGCTGGATCGTGTTCCACGGCGCGGCCGGCGATCCGCGCGATGCGCACTATGCCGACCAGAGCGACACCTGGCGGCGCGCGGAAACGGTGCCGATGCACTACGACTGGCGCACCGTCGCGGCCGAAGCCGCTTCGCACACGCGGCTCACGCCGGCCTGAGGCCGCGGCGCGCGAGCGCCGCCGGCATCGCGAGCACAGCGCCTGCCGCGAGGTCGGCGCAAAAAAGAGAAAGCGAGCACAGCTCTTGCATGGGAGATGCCCGGATTGTCTTCGTTTGACACATGATATATCGTGTATCAAATTTCATATCGAGAGATTTCCAGCGTTTTTCCACGAACCCTCGAAACCCTGAAAGGAACCCGGCTCATGAAGAATTCCCCTCCCCTGTACGCACGGCTCGCCGGCTGGGCGGTGGCATGCGCGGTGGGCGCGGCCGCGACCGCCGTGTGCGCGCAGAACGCACCAGCGCCGGCCAAGACCCTGCGCATGGCGATCAACAACGACCTCAAGGTGGTCGACCCGCTGTTCAGCAACACCTACGTGACGCGCGACTACGGCTACATGGCCTTCGACACGCTGTTCTCGCGCGACAGCAAGGGCGAGCCCAAGCCGCAGATGCTCGAGCGCTTCACGCAGTCGCCCGACAACAAGGCCTGGACCTTCACCCTGCGCCCTAGCCTGAAGTTCTCCGATGGCAGCGCCGTGACATCGGCCGACGTGGTGGCCACGCTGCAGCGCTGGGCCAAGCGCGCGACCATGGGCCTGCTGCTGGCCGACTCGGGCGCGGAGTGGAAGGTGGTCGACGACAAGACCTTCTCGCTGCAGCTCAAGGAGGGCATGGGCCAGGTGCCGCTGATCCTCGCGGCCAAGACGCTGTTCATCGTGCCCGAGAAGCAGGCCAAGGCCTTCCCCGACGCGCCGATCCCCGAACCCATCGGTTCGGGCCCGTTCATCTTCAAGCGCGACGAATGGATCCCGGGCAACCGCATGGTGTTCGTGCGCAATCCCAACTACGTGCCGCGCAGCGAGCCGGCCGATGGCCTGGCCGGCGGCAAGCGCGTGAAGCTCGACCGCGTCGAGTGGCGCTACATGCCCGATGCCAACACCTCCACCTCGGCGCTGAAGAACGGCGAGGTCGACATCGTCAACGTGGTGCCGCCCGACTACCAGGCCGCGCTGCGCACCGACGCCAACGTGCGGCTGGCGCAGACCGGCATCTGGCAGCCGTTCATGGTGGCCAACACGCTGGCGCCGCCGTTCAACAACCCGAAGGCGCGCGCGGCGCTGATGCACCTGGTGAACCAGGAGGAGATCCTCGCGGGCATGGGCTTCACGCCCGAGCCCGGCAAGTCCTTCTACTGCCCGGCCGTGTTCATGTGCGGCGCGCCCAACGAGACCGCCGCGGGCGCGGAAGCCTTCAGGAAGCAGGACTTCGAGAAGGCCAAGGCGCTGCTCAAGGAGGCGGGCTACAAGGGCGAGAAGATCGTGTTCCTGCAGCCCACCGACGGCACGCAGTCGATGGCCGCGCTGATCTGGATCCAGTACCTCAAGAAGGCCGGCCTGAACCTCGACGTGCAGGTGATGGACCAGTCCTCGGTGCTGGCGCGCGTCTACAAGAAGGAAGGCCCGGCGCAGGGCGGCTGGAGCCTCTACCTCACGGCCTCGAAGAATGCCGACGTCGACACGCCGCTGACCAACGGCTGGGTGCTCTCGTCGTGCAAGGGCAGCGTGGTGCCGGGTTGGCCGTGCGACGCCAAGATCGACGAACTGCGCGACGCCTGGATCCGCGAGGGCGATGCCGCCAAGCGCAAGCAGCTGGTGGACAACCTGCAGCGCCGCTTCTATGAGGCGCCGCCCTACATCCCCTACGGCCAGTACCCGGCCACCTTCGCGGCGCGCAAGGACGTGAAGGGCACCGAGCTGTTCGGCATGGGCATTCCGATCATGTGGAACGTCGAGAAGTAAGGGGACCGCGGCATGGAATATGTGATCCGGCGCGTGCTCGCCACGGTGCCGGTGATGCTGGTGGTGTCGGTGATCGTGTTCCTGCTGATCCACCTCGCCCCCGGCGACCCGGTGCTGCTGATCGTCGGCGACTTCGCCACGCCCGAGCAGATCGCGCAGACGCGCGCCGCCCTGGGGCTGGACCAGCCGCTGTGGCACCAGTTCGTGGTCTGGGTCGGCAACGTGGTGCGCGGCGACTTCGGCGTCTCGCTGTTCAACCAGATGCCGGTGTCGCAACTGCTGGGCCAGCGCATCGGCGCCACGCTGTCGATCGCCTTCTTCACCATCCTGGTGGCGGTGATGCTGTCGATCCCGCTGGGCGTGCTCGCGGCCTACCGCGCCGGCAGCTGGATCGACCGGCTGGTGATGGTGTTCGCGGTGTGCGCGTTCTCGATGCCGGTGTTCCTCACCGGCTACCTGCTGGTCTACACCTTCGCGCTCAAGCTGCAGTGGCTGCCGGTGCAGGGCTACCGCGGCATCGCCGAGGGCGTGCTGCCCTGGCTCAAGCACCTGGTGCTGCCGTGCCTGAACCTCGGGCTGCTCTACACCGCGCTGCTCACGCGCATGACGCGCGCCTCGATGCTCGAGGTGCTGCACGAGGACTACATCCGCACCGCGCGTGCCAAGGGCCTCGGCGTGCTGCCGGTGCTCGGCCATGCGCTGCGCAACGCGGCGATCCCGATCGTCACCACCATCGGCGTGGGCATCGCGCTGCTGCTGGGCGGCGTGGTGGTCACCGAGACCGTGTTCTCGATCCCCGGACTCGGCAGCCTGGTGGTCGACGCGGTGCAGCACCACGACTACCCGGTGATCCAGAGCCTGCTGCTGCTGTCGGCGGCGGCCTATGTGCTGATCAACCTGCTGGTCGACCTGAGCTACAGCCTGTTCGACCCGCGCATCCGCTATTGAGGCCCCGCGAATGACCGAAGCCATCCTGAACCCCGGCGCCGCGCGGCGTCCTCCCTCGCCGGCGCTGCGGCTGCTGCGCAAGCACTACACGCTGATCCTCGGCGTGCTGATCCTGCTGGTGGTGGTCACGGCCGCGCTGGGCGCGCCGTGGATCGCGACCCACGATCCCCAGGCCATCAACCCGATCGCGCGCATGAAGGCGCCCTCGGCCGACCACTATTTCGGCACCGACGCGCTCGGGCGCGACACCTTCAGCCGCGCCGTCTGGGGCGCGCGCGTCTCGCTCGTGACCGGCGCCTCGGTGGCGCTGCTGGCCACGCTGCTGGGCGTGCTGCTCGGCCTGCTGGCGGGCTTCGTGCGCTGGACCGACGGGCCGATCATGCGCGTGATGGACGGCCTGATGGCGATCCCCGGCATCCTGCTGGCGATCGCGCTGATGGCGCTCACCAAGGCCAGCCTGACGACGGTGATCGTCGCCATCACCGTGCCCGAGGTGCCGCGCATGGTGCGGCTGGTGCGCGCGCTCTCGCTGTCGCTGCGCGAGCGGCTCTACGTGGAGGCCGCGCATGCGCTCGGCACGCGGCTGCGCACCATCCTGTGGCGGCACGTGCTGCCCAACATCCTGGCGCCGCTGCTGGTGCAGGCCACCTTCATCGCCGCGTCGGCGGTGCTGGCCGAGGCCGCGCTGTCCTTCCTCGGCGTCGGCGTGCCGCCGCAGGTGCCGAGCTGGGGCAACATGATCTCGGAAGGCCGCAACCTGATCGCGATCGTGTTCTATCCCATCGTGTTCCCGGGCCTGCTGCTCGGGCTCACGGTGCTGGCGATCAACCTGCTGGGCGACGGCCTGCGCGATGCGCTCGACCCGCACGTGGCGCGCCAGCTCTGAGGACATGTCCATGAACGACACCCCCCTGGCCGCCAAGGGCGCGGCGCACCGCGCGGGCGATGCGCCGCTGCTCGAGATCGACGGCCTGCACACCTACTTCGACACCCTGGCCGGCGAGGTGCGCTCGGTCCACGGCGTCTCCTACCGCGTCGAGGCCGGCCAGACGGTCGGCGTGGTCGGCGAATCGGGCTGCGGCAAGAGCGTGACGGCGCTGTCCGTGATGCGGCTGATCCAGACCCCGCCCGGGCGTTTCGCCGGCGGTGCCATCCGCTACCGCGGTACCGACCTCTTGAAGCTCAGCGAGGCCGAGATGCGCCGCATCCGCGGCAACCGCATCTCGATGATCTTCCAGGAGCCGATGACCTCGCTGAACCCGGTGCTGACCGTGGGCCGGCAGATCGCCGAGACCGTGATGCTGCACCAGCAGGTGGGCCGCCGCGAGGCGCTGGCGCGCGCCACCGAGATGCTGCGGCTGGTGCAGATCCCCGAGCCGCAGCGCCGCGTCAACGAGTATCCGCACCAGCTCTCGGGCGGCATGCGCCAGCGCGTGATGATCGCGCTGGCCCTGGCCTGCCATCCCGAGCTGCTGATCGCCGACGAGCCGACCACCGCGCTCGACGTGACGATCCAGGCCCAGATCCTCGAGCTGCTGCGCGGCCTGCAGCGCGAGCTCGGCATGGGCATCGTGATGATCACGCACGACCTCGGCGTGGTGGCCGAATGCTGCGACCGCGTGGTCGTGATGTATGCGGGGCGCAAGGTGGAGGAGGCCGACGTGCTCGACCTGTTCGAGCGGCCGCTGCATCCCTACACGCGCGCGCTGATGGCCTCGATGCCTTCGATGAACACCCACAGCGCGCGGCTGACCGAGATCCCCGGCATCGTGCCGTCGCCGCACGAGGCGGTGCGCGGCTGCGCCTTCGCGCCGCGCTGCGGCTTCGCGAGCGAACGCTGCCGCAACGAGGTGCCGCCGCTCGAGGAACACGGCGCGGGCGCGTCGCACCTGTCGGCCTGTTTCCATGTCGAGGAGCTGGTTCGCACGACCGAAGTACCGACGGCCCAGGCTGTCTTGCTGCAGGAGGCCGGCGCATGAGCACGAACGCGACAACCGAGGCGGGCACGCCCCTGCTCGAGGTGCGCGACCTGCGCAAGCACTACCAGTCGCCGGGCTCGTGGATCTCGCGGCGCAAGGCCTCGAAGGTCTATGCGGTCGATGGCGTGTCCTTCTCGGTGGCCGCGGGCGAGACGCTGGCGCTGGTCGGCGAATCGGGCTGCGGCAAGACCACCACCGGCAAGTCGATCCTGCGGCTGATCGAGCCGACCTCGGGCACGGTCCGGCTCAACGGCCGCGACCTGCTCTCGCTCGACGCGGGCGCGATGCGCGAGCAGCGGCGCGAGATGCAGATCATCTTCCAGGACCCCTACGCCTCGCTCAATCCGCGCATGACGGCCGGTGAGCTGGTGGCGGAGCCGCTGCGCAACTTCGGCGTGTCGAACGGCGCGCAGCGCAACGAGCGCGTCGCGTGGCTGTTCTCGAAGGTCGGCCTGCGGCCCGAGGCCATGAAGAAGCTGCCGCACGAGTTCTCGGGCGGCCAGCGCCAGCGGCTGGGCATCGCGCGTGCCCTGGCGCTGAACCCGAAGCTGATCGTCTGCGACGAGCCGGTGTCGGCGCTCGACGTGTCGGTGCAGGCGCAGGTCATCAACCTGCTGACCGACCTGCAGGCCGAGTTCGGCATCGCCTACCTGTTCGTCGCGCACGACCTCGCGGTGGTGCGCCACATCAGCCACCGCGTGGCCGTGATGTACCTCGGCAAGATCGTCGAGATCGCCGGGCGCGACACGCTGTTCAGCGCGCCGCTGCATCCCTACACCGAGATCCTGCTGTCGGCGGTGCCCGTGCCCGATCCGCGCGTGCGCACGCAGCGCCGGCTGCTCAAGGGCGATCCGCCCAACCCGGCCGCGCCGCCCTCGGGCTGCCGCTTCCACACGCGCTGCCCGATGGCGCAGGCGCGCTGCGCCGAGGAGGAGCCGGTGCTCGAACAAAAGACGGCGGGCCAATGGGTGGCCTGCCATTTCCGCTGACTGCAAATCCACTCACACAAGGAAAGCGATACCGATGATTGCCGAATACGACAAGCTCGATGCCGTGGCCATGGCCGACCTGGTCCGCCGCCGCGAGCTCAAGGCCGAGGAACTGCTCGACGAGGCCATTGCCCGCACCGAGGCGCGCGACACCGTGCTCAACGCCGTCACCACGCGCTTCTTCGACCTCGCGCGCGACCGCATCGCGCAGGGCCTGCCCGACGGCCCGCTGCGTGGCGTGCCCTTCCTGCTCAAGGACCTGGGCGTGTTCTACGCCGGCACCAAGACCACCAGCGCCTCGCGCCTGTTCGCCGACTTCAGCTCGCCGATCGACAGCACCCTGGCCGAGCGCTACGTGCGCGCCGGCCTCGTGATCTTCGGCAAATCGAGTCTCTCGGAGTTCGGCATCAGCGCCACCAACGAGCCCGAGATCTTCGGCCCCTGCCGCAACCCGTGGAGCCTGGAGCACACCACGGGCGGCTCGAGCGGCGGCGCCGCTGCGGCCGTGGCCGGCGGCATCATCCCGAGCGCGCACGCGGCCGACGGCGGCGGTTCGATCCGCATCCCCGCTTCGCACTGCGGCCTGTTCGGCCTCAAGCCCACGCGCGCGCGCGTGCCGCTCGGCCCGCACATCAGCGAGAGCTGGGCCGGCATGACCATCCACCACGTGGTGACGCGCTCGGTGCGCGACAGCGCGGTGCTGCTCGACGTCTCGCAGGGCGCCGCGCCCGGTGATCCGTACTGGGCACCGCCGCCCGCGGCCTCGTACCTCGAGCTGACGAAGCGCGATCCGCAGCGCCTGCGCATCGCCGTCTCGCTCAAGTCCTTCGAGGCCGTGACGCTCGATCCGCAGGTGCGCGCCGGCGTCGAGAACGCGGCGAAGCTGTGCGAATCGCTGGGCCACCAGGTCGAGTGGGTCGATCCCGCGCTGGACGACGTGATCTCCGACGACGAGTACCTCCAGTGCCGCGCCGACATCATCCACGCCAGCATGTACACCTCGCTGCTGCGCCGCAACCGGCAACTGGGCCGCGACTTCAGCGGCCGCGACCTGCAGCGCGTGACCGCGCTGTTCGCCGAGGCCGGCCGCGAGGTGAGCGCGCAGACCTACCTCAACGCCATCCAGACCCTGCAGCGCGCGAGCCGCGCCCTGGGCCAGCAGTTCGAGAAGTGGGACGTGCTGCTCGGACCCGTCTGCGCCACGCCGCCGCACAAGCTCGGCGAGGTCGACATGGAGAGCACCGACCTCGCGACCTACAAGGCCATCGCGCGCAGCCACACGGGCTACACCTCGATCTGGAACGTGGCCGGCAACCCCGCGATGTCGGTGCCGCTGCACTGGTCGACCGAAGGCCTGCCGATCGGCGTGCAGTTCACGGGGCGCTTCGGCGCGGAAGATACGCTGTACCAGCTCGCTGGGCAGATCGAGCGCGCGGCGCCTTGGGCGGACCGCAGGCCGGCGGCGTTTCCGGCCACGGCCTGAGGTCGCACCGCGCCCGTGGCGCCTAGCGCCGCGCGGTGAGCCACTGCGACGGCGTCAATGCCGCCGCGACCACGCGCACCTCGCCGATGTTGCCGAAGAAGCCGTCGGCGCGGTCGCCGTCCCACGAGCCGCCGCCCACCACCCAGGGCGAGCTCGCCGACAGCGTGGCCAGGCCGGGGATCGCGGCGGCGTTGCGCAGCACCGGTGCGCCCTCGACGTACATGGTGGTGTCGTGCGAGACCGGGTCGTTCACGATGGCGATGTGCACCCAGCGGTCGGCGATCACCTCGCCCGACCAGTTGGCCTTGGGCTCGCGCCGGCCCGCGGGGCTCGGCACCACCTCCCACTGCACCTCGCGCAGGCTCGAGATCGCGAACAGCATCGGCGGCGATTCGCCGTCGCCGCCCGCATAGCCCGCGAGGTCGCCGCGGCGGCCGTCGCGCGTCATGATGTTCATCCACGCCTGGTTGCCGCTGGTCCAGCTCTTGTCGATCTTGACGAAGGCCTCGACCGTGTAGCCGTTCTCCAGCGTCTGCGCATTGATCGGCGCGCTGGCGTCGGTGAGGAAGTAGCTCAGTCGCGGCGTGTTCTTGTTGGTGTTGAGGAAGCGCACCGACCCCGGCGCCGCCGACAGGTGATGGCGGTCGTCGGTCCAGACCACGTCGCCATGGGCCGCGCCCTTCACGCCGCCCTGGTCGAGCGCATCGCGGTGCAGCGGGTTGTTGCCCGTGACGTCGGCCACCACCGTGCCCGGCAGCACCGGCTGGTTGAGCGCGCCGCCGAAGAAGCGCCAGTGCGCCAGCGTGTTCGCGACCTTCGGATAGTCCTCCGCGTCGGCGGCGGGGCGCTGCGCGACGGTCTCGGGGTCCTTGTAGTTGGCGAGGATCATCGCGCGCGCCTTGTCGACCAGCGAACCCTCGATGACCGCGCTGCCGCTGCCGAAGGCCTTGTTGAAGCCGGCGAAGCGCTGCGCGAAATCCATCTCGATCTCGAAGGCCTCGTTGGGCGTGGTCAGCACCGCCTGGTCGAAGGTGTTGAGCGTGGCGGCCGGCTTCTGCGGCACCCATGGCGAGAACGACAGCACCTTGATCTTCTTGTTCGTCAGGTCGAACTCGTAGAGGCGCATCAGGCCGTTGCCGCCCTGGTAGGCCATCTGGTAGTCCACCACCATCTCCTCGACCTTGTGGCCGAAGTCGTTGGTCTTCGTGAGGTGCGCGGCGCCGTGGTGGTGGCCGTTGAGCGTCATGAAGATCTGGTCGTTGTCGCGGATCAGCTTCTCCCACAGCATCTTGCCGTAGTCGGTCTCGAGCGGGCTGGTGCCGTCGGCATCGATGTTGAGCAGCTGGTGGTTCGACAGGATCACCGGCAGGGTCGGGTTCTTCGCGATCACCTGGCGCGCCCAGGCGATGCCCGCGGCGGAGATGCGCCACGACAGCGACAGCACCATGAACTTCTGGCCCTGCGCCTCGAACACGTGGTACTCGTGAAAACCGCTCGGGTCGCGCCCGCCGAAGGTGGCCTGCTTCTTCGCGCGCTCGGTGCCGAACCACTGGATGTAGGGCTCCTTGCTCGGATCGCGGTCCGCATCGGTACCGCCGACCGGGTCGACGCCGTAGTCGACGTCGCGCAGCACGTCGTGGTTGCCGGCCAGCACGCTGTAGGGCAGCTTCGCGTCCTCGAGCAGCTTCATCGCCGCATCGGCCACCTTCCACTGGTCGGGCTTGCCGACCTGGTCGACCACGTCGCCGAGGTGGATGGTGAAGGGGATGTTGAGCGCCTTGGCGTTGTCGGCGATCCACTTCGTCTGCGCGGCGAAGGGCGCGCTGCCGAAGCGCTTGTCGTACTGGTCGCTCTCGGCCGCGGTGGCGTAGCGCGCGTAGAACTGGGTGTCGGGCATCACGGCGAGCGCGAAGCTCGAGATCTTCGCGGCGACCGGCGGCGCCGGTGCCGGCGCGGGGGCCGCCGGGGCGGGCGCGGGCAGGGCGCCCAGCACCGGCGAACCGCCGCCGCCACCGCAGGCGGCGAGCAGCGCGCCGCTGCCGCCGAGGGTCAGCAGCGAGGCGCCGAGCTTGAGCAGGTCGCGCCGCGGCGGCGTGGTGGATTCGGGAGCGGGGGCCGGATGCGGCGTGGAAGGCGAGGCGTCGCGCGGCGAGGTCGTGCCGCGCGGATCGTCGGAGAAATTCATTGCAAGCTGAACGAAAGGATGAAGGCGCGCAGCGTAGGAAGACGGGGTGACGTGGGCGTGTCAGCGGCGTGACGCTTGCGGCTGTCATGGCGATCGCGCGCTGGACGCCTGAAGCGGCGCCCGGCGCGCGTCGAAGCGACGCTCAATGCGCGCTGGCAGTCGGCCGAATGACGATCTCGCTCGTGTCCACGTCCTCCGGCTGCGAGATCGCGAAGTCGATGGCGCGCGCGATCGCCGATGCGCTGATCGCCACCTTCCTGAACTCCTTCATCTCTTCGCGGCCCTTCTGGTCCGAGATGGTGTCGGCCAGCTCCGACTCGGTCACGCCCGGGCTGATCGTCGTGACGCGGATGTCCTGGTGCTCCTGCCGCAGGCCCTCGGAGAGGGCCCAGACCGCGTACTTGGTCGCGCAATAGACGGCGGCCGTGGGCGAGACGGCGTGCGCCCCGATCGACGCGACGTTGATCACGTGGCCCGCGCCCTGCTTCTGCATGGTGGGCAGCACGGCGGCAATGCCGTGCAGCACGCCGCGGATGTTGACGTCGATCATCCGGTCCCACTCGTCGAGCTTGAGCGAGGCGAGCGGCGACAGGGGCATGACGCCGGCGTTGTTGACGATGACGTCGATGCGGCCGAAGCGGGCGATGGCGTGGGCCGCGAAGGCCTGCACGTCCTCGCGCCGCGTCACGTCGAGTGCGCGCGCCTCGGCGATGCCGCCGGCGGCGACGATGTCCGCGACGATCCGGTCCAGCCGTTCGGTGCGCCGGGCGCCGAGCAGCACGGTGGCGCCGTTCTTCGCGAGCAGGCGGGCGGTGGCTTCGCCGATGCCGCTGCTGGCGCCGGTGATGAGGACGATCCTGGAAGTCTTGGCGTTCATGGTTGGGTCTTTCTAAGGTTGGAAACGAGGGTTCGGGTCATCGGGTGCTGGCAGGCGCGACGCGCCGCAGCACCATCCCGCCGTGATGCAGCACGCCGTCGATGAAGTCGCCATCGGCCGTGAAGCCCGTGTCGTCGACGTACTCGATGTGGGTGCCTTCGACGACGTAGCGGCCGCGGTAGGCGCTCTCGCGGTTGCCGCGCGCCTCGTCGTAGCGTCCGTTGGGCAGCAGCTGATGGCGCACGTGGCCGTCGCCGGTCACCCACATGCCGAGGTAGGGATGCGTTGTCATGTCCGATTCCTTTGGAGATCGAGCTTGGGCTCGGTGAGGGGTGGCGAGGGCCGTGCCAAGGGCCAGGAGCCCGAGGGCCAGCAGACCGCGCCGCATGGGTTTCCGGCGGTTGCGAGCCGCTGGAGAAGAGTTGGTTCGTGAAGTCATGGGCTGACTTTAGGAAGGCGCGACGGTTAGGAGAACTCCCCGAGCGCTGACTGCACCGGTTAGCATTGCTAACCAATGGATGCCGACTTCAACCTGTTGCGCTTCTTCCTCGCGGTCGCGAAGGAGCAGAACTTCCGCGCCGCCGCGGACCATCTGGGCGTGACGCGTTCGGCCGTCAGCCAGGGCATCCGGCGGCTCGAAGACAGCCTGGGCATCGCGCTGGTCCAGCGCTCGACGCGCCACGTGCGTCTGACCGAGGCGGGCGAAGCGCTGCACCGGCAGATTGCCGAGCCGCTGTCGACGGTGGGCGCGGCGCTGGAAGAGGCCGCGGTCGAAGGCCCTTCGCGCGGCGTGCTTCGGGTCGCGGTGACCTCGATCGCCGAGCGCTTCCTCTCGGGCCCGCTGATCAGCACTTTCGCGGCGGCCCATCCCGGTGTGACGCTCGACGTGACCGTGACCGACGACGAGTCGGACATCGTCGCCGCGGGTTTCGATGCCGGCGTGCGGCTGGGCGAGGTCATCGAGCAGGACATGGTGGCGGTCCCGCTCACCGGGCCGCAGCGCCAGATGGTCGTGGCGAGTCCGGCCTACCTGGCCGCGCACGGCGTGCCGACGCATCCGCGCGAGCTGCTCGCGCATTGCTGCATCGGATGGCGGCGTTCGCCCAAGGAAGCGCCGTACCGCTGGGAGTTCCGCGAGGACGGGCGCGACTTCGCGCTGACGGTGGCGCCGAGGATCACGACCAACGACATGCTGCTGATGATCCGCACCGCGCTGGCGGACACCGGCATCACGATCGGCATGGAGGAGACCTTCGGGCCCTACATCGATCGTGGCGAACTGGTCTCGGTGCTCGACGATTTCCTGCCGAGCTTCGCTGGCTTCTTCCTGTACTTTCCGAGCCGCCGGAACCAGCCGCGCAAGCTGCGCGCGCTGGTCGATCACGTGAAGTCGTTCGCGCAGCGCTGAGCGCGGCGGGCATCAGCCGGGTCTGTACCGATTCGAACGAAAATCGACTGCTTCGGTCGGACCCTGAGCTAGACTGCCCGCATGCTCAGGCCGACCAAGTCCCAGATGAACGCCCGGATCGTCGATTGCGCCGCCGGCCTGTTCGCCAAGCACGGGTTCGAGAACACCTCGCTGCAGCAGATCGCGGATGCGATCGGCTATTCGAAGACGGGGCTGCTCTATCGCTACCCGAGCAAGAAGGCGATCTACGAGGCGGGCTTCCAGGCCGGGCGCGACCACGTGACGGCGTTGCTGGCCAGCGTCGAAGGCATGCGCCCCGGCATCCGGCGCGACCGCACCGTCGTCGCTTCCTATGTCGACTTCACCTTCGAATGGCCGGGCGTGTCGGCCTTCGCCAACCGGCTCTCGGGCGCCGAGGAGAGCACCGAGCCGCAGCTCATGGAGATCGCGCTGCTCATCTACCAGGCGCTAGGCACCGATCCGTTCAAGGCCAAGGCGCAGCGCATCGTGCGCATCACGCTCGCGTTCTCCGGCCTGGGCATCGCGGCGATCTCGGCCGTTCGCCTCGGTCAGCAGAAGGAATGGCGCGACGACATCATCGCGTCGGCGATGAATGCGCTGGGCCACTGAGCACGGTCGCTAGAGCGTCGGCAATGTCGCTCGCAGGTGATCGGCGAATGCCGCCGCCATGGCGGTCGCGGGCTCGAGGCTGAATTCGACCGCCAGCCCGATCGTGGGCAGCGCGGGCAGCACGTCACCGGTCTCCAGGATCCGCAGGTCCGGCGGCACGGCGGACCGGGTGAGCACCGCGATGGCCTGGCCTGAGCGCACGATGGCCAGCAAGCCCGAGATGCTGGCGCTGGCATAGGCCAGCCGGTAGCTGCGTCCGGCGGCATCGAGTTGCTCGCAGGCCACGCGGTGGTCCAGCGTGTCGGGGTCGGACAGCGCGAGCTGCAGCGGCTCGCACGCCGCCGCGAGGTCATGCCGCAGGCCGACCCACACCAGCGCTTCGTGGCGAATCACGGGAAGCTTGCGCTCTGCGCCGATCGTGGAGACCAGCGCGAGGTCGAGCGTGTGCTTCCGGAGCTGATCGTCGAGCCGCGCGGTCGGTGCGCAGAACACCTCCACACGCACCTGGGGATGCCGGTCCGCGAAGCCGCGCAGGATCTGCGGCAGGAAGGCGACGGCGTAGTCCTCGGGGCAGCCGAAGCGCAGCGTGCCCGACAGCGTCGCGCCCGAGATCTCGGCCAGCGCCGCATCGTGATGCTGGAGGATCGTGCGCGCATGGCTCAACAGGCGTTCGCCGTGCAGCGTGGGCACGACGCCGCGGCCGGTGCGATGCAGCAGCGGCTGGTTCAGCGTCTCCTCGAGCTTCTTGACCTGCATGCTCACCGCGGCCTGCGTGCGGCCGATCCGGGCCGCGGCCTGGCCGAGCGTGCGCGCCTGCGCAATCGCCACAAAGGTGCGCAGCAGGTCGATGTCGAGATGGCGGCTCAAGGCATGGCGTTTCCGGGGTGCGCGATTTTCGTACCGATTCGGTCTGATTGCAACCACAGTGGTCTGTGAGCCCGCTGCCGCAAGCGGCGCTGATAGCTGGAATAAGAAATATTGGCTTGGCGCACGCCTGCCGTGTTCCTAGACTTCGCGGCCTCGAACAAAGGGAGCTCTCCATGTCTTGCGGCGTCGATTCCGCCTTCTGGGCCAATACCCGCCGGCACCTGATCCGGTACGGACGCGCCGGCGTGATGCTCGGCATCGAGGGCGATGCACCCGACCTTCATGCGCTGTCGCAGGCGCTCAGCGTCGAGCTGCCGCTGGCGGCGTGGCTGACACCGGGGCAGACCGCGGAGGGGCGTCATGCCGGCGGCTTCTTCTATCTGCCTCGCGCGGGCGATGGCGTCGCCGCGGCACCTCCTCGACGGCTCGAAGTGGCGGTGCGCGCCGATGCCTGGCCCGACAGCGGCCTGCACGCCTTGCGGCGATCCTTCGACAGCGACGAGGCCGGGAATGCACCGGGCCGCGGGCTGCTGCTGGGCATCGAGATCGTGCAGGCGCGCGAGCGCGCGACGCTGGGCCTGCGCATGGACGTGGTCGCACTGCATGGACGGCACGGCGTCCAGGCGAGCGAAGCGGAGGCCGAGCTCGGCACGAGGCTGCTGAAGCAGGCCGTCGCGCACGGCGCGTAGCCGCAAGGGCGTTGCGCTTCGTTCGCCATGGGTACGCAGAACTATCTCCACCTGTGGGATGACCGTTTCCTCTACATCACGCCGGCCATCCGCTCGGGCCTGACGGCCCGCCCCTCGGCGACGCTGCTGGTGTCGGCCAGCGGGCGCCCCTTCGCGCTCGAAGGGACGGACGGCACGCGCGTGCGCTGCACCGCGGCGCTGGTGGCGCCGCATGTGCCGCGCCGGCTCGATGTCGACGGCTGCGGCCTGCTGTCGCTCAACATGGAGCCGTCTTCCAACGTGGCGCGCATGCTCGAAGGCGTGCAGGGCGATCGCGGCATCCAGGTCATCGACGCCCAATGCTTCGGCCGCCTGCGCGAGCGCTTCGAGGCCGCGCTGCAGGGCGAACTGCGCGACAGCCAATTGCGCGAACTCAGCACGCGCATGGTCGAGGCCGTGGCCGGCCGTCCGCTGCGCCATGTGCCGCTGGACCCGCGCATCGAGCGCGTGCTGGAGCGCGCGCGAACCCATGTCGGCCCGCTGCCGCTGCGCGACCTGTCGGCCGAGGCCTGCCTCTCGCCCGATCGGCTGACGCATCTGTTCCGCCAGCAGCTGGGGCTGTCGATCAAGCGCTACCTGCTGTGGACCAAGGTGCGGCGCACGGTCCAGCAGTTCGCGGGCCGCAGCGGCCCGCTGGCGGACATCGCCCACAAGGGCGGCTTCACGGACATGGCCCACATGAGCCGCACCTACCAGCGCTGCTTCGGCCTGGTGCCTTCCTTTCTCGCCAACGGCGCGCAGGTGCAGGTGCGCTCCGATGTCGGTGCGTTGCATACCTGGGGTCCACCCTGAGCAAGACGGCGGGTGCGTACAACGGGCGCGCGGCTGCCGTCCCTAAGCTCCTCGCCACTCCCCCGCGGAGTGATTCACAGGAGACACGATGCAACAACGACAACTCTGGCGCGCCAGCAGGCCGCTCGGCCTGCTGGCCATCGCAGCCACGCTCGCCGCATGCGGCGGGGGCGGCGGCAACAACGGCTTTTCCTTCGCCGGCACGACACCGCCCGCGCCCGGCAACCCGGCGCCTCCGAGCACTGGCGCTCCCGCTTTCAAGGCCGAGATCCGCCGCACCGCGATGGGCGTGCCGCACATCAAGGCGGCCGACTGGGGCAGCGTGGGCTACGGCTATGGCTATGCACAGGCGCAGGACAACCTCTGCACCATGGCCGATGCCTTCCTCACCTACCGCGGCGAGCGGTCGAAGAACTTCGGTGCCGATGCGCTGCTCGCGTACCCGGGAACGATCGGCCGGCCGAAGAACATCGAGTCCGATTTCTTCCACAAGCACGTGCTCTCGAGCGAGACGATCGATGCTTTCGCGCAGGCCCAGCCCGACAAGCTGAAGCAGCTGGTCGAAGGCTTCGCGGCCGGCTACAGCCGCTACGTGCGCGACCTGAAGGCCGGTGGCGAAGCCGGCGCGCATGCGGCTTGCCGTGGCGAAGCATGGGTGGTGCCCATCGCGTCGGGGGATATCTGGCGCCGTCTCTACGCGGCCAACCTCACGGCCGGCTACGGCAATTTCGTGACGCAGATCGCGAGCGCGGTCGCGCCGGCGTCGACGGCCGGGCAGGCGCAGGCATCGGCGCGCGCACTGCGCCGCGCGCAAGGCACGCAACTCGCCGCGCTGCGCACGCAGCCCCCGAAGGCGCCCGCCCTCGAGGTGGGAGGCAAGCATGGCGTGGGCAGCAACATGTACGCCTTCGGCACCGCGGGCACGGGCGACGACAGCGCGCTGCAGTTCGGCAACCCGCACTGGTACTGGCGCGGCCCCGACCGCTTCTACCAGGCCCAGCTCACCATTCCGGGCGAACTCGATGTGAGCGGCGCTTCCTTCCTCGGCGTCCCGCTGATCCTGATCGGCTTCAACCAGAACGTGGCCTGGAGCCACACCGTCTCGGCCGCGCGGCGCTTCGGCCTCTATGAACTCGCGCTGGCCGAGGGCGACCCGACCAGCTACCTGCGCGACGGCAAGGCGGTGAAGATGAAGCCCAGCACCATCGCCGTCGACGTCAAGGGCGGCCCCGCGCAGACCCGCACCCTCTACAAGAGCGAGTACGGCCCGCTCATCAACCTCGCGGGCATGAGTCCCGCGCTGGCCTGGAGCCCGCGCACGGCCTTCGCGATCCGGGACATCAACGCCGACAACTTCCGCGCCTTCCGGACCTGGCTGCGCTGGGACCAGGCGAAGTCGCTCGACGAGTTCATCGCCATCCAGCGCGAGGAGGCGGGGATCCCGTGGGTCAACACCACCGCCGTGGGGCGCGGCAGCGCCAAGGCCTGGTACGCCGACATCACGGCCGTGCCGAACGTCTCGCCGCAACAGACCGAGCGCTGCACCACGGCCGTGGGCCAGCTGCTGGCCGCCGCATTGGAGCGCGTGCCGGTCTTCGACGGATCGCGCAGCGAGTGCGATTGGCAGACCGACCCCGACTCGGTGCAGAAGGGCGCCGTCGGACCGTCGCGCATGCCCAGCCTGCTGCGCGACGACTACGTGGCCAACATGAACGCGAGCGCCTGGCTCACCAACCCGAACGAGCGGCTCACCGGCTATCCGGCCATCTTCGGCGGCGTCGAGACCGGGTTCACCACCCGCTCGCGCCTCGGCCACCTGATGGCGCAGGGCCGCCGGAACGGCACCGACGGCTATGCGGGCAAGACGGCCACCGCGGCGACGGTGCAGCGGATGGTGCTCGACAGCCGCGTCTACACCGCGGAGCGCTTCAAGGCGCAGGTGTTGGCGCTGGTGTGCGCGGTGCCCCGCATCGATGTGGCGGCCTCCAACGATCCCTACCTGGGCGACACGCCCGCGGGCACCGTTCAAACCGCCGAGGCCTGCGCCGCGCTGCGTGCCTGGGACGACACCGACAACATCGATGCGCGAGGGGCGCATGTCTGGGACGAGTTCTGGGGCCGCGTGGAGAACGCGATTCCCAAGAGCGATCTCTATGCCGTGCCCTTCTCCACCGGGGATCCGCTCAACACGCCGCGCGAGATCCGGAGCAGCGCGAGCGCTGCGTTGCGCCAGGCTTTCGGCGCCGCGCTGATGCGCGTCGAGGCCAGCCCCTATCCGGTGAACGCGCCGCGCGGCGACTACCTGTTCGTCACGCGCAACGGCCGCAAGATTCCGCTGTTCGGCGGCATGAGCGACCTCACGGGTGTCTTCACCACCACCGCCACCTTCAACCGGCTCGACCGCGGCGGCTACAGCCTCGATGGCGATTCCGTCATCGCCAACAGCTACATGCAGATCGTCCGCTTCCCGGCCGGCAAGGTGGAGGCCGACACCTTCCTGACCTATTCGCTCTCGGACGACCCGGCCTCGGCGCACCATGCCGACTACACGCGGGCCTACAGCGCCAAGCAGTGGCTGCGCGTTCCCTACACGGAGGCGGAGATCGCCGCGGATCCGGCGTATCGGAGTGTCGCTCTGAGCGAGTGAGATGGGTGGGTGCCGGCGCCGTGCCTTCAGCGCGGCGCCGGCCCCGTGCTCGCGCGTTCCATCAGCCGGACCGGCAGTGCGACGGGTGCCGTCGCGGTGCCCGCACCCAGCCGCGCCAGTAACTGCCGTCCCGCCTGTTCGCCGATCTCGCGGATCGGCAGGTGCACGGTGGTCAGCGGCGGGTGCAGATAGGGCGCGAAGTCGTTGTCGTTGAAGCTCGCGACCGACAGCCGGCGCGGCACCTCGATGCCGGCCTGGTCGAGCGCGGCCAGCGCGCCGGCCGCGAGGTAGTCGCTGCCGCAGACGATGGCGCTGACGGGTGGCTCGCGGCGCGCGATGGCCTGCATGGCTTCGAAGCCTTCGCGAAAGCCATGGTCGGTCTCGATGACGGCCTCGGTGCGCAGCACGAGCGAGCGCTCGGTCATGGCGAGCTTCAGGTCGCGCAGGCGGCGCCTGGCGCGCTCGCTGTCCGAGGTGCGCCCGCCGATGTAGCCGAGGCTGCGATGGCCGAGCGTGCGCAGGTGCTCGACGATCAGCACCGCCGCCGCCTTCTCGTCGAAGCCGATGCTGCTGCCGCTGGCATCGGGCGGCGCCCACATGCACACGAAGGGCGTGCGGCTCGCGCCGAGCATGGCGAGCACCTGCTGCGGCTGCTCGGCGCCGAGCAGCGCCACCGCGTCGACGCCGCGCTCGAGCAAGGCGCGCAGGATGCTCGTGTCTGTGGCGGGCCGCGGTTCGGGCGCGGACAGCAGCAGCGTGTAGCCGCCGGCCGCCAGCGTCGACTCGAGCGCCTGCACCAGCGCCGGGAACGACGAACTGCCGAAGCGCGGAACGATCGCGCCGACGGTCATGGTGCGGCGCATCGCGAGCGCGCGCGCGGTGCCGTTGGCCACATAGCCGAGCCGGTCGACCGCATCCATCACGCGCAGCCGCGTCGCCTCGCTGATCATGTTCGGCCGGCTCAGCACGCGGGACACGGTGCCGGTCGACACGCCCGCGAGCGCCGCGACATCGGCCAGTGAGGCGGCGCGAGCACCGGGCGTGGGAAGAGGGGAGGACGGGCGCGAGGCGGTCATGGAGGGTCGATGGACAGCGCATGTTAGCCGCCCCGTGCAAGCGCATGCAGGCCTAGGTGCTAACCCCGGGGTCAGGCTGATTCGATTGCTCCTATGCTTCGTGCAAGCGCTTGCATAAACCGCCTGGAACGCGCTGGCGGGCCCACGAATGGAGACAGTCCGATGCATCCGATCCCCACGCTTCGCCGCGCGCTGCTCGCTGCCGCGGTGCTCGCCGCCACCTGCACGGTGGCGCCGCTCGCGCTGGCACAGCCCGCGGCATGGCCGGTGTCCGGCAAGCCGGTGCGCATCGTCGTGCCGTTCCCCGCGGGCTCGGGCTCCGATGCCACGGCCCGGGTGATCGCCAAGCTGATGACCGACGAATTGGGCGGCGCCCCCGTGATCGTCGACAACAAGCCCGGTGCCGGCACCTTCATCGGCGCGCAGGAGGTGGCGCGCTCGCCGGCCGACGGGCACACGCTGCTCTACACCATCGTCATCACGCACACGCAGAACCCGCACCTCTACGCGAAGCTGCCCTACGACCCGGTCAGGGACTTCACGCCGCTGGCGCAGATGGTGAAGTCGGCCACGGTGCTGATCGCGCCGCCCGATGCGCCGTTCAGGAACATCGGCGAACTCGTGGCCTATGCCAAGGCGAACCCGGGCAAGCTCAACTACGCCTCGTTCTCGCAGGGCTCCACGTCCCACCTGAACGGCGAGCTGCTGCAGATGCGCACAGGCACGAAGATGACGCACGTGCCCTACAAGGGCACGGCCGATGCCTCGCGCGCGCTGGTCGCGGGCGAGGTGCAGCTGTACTTCGACGGTACCGCCACGGCGGTGCAATTGATCAAGGCCGGCAAGGCCATCGGCCTCGGCACGGCCACGCCGGCGCGCGTGCCGGTGCTGCCCGACATGCCGACCATCGCCGAGCAGGGCGTGAAGGGCCTGGACATCGTGGGCTGGCAGGGCATCTTCGGCCCCGGAAACATGGACCCGGCCGTCGCGAAGAAGATCGGCGACCTGCTCGCGAAGATCGCGCGCTCGCCCGAGATGCTCAATCTGATCGAGACGCAGGGCAACGAACCATCGGGCGCCTCAGGCCCCGCCTTCGCCGCGATCGTGAAGAACGACAGCGAGCGCTGGGGCGAGGTCATCAAGGCCGCCAACATCAAGCTCGACTGAGCGCAGGAGACATCGGAATGTTCGACACCATCATCCGCGGCGGCACGCTGGTCGACGGCAGCGGCGGCCCGCGCTTCACGGGGGACATCGGCATCGCCGGCGGACGCATCGCCGAGGTCGGCGGCAAGCTGGGCGCCGCGCATCGCGAGATCGATGCCAGCGGCGCCATCGTCACGCCGGGCTGGGTCGACGTGCATACGCACTACGACGGCCAGGTGACCTGGGACCCCTACCTCAGTCCCTCCACCGACCATGGCGTGACCAGCGTCGTGATGGGCAACTGCGGCGTCGGCTTCGCGCCGGTGCACCGCGACAAGCGCGAGTGGCTCATCAGCGTGATGGAGGGCGTGGAGGACATTCCGGGCACCGTGCTGGCCGAGGGCATCGACTGGCAATGGGAGAGCTTTCCCGAGTACCTCGACGCGCTCGAGCGCATGCCGCGCGCGCTCGACGTCGGCGCGCAGATTCCGCACTCGGCGCTGCGCACCTACGTGATGGGCGAGCGCGGCATCACGCACGACGAGGCCACGCCCGCCGACATCCAGGCCATGGTGCAACTGGTGCGCGAAGGCATGCGGGCCGGCGCGCTGGGCTTCTCGACCAGCCGCACCATCATCCACAAGTACCAGGGCCGCAAGTACCCGCCGGGCACCTTCGCCTCGCCCGACGAGATCCTCGGCATCGCGCGCGCGCTCGGCGAGGTCGGCCATGGCGTCTTCCAGATGACGTCGAACCACTACCAGATGGAGACCGAGCTGCCGTGGATGACGCAGCTCGCGCGCGAGAACAACCTGCCGGTGGCCTTCGCGTTGGTGCAGACCGACCAGACGCCCGACACCTGGAAGCGCCTGCTGGCCGCGCTCGACGAGACCCACCGGCAGAACGTGCCGCTCTATGGCGCGGTGGCGGGCCGGCCCGCCGGCATCCTGATGGCGTGGCTCGGTTCCACCCATCCGTTCATGGCGCATCCGTTGTGGCAGCAGATCGCGCCGCTGCCGTGGACCGAGAAGCTCGCGCGCCTGCGCGACCCGGCGGTGCGTGCGCAACTGACCGACATGGACGCGCTGACCGGCTCGGCCCGGCACGACAGCCGCATGGCCTACCTGACGCAGAGCTTCCACAAGATGTATGCGCTGGGCGCCGAGCCCGACTACGAGCCGCCGCAGGAATGCAGCGTGGCCGCGATCGCGCAGCGTGACGGCCGCACGCCGCTGGAGGTGGTCTACGACATGCTGATGGACCTCGACGGCAGGGGCATCGTCTACTTCCCGAGCTTCAACTACGCCTACAACGACCTGAGCCAGCTGCATGCCGAGCTGCAGCATCCGCGCACGATGATGAGTCTGGCCGATGGCGGCGCGCACTGCGGCTACATCTGCGACGTGAGCATGCCGACCTACATGCTCACGCACTGGGCGCGCGACCGCCGCCGCGGGCCGACGCTGCCGCTCGAGCTGATGGTGCAGCGGCAGACGCGCGACACCGCGCGCATCTATGGCCTGGAGGACCGCGGGCTGCTGCAGCCGGGCTACCTGGCCGACATCAACATCATCGATTTCGACCGGCTGCGCATTCCGCCGCCCTATGTCGCCTTCGATCTGCCGGCCGGCGGACGGCGGCTGGTGCAGACCGCCGAGGGCTATCGCGCGACGCTGAAGGCGGGGCAGACCATCATGGAGAACGGGGAGCGCACGGGGGCGCTGCCCGGGAAGCTGATGCGGGGACCGCAGCGCCGCGCGTGAGCGCGCCGTGGGACGTCAGCGCACGCAAGTGAAGCTGCTGGCGAGATCGACGTCGCCCGTCCCGTCGTAGCGCGGCCAGGCCGGGTACTCGCACAGCGGACGGGTGCGGCCGTTGTTGCCGGGATTGGCATCCGTCACCGTGAGGTTCGAGGGCGCCACGCCGTGCTCGACCCAGCGTTCGAGCGCATCAACCGAGTCGAAGCGCACGTCGTAGGCGCCGCCGCCATGCCCGTAGCCGGGCACCTCGTAGTACTTGAGGAAGGCGCCGACCCGTTCGCTGCCCATCGCCGCGACGGCGCGCCGGTGGAACTCCTCGGAGGAGCCCGCGGGAATGAGCGGATCGGCCATGCCGTGCACGATCAGCACCTTGCCGCCCTTGTCCGCGAACGCGCTGAGGTCGGGGTTGACGTCCAATCGCGACGAGACATAACGCAGCCGCTGCTGGACGTAGCCGTTCGCATCGACGGCGAAGAGGAAGGGGTCGTAGCTGGCATCGCGGTAGACCATGTACTTCACGAAGGACTCCCCGATGTAGGTCGCGAACGCCATGTCGAAGCGCGAGGGCGTGGCCGGCGCGCTGCTGCCCATCGCGGGAATGACGCCGCCGTTGAAGATGTTGAGCGCGGCATAGCCGTCGGTGCCGTTGGCCAGCAGGTAGGGCAGCTTCAGCGGCGTGGCATAGGCACGGAAGCCCCCGATCTGGGCCGTCGACAGGCAGCCGTCGCCGTTGTCGGCGCCGCCCGGGCAGGCGAGGGTCGCGGGATCGAAGGCACAGGCCGAGACCTTGGCGATCACGCCATCCGTCGCGCCATCGAGCGCGTCGCAGGCCGCGACCACCGAGCGGGTCAGCAGCTGCTGCTTGGCCGGGTTCGACCAGGCGCCGGGCGCGGCGAGCGCCTTCGAGGTGATCGCGTAGTTCGTCAGCATGCCCGTCAGCGACCAGGCGGGAAAGTAGGCGATGACACCGTCGTAGAGCGCGGGCCAGCGGTCCGCGACGTAGAGCGCCTCGCGGCCGCCGCCGGAGCCGCCGGCCGCATAGGTGCGCACGGGGGCCGCGCCGTAGCGCCGCGCGATCAGCTTCACCGCGACGTCGCGCGTCTTGCGCAACTGGTCGCCGAAGTAGTTCTCGAGCGCCTCGTCGTTGAGCGCGAAGCTGGCCTCGGCGGCGCTGCCGCTGTGTCCCGAATCGCTGCCGAAGGCGGCATAGCCGCGCGCGAGCGGCGTGGCGAGGCCCGAGGCGCCGGGCGCATTGCCATTGCGCGCGATCACGCTGCCGTCGTAGCCGCCGCCCGTGAGCTGCATGGCCTTGCGGTTCCAGGCGGTCGGCAGGGCCAGGTCGAACTGGATCGGGGGTGCGCTGGCGTCGATCGGCGCGATCGATCCGGTGACGCGGCAGTACTCGCCGACCGCGGTCGATCCGCTGCCCGCCGGCGCGACGAGCGTGGTGCTGGAGACCACGGCGCCCGAGGTCGGCAACGCGATGTCGGTTGCGGGGATGCTGAGCCCGTTCAGGGCGGCGCAGGCCTCGGCCGCGCTCAGCGCGGGTGCGGGAGGTGGTGCGGGCGTATCGGAGGCCGGCGCGGGCGCGCCTGCCAGGCCCGAAGCCACCGGGGCGAATCCGCTGCCTCCGCCGCCGCCGCCGCATCCGGCCTGCACCGCGAGCGCGATGACCGAGGCCGCGAGCGAGATCCTTCGCTTCGAAATCTGGGTCGTGGGGGTGTAGCTCTTGTTCATCTCGTCGTCTCCTGCGTCCGTGTTGGAAATTCCTGTCGGCCTCATCGCCCGCGGTAGACCGGCGGGCGCTTCTCCATGAAGGCACGCGGCCCTTCGCGCGCGTCCTCGCTGGCGAGCACGCTGGCCTTGGCCTGGTTCTCGAGCGCGAAGCCTTCTGCGAGCGACAGCCCGCTCGCGGCGCGCGCGGTGCGCTTGATCGCCCGCAGCGCGAGCGGCCCGTTGCGCGCGATGCGTTCGGCCAGCGCGCGCGCCTCGGCCAGCAGCGCCGGGCCCGGCACCACGCGATTGACCAGGCCGATCTCGCGGGCCCGCGCGGCGTCGATGGGTTCGCCGCTCAGCATCAGTTCCATGGCCAGCGGCCACGGCAACTGCCGCGGCAGCCGCACCATCGAGCCCGCGAAGGGGATCAGCGCGCGCGTGGCCTCGGGCAGGCCGAATCGGGCGTGCGCGGCGGCGATGCGCAGGTCCGTTCCGAGCATCAGCTCGAAGCCCGCGGCCATGCACACGCCGTTGATGGCGGCGATCACGGGCTTGTCGAGTTCGAAGTCGCGCAGCCCCGAGGCCGCGAGCACGCGCGGGTCGGACAGCAGGCGCCGGTCCCATTCGTTCTCTGGCGCACGGGCCCCGCTCATCAACGGCAGCGTCAGCGACAGGTCGCCGCCGGCGCAGAAGGCGTGCTCGCCGGTCGCCGTGACGATGGCCACGCGCAAGGCGTCGTCGGCCGCGACGCGCATCACGGCGTCCGCGAGCAGGCACAGCATGCGCGGCGTCAGCGCATGGTGCGTGGCGGGCGCATCGAGCGTGATGGTGGCGATCGCGCCGTCGATGTCGAGGCGCACCGGCGGGCTCATGCGGCGTCTCCGGCGCGATCGTCGATCTCGTACGGGATCGCGAAGGCGCGCATGAGCGCGTGCAGGCGCTCGGCGTCGGGTGCGGCATCCGCCGCGGCGCGCCGGCGGAACCGCGCATGCAGTCCGCGCGCGCTGTCCTCCACCGCGACGGCCACGCCATCGAGCAGGCCGGCGTCGCGCAGGCGCTGCGTCAAGGCATGCTCGCAGGCCAGGGCCCGCAGCCGCGGCTTGTAGACCTTGCCGACGGCGGTCAGCGGGATCGCCCCGAGGATCTCGATGCGCTTGGGGAACGCGGGCCGCTCCGGAATGCGCGCGTTGGCGAAGGCCGAGAGTGCATCGGCATCGACCCGCGATCCCGGCCGCAGCGACACGTAGGCCACCGGCAGTTCGCCCGCGTACTCGTCGGGCTCGCCCACGGCCGCGGCCAGTTCGACCTCGGGATGCTGGAGCAGCGCCGCCTCGATCACCTGCGGATCGATGTTGTGGCTGCTGCGGATGATCAGGTCCTTGGCGCGCCCGGTCACGAACACGCGACGCTGCGCATCGACATGGCCGATGTCGCCGGTGATCAGCCAGCCATCCTCGAAGGTGCCGGCGTTGCGGTGCGCTTCGGTGTAGCCGGGGCCCACGTTGGGGCCGCGCAGGCGCAGCACGCCGCTCTCGCCGGGCGCGCAGTCGCGGCCGTCGTGCGCCACGGCCTTGACCTCGGTGAACGGCAGCGGAATGCCGCAGGAGCCGTGCACGCGCGGCGCGAGAAAGGGGTCGATGCTGACCACGCCCGCGCACTCGGTCATGCCGAGGATGTTGCGCACCGGGATGCCGAACTTCTGCTCGAAGGCGTTGGCCAGTTCGTTGGGCAGCGGCGAGCCGCCGGTGAGCAGGGCGCGGACGCGGGCGTGGTCCGCGGGTTCGGCCTCGAGGCCGAGCAGCGTCGCGATCACGGTGGGCACCGCGGCGAGCAGGCTCACATCGTGCTCGCGCACGACGCTCCAGTAGCGCCGCATCAGTGCCGTGTTGCGCAGCCCGAGCAGGGTGGGCAGCACGATCCGCGCGCCGCTCAGCAGCGCCGAGAGGCCGTAGACGAAGGAGCCGGCGACATGGAACAGCGGGAAGCCGTTGAGGATCACGTCGTCCTCGCGCATCGCATACAGCTGGGCCGCGCTCCAGGCGGCGTGCAGCTGGTTGCGGTGCGTGTGCTGCGCGAGCTTGGGCGCGCCAGTCGTGCCTCCGGTGTGGAAGAGGGCGGCCAGTCCGTCGGTAGATCGTGCTGGAAGCGCCGCGTCCGGCGCCATCCGCGACAGGGCTGCGTCGAAGTCGATCGCGCCCGGTGCCCCGCCAACGGCGAGCACCTGGCGCAGCGCGGGGCAAGCGTCGGCCAGCGTCGCGGCGCGCGCCCAGATGTCGAGCTCCGGATGCGGCCCCAGCGCCACCAGGATGTTCGCGCCCGAGGCTCGCACGAGTTCGGCCAGGTGCGCGGCGTCGAGCAGGTAGTTGATCGGGCAGACGAGGCCCGCGGTCTCGGCGCCCAGCAGCGTCAGCCAGGCCTGCGGAATGGCCGGCAGCAGCATCGCGACGCGCGGTGTCTCGCCGGGCACGAGGCTGGCGAAGAGGCTCGCGGCGCGGCGGATGTCGGCGAGCAGGTCGGCGTAGCGCCAGTGCCGCGGCGGCGTTGCGGGATCGGCATCGAGCAGGTAGCTGAGCGCGAGGCGCGTGGGGTGCAGGGCGGCGACCTCGCACAGCGCGTCGTACACATGGTCGTGTGCCATGAAGGAGGCGTAGGGCCGCGCTTCGATGCGCGCGAGGTCCTCCGCGTCGCGGATCCGGTGGTGTTGCATGGGTCGATGGGGCGCGGTCGGCGCTCGGTCCTTGTTCTCAGTCGCCGCGGAACCCGGAGGCCTTCACGACCGCGGCCCAGCGAGCCGCTTCCTCGCGCAGCATGCGGTCGGTGTCGGCGCGGCCCGCGCCGACGATGCTGAAGCCGGCTTCCACGAGCCTGGCGCGCGCGTCCTCGGGCTGGACGGCCTTCACGGCCTCCGCGCCGAGCAGGTCGAGGATGGCCGGCGGCGTGCCCTGGGGCGCCATGAGTGCGAACCAGGAGGAGATGTCGATCTTCGGATAGCCCGACTCGGCCATGGTCGGCACCTCGGGCAGCAGCGGCGAACGCCGCGGCGCGGTGGTGGCGAGCGCGCGCATCTTGCCGCCCTTGATCTGCGCGTTGCCGAGGGCCGTGGAAACGAAGGCGGCCGCGACGTCGCCCGAGAGGATGGCCGTGACCGCGTCGCCCGTGGTCCGGTAGTGGACCGGCTCGACCTGGAAGCCGGCCGCCTCGCCGAACAGCTCGGCGCCGAAGTGGCCCGAGGTGCCGGCGCCGAAAGTGCCGAAGTTGAGCCGGCCGGTCTGCGCGCGCGCCGCCTTGACGAAGTCCGCCACCGTCCTGTGCGGCGAGTTCGCGGGCACGGCCAGCAGGAAGTCGACCCGCGCGACTTCGCTGATGCCCGTGAGCTCGCGGCTCGGCGCGTAGCCGAGCTTGCCGAAGGCGGCCGGTGCGATCGAGATCGAGCCGACCTCGCCGAGCAGCAGCGTGTAGCCGTCGGGCACGGCCTTGACGACCGTCAGCGCCGCGATCTGCCCGCCGGCACCGGGCTTGTTGTCGACCACCACCTGCTGCTTGAGCAGCTCCGACAGCCGGATCGCGAACAGCCGCGCCAGCACGTCGGGCGCCGTGCCGGGCGCATAGCCCACGGCCAGGCGGATCGGGCGGTCGGGATAGGCCTGTGCGCGGGCGGCGAGGGGCCACTGCGCGAGGGTGGGCACCAGGGAGGCGGCCAGCAGGGTGCGGCGTGAGAGCGTCATGGGGGATTCCTTTGGCCGCCAGTGTCGCGATGGGGGACTTTTCGTCTGTCCCCTGCGATGTAGACAGGGCGCGCCCTGAGGGGGAAAACCCGGTGCGGCCGGAAGGCGCCGCGCCGATAGGCTCCGTGCATCCCACCGGCCGTGTCCATGCAGCTCATCCCCCTTTCGTCCGCCACACCCGCGCTCGCCACCAGCGCGGACGGACGCGCCGTGGATGCCATGGCCGGACTGATCGCCTGCATCGGTGCCCAAGGCTTCGCCAACGACGCGCTGGCGCAGCTCAACCGCTGGCTGCCGGTCTCATGGCTGTCGGTGTTCCGGCTGTCCGACCATGCGCCGCCGCGCATGCCGGCGTCGGGCAGCTACCGCGCGCCCGACGGCACCGCGGAATCGTGGGCGGTGTACCGGTCGTCGCTGTACCGGCAGGACCAGACCTTCCTCGCGGCGCGCGAGCAGATCGGCCAGGCCCGCTGCACGCTCGTGCACTGGCATGCGAAGGAGATCCCGGCCGCGCATCGCGAGCGCATCTACACGCGGCATGGCCTGCGCGAGCGGCTCTCGGTGGTCTGCAAGGACAAGGACGACGGCCTGCTGGCGATCAACCTCTACCGGCACGAGAGCCTGCCGCTCTTCACGGGCGAGGAGATCGAGTGGGTCGGCATGGGCGCGCCGATCCTGACCTCCTGCGTGCAGCGCCACCTCGATCTCGCCGGTGCGCGCGAGCAGTCCTTCGACGCCAGGCTGTCGGTGCTCACGCGCAGGGAGCGCGAGGTCTGCGAGCGCATGCTCAAGGGCTGGACCTACGAGGGCATCGCCAACGACCTCGGCATTTCCGCCGGCACGGTCAAGACCTTCAGGGACCGGGCCTTCGATCGCCTGGGCATCCACCACCGCAACGAGCTGTTCGCGCTGGTGCTGGTGAACACGTCCTAGATGTGCAGCGCCGCGAGCGCGCCGATCGAGATGCCGGCGAGCGCCACGCCATACATGGCGCGCTCGAGCCACTTCCTGCGGGTCAGCAGCGCGATGGCCGCGAGGGCGATCGACACCTGCAGCACCGTGGTGGCCTGCGCCCAGCGGTGGTGCTGGTGCATCTGTTCCTCGGAGGCCGTGTCCCAGCGGACGGATTCGTCCTCGAGCTTCTTCGCCGCGGCCTGGATCTCGCCCTTCTCCTCCTCGTAGCGCGTGACCTTCGCCTGCCAGCCCTGGCGGCGACCGTCATCGGTGGCGGTGTCGCGCGCGAACTCGGCCAGCGCCTGCTTGGTGCTCTTCGACTGGAAGTAATTCCACTGGTTCGAGGCCTCGGTCTTCTTGATGGCCGCGTTGTTCTTGTAGAGCCCGGCGTTGGCCTGCGTGGCACCGCCCATGTACGAGAAGATCGCGCCGATGGTGGCGATGGCCGCGGTGCAGACGGCGATCTTTCCCGTGACGCTCATGCCGGCGCCTTCGGCCGCATCGCCGTGGCCATGGCCGTGACCGCCGGTAGCGGCATGTTCGAGTTCGTGGTCGTGCGGGCCGTGCACGTGAAATCCGTGTCCTGACATGGGGTCCTTTGTTTTCAGAAAGATCTGGACGGCGCGGGAGTATGCACGGGCGCGACGTGGTTGCGGCCTTGGGGAAAGTCCTGTCGGCTGGGGCTGCCTGCCAGGGGCGGCCGCGGGTTCACTTCCATAATGGCGGCCAGTCCAGCTCTCTCGAAACCCCCGCAGACATGTCCGTCACCAAAGCCGCCACGCCGCGTCGCGCCCCCCGGGGCGAAAAATCCGAGCGCACCCAGGCGAGCCTGCTGGCGGCGGCGCGCGAGGTCTTCGCCGAGCGCGGTTTCGAGCGCTCGACGACCTCGGAGATCGCCCAACGCGCGGGCGTGTCGGAGGCGACGCTGTTCACCTACTTCGAGAGCAAGCGGCGCCTGTGCATCGACGTGGTGGGCCGCTGGTACGACGAGATCAGCATCGAGCTCGAGGAGCAGGTGCCGGCGATCGCCGGCTTCGAGGCCAGGCTGCGCTTCGTGATCCAGCGGCACCTGACCCATCTGATGGGCGACGGCATCGGGCTGTGCGCGCTGGTCCTCGGCGAAGGGCGGATGGTCGATGCCGAGTTCTCCGGGCTCATCGCCGAGCTCAAGCGGCGCTACACATCGCCCTTCATGGCCGCGCTGAGCGAGGCGCGCGAGCTCGGCGAGGTGCGCGGCGACGTGCCGCTGCGCCTGATGCGCGACATGGTGTACGGCTCGATGGAACACGTGCTGTGGGACTACGTGACCACGGGCACCAAGCCCTCGATCGCATCGACGGCCTCGCAGCTGAGCGCGATGCTGATGGCGGCGTTCGCGCTCGAGGCAGCGCCGGCGCGCGCGGCCCGCCGCTTCCAGTCCGATGTGCTCGCGGCGGTGCGCCGGCTCGAGCGCGACGCGGGACCGGCCGAAGACGCCGCTTAGCGGATCGGCCGGGCGGCCCCGGCCGGACATTCCGCCACCCTCCAAAAAGTGAGTCAGGCTCAAGCCGTGCATGCGCGGTTGGCATTAGCGCGCCTGTTGCCAACCTCGGAGTTGCGCATGTATAGTTGAGTGACACTCAAATCAAGATGCGGAGACCCCGATGGGACACGGTGACCCGGAGATCCAGCGCGCATTGCGCTCGGTTTCGCTCGACGACAAGTACGACGGCGGCAGCGGCGCGGCCTACCTGAGCGGCACTCAGGCGCTGGTCCGGCTGCTGCTCAACCAAGGGGAGCGGGATCGCCGCGCAGGGTTGCGCACGGGTGGCTTCGTCAGCGGTTACCGCGGCTCGCCGCTGTCGGGGCTCGACCAGGCGCTGTGGGGCGCGCAGGCCCGGCTCGAGGCGCGGGACATCCGGTTCCAGCCGGCGATCAACGAGGACCTGGCCGCCACGGCCTGCTGGGGTTCGCAGCAGCTCGCGCTGTTTCCGGAGGAGGCCAGGGTCGATGGCGTCTTCGCCCTGTGGTACGGCAAGGGGCCCGGCGTCGATCGCAGCGGCGATGCGCTCAAGCACGGCAATGGCGCCGGCACCTCGCGGCTCGGCGGCGTGCTGGTGCTGGCAGCCGACGACCACACGGCCAAGTCCTCGACCTTCGGACACCAGAGCGAGCAGGCGCTGGTGGCGGCGTTCATCCCGGTGCTGTATCCCAGCAGCGTTCAGGAATACCTCGACCTCGGCGTGCATGGCTGGGCGATGAGCCGCCACAGCGGCCTGTGGGTGGGCATGAAATGCGTGTCGGACGTGGTGGAGACGACGGCTGTCGCCGACGTGGACCCGCAACGGGTGACGGTGACGCTGCCGGACGCGGGCGAAGCGCCGCCGCAGGACCTGCACATCCGCTGGCCCGACGTGTGGGCCGAGCAGGAGCCGCGCATCGTGCGGCACAAGCTGCCCGCCGCGCTCGCCTACTGCCGCGCCAACGGGCTCAACACGATCGCGCTCAAGACCGCCTCGTCGAGGCTGGGCATCGTGTGCGCCGGCAAGAGCTACAACGACGTGCGCGAAGCCTTGCGCCTGCTGGGGTGGACCGACGCGCAGGCCGCCGAGCGCGGCGTGGCGGTGCTCAAGCTCGGCATGGTCTGGCCGCTGGAGCCGGAGATCGTGCGCGAGTTCGCGAGCGGTCTCGACGAACTGCTCGTGGTCGAGGAGAAGCGCCCGCTGATCGAGCAGCAGCTCAAGGACGAGCTCTATGCGGACGCGGTCGAGGGCCGCAAGGCCATCCGCATCTCGGGCAAGAGCCGGGGCGGCATCGGCGGCGAGTGGAGTGTGGGCGCCGCCGAGCGCCTGCTGCGCAGCGACTACGAACTCACGCCGCCGGAGATCGCCGCCGCGATCGCTGAGCGCCTGGGCCTTCCGGTGAATGCTTTCGAGGCCGACCCGCGTGCCGTGGCACATGGGGCACCGGCGGCGCCGGCCGCCGTGCGCAAGCCCTATTTCTGCTCGGGCTGCCCGCACAACACCTCCACCGTGGTGCCCGAAGGATCGCGCGCCATGGCCGGCATCGGCTGCCACTACATGGCGAACTGGATGGACCGCGACACCAAGGCCTACACCCACATGGGCGCCGAGGGCGTGCCGTGGATCGCGCAGCGCCTGTTCTCGACGCGCAAGCACATCTTCGTGAACCTCGGCGACGGCACCTACTTCCACTCGGGCTCGCTGGCGATCCGGCAGGCGGTTGCGGCCGATGCCTGCGTGACCTACAAGGTCCTGTTCAACGATGCGGTGGCCATGACGGGCGGGCAGCCGGTGGAAGGCCAGCTCACTGTCTCGCGGATCTCCGAGCAGGTCGCCGCCGAGGGCGTGCGCCGCATCGCGGTCGTCAGCGACGACATCGGGAAGTACCGCGACGCGGGCACGCGCTTCGCCGCCGGGACGACGGTGCACGACCGCGGCGAGCTCGACCGCGTGCAGCGCGAACTCGCGGCCTTCGAGGGCGTGTCGGTGCTGATCTACGACCAGACCTGCGCGAGCGAGAAGCGCAGGCGCCGCAAGCGCGGCAGCTATCCCGACCCGGCCATCCGCTACGTCATCAATCCCGAGGTGTGCGAGGGCTGCGGCGACTGCTCGGTCAAGAGCAACTGCCTGTCGGTGGAGCCGCTGGAGACCGAGCTGGGGCGCAAGCGCAGGATCAACCAGTCCTCGTGCAACAAGGACTTCTCCTGCGCCCAGGGCTTCTGCCCGAGCTTCGTGGCGGTGAAGGGCGGCAAGCTTCGCTCGAGCCCGTCCAGGAGCGACGTGCTCGCCTGGGAGTCGCCGCCGGACCCGGTCGTGCCCGAGCTCGACGGAACCTGCGGCATCCTCGTCAACGGTGTCGGCGGAACCGGCGTGGTGACCATCGGCAGCCTGATCGGCATGGCGGCCCACCTGAGCCATCGCGGCTGCAGCGTGCTCGACATGGCGGGGCTTGCGCAGAAGGGTGGCGCGCTGTGGAGCCATGTGCAGCTCGCGCCCACGCAGTCGGCGATCCTGTCGTCGCGGATCGCGTCGGCGCAGGCCGACGTGCTGATCGGCTGCGATCTCGTCGTGAGTGCGCATCCCGACAGCCTCGGTCGTCTGCGCGAGGGCCGCACCCGCGCGGTGGTGAATCTCGACGTGGCGCCGACCTCGGAGTTCGTGAAGAACGGGGACTGGAACCTGCCGACGCAGGCGCTGAAGGCGTCGCTGGAAAAGGCCTGCGGTGCGGATGTGCAGTGGTTGAAGGCGCAGGAGGCGGCCACCTGGGCGCTCGGCGATGCCATCTACGCCAACCTCGTCATGCTCGGCTTCGCCTGGCAGAAGGGCTGGATTCCGCTGTCGTCGCAGGCGCTCGAACGCGCAATCGAACTCAACGGGCAGCAGGTCGAGAAGAACAGGCAGGCGTTCCGGCTCGGTCGCTGGTGGGCGCACGACGCGCCGCGCGTGCTCGCCGCGATGAAGCCCGCGAGCACGGTCCAGTGGCTGCCGCGTGCCAATCGCACGCCCGAGGAAACCATCGCGCGTCTTTCCGAGCGGCTGGTGGCCTACCAGGGGCCGGCGTATGCGCGCCGGTTCGCCGCTTTCGTGCAGCTCGTCGACAGCCAGTGCGCCGACGAGACGCACCGCAAAAGCTTTGTTGTTGCAGTGGCGCAGAACCTTTTCAAGCTCATGGCCTACAAGGATGAGTACGAGGTCGCGCGCCTTCATTCCGATCCGGAGTTCATGGACTCGATCCGCCGCCAGTTCGACGGAGAGATCCAGCTGCAATACCATCTCGCGCCGCCCCTGCTCGCCAGGAAGAACTACAAGGGCGAGCTTCGGAAGACCGCCTATGGCGCCTGGATGGGCCGGGCCTTTCGCGTGCTGCGGCACGGGAAGGTGCTGCGCGGCACGCCCTTCGACCTCTTCGGCTACACGCACGAGCGCCGCACCGAGCGCGCGCTCGTCGAGGAGTACCGCGCTGCGGTCGGTGCCGTGGTGGCGCACCTGGGCAGCCATGCGTCGCCGTGCCTGGAACTGGCGCGCTTGCCGCAGCAGATCCGCGGCTATGGCCATGTGAAGGAGCGCGCGGTCGCGGCGGCGCGGGCGCGCCAGGCCGAACTCTTCGAGGCCATCACCGGCAAGCCGCTGCCGCCGGGCCCGATGGCCGACGGCTATGGCAGGTACCTGGAGTACGGCTGGTGACGAGCGCATCGCAAACGACGGAGCGACGCAGCCGCAGCGCGGTGCGCGCGGCGGAAGGCATCCTCTCGACGCTGGTCGACGGCGTGTGGCGCATCCAGATCCATCGGACGTCCAAGCGCAATGCGCTCACGATGACCATGTTCAGCGCCCTGGCCGAGAGCCTGGCGCTGGCGCAGGCCAACGACGCCGTGCGGGCAATCACCTTGTCCGGCCTCGGGCCGAACTTCTGCGCGGGCCACGACCTGAGCGCCTTCGACAGCTGGCCGCAGGACCCGGGAGACCCGGTGCCGCGCTTCCTTCATGCATTGGCCGACGTGCGCAAGCCGCTGCTCATCGGCGTGCACGGATCGGCCGCGGGCATCGGCGCGACGATGCTGCTGCATGCGGACTGGGTGATCGCGACCTCCGACGCGGTCATGAAGCTGCCGTTCGTCGACCTGGGCATCGCTCCCGAGGCCGGGAGCTCTCTTCTGCTTGCGCGAGCCATCGGCGCGCTCAGGGCGAGGCGCGTGCTGCTGGGCGGGGAGGCCTTCACCGGACAGCAGGCCCACGATTGGGGGCTCGTCTCGGAGCTGGCACCCGCGAATGAACTCGCGACCTGTCTGCAGCGCAGGGCCCTCGCGCTGGCGGCCAAGGATCCGAAGGTCTATGGCCGCATCAAGGCGCTGCTGGTCCCGGCCGGCGAGCTGCGCGCGCGCATCGACGAGGAAATCGACTTGATCAACACCTGCGTGGCCGAGCGCCGCGCCTTGCAGACCGGATGAATCCCGCCATGACAGCACAGACACCGCGCAAGGCGCACATCGTGTATGCCCACCCCGAGCCGAAGTCCTTCGTCGCGGCGATGCGCGACCGGGTGTCCGAGCGGCTGACCGCCGGCGGCTGGCAGGTCGGGCTCTCGGATCTCTATGCCATGGGCTTCAACCCCGTGGCGAGCGCGGCCGACTTCGTCGAGCGCGAGAAGCCCGACTACTTGGTCTATTCGCTCGAGCAGCGCCATGGATGGCAACGCCGGGCCCTGGCCCCCGACATCCTCGCGGAGGTCGAGGCCGTCAGGGAGGCCGAGTTGCTGGTGCTCGTGTTCCCCGTGTTCTGGTTCTCGGTGCCGGCCATCATGAAGGGCTGGATCGATCGGGTGTTTCTGTCCGGGCTCTTCTATGGCGGCAAGCGCATCTACGACCGCGCGCCCATGGCGGGCAAGCGCGCCCTGGTGGTCACCTCGCTGGGCGGGCGCAACCATATGTTTGGAGAAGCCGGCATCCACGGGCAGATCGACCTGATGCTGCGGCCCTTGCTGCAGGGCTCGCTGGGCTACGTGGGCTATGAGGTGTTCAAGCCCTTCGTGGCGTACCACGTGCCCTATGTGACGCACGCCGAGCGAGGCGCGATGCTCGAGCAACTCGGTAGGGAGACGGATGCGCTGTCGCAGCGAGAGGTGCTGGTCTTTCCGTCGCTCGATGCGTATGACGATGTGCTTCGTCCCGTGGCGCAATGCGTGGGAGGGACGAGGTAGGCCGGGCGATCCACAGGAGGCCGAGAAAATTTTTTCTTCGGAAGTAGACGTTCGGGTCAAAAGCTGTGCATAATCGAGGGCTTCGCTGGACGGCTTCAGTGGCGGATGACGAAAGTTGTTCTGCTGGAGTTTGAAGGTGAAGAGGTTAAAAAAAGTTTGACGGTTCTTTAAAAATCGTGTTAGACTAAAAGGCTTCGCTGATCGCAGCGAGCAAGACGAAGTAAACGATGATTTGCTTCGGTGATCGTTAAAAAATTACAGCCGATAAGCGTGGGCGTTTGAAGGTAATTGCGTAAGTTCTTCGGAACAAGTCGCAAGACTTAAAACGCTCATGAGAATAGAA
>Ga0209902_100413_pt1 | contig 48883 bp, 35 predicted proteins | sample FECB27metaG_FD_188304 | JGI IMG/M metagenome (GOLD analysis project Ga0209902, IMG submission 188304) | Cyanobacterial communities from the Joint Genome Institute, California, USA - FECB-27 (SPAdes) (version 2) | ecosystem: Environmental > Aquatic > Thermal springs > Hot (42-90C) > Microbial mats...
GTGCCGGCGCATCGCCATTCGCATATCGAGCTTTACGGCGAACGCGCATCTTTGATCCTGCCCGATCCCAACCGGTTCGAAGGGGAGGTACTCGTCTCGATCGGCGAGACCGAATGGCAACCGGTCGAGCGTGGCATGAGCTGGGGCTCGCGCAACTGGCGCGGGCTGGGCCTGGCGGACATGGCCGCCGCGATCCGCGACGGCCGGCCGCACCGCGCCGACGGCGCGTTCGCGCTGCACATATTGGAGGTGATGGAGGCGATCCGGCGCTCCGCCGACACCGGCGCGACGGTCGCGATCGCCAGCCGCTGCCCGCGCCCGCAAAGGATGGAGGAAAGCCTGTGAAGACCCGCCGCGCGCTGATCTTCTGGGGCGGCTGGCCCGGGCATATGCCCGAGCCCTGTGCTCGGACCGTAGCCGACATGCTCGGCGATGACGGCTTCGACGTCGCGGTCGAGCCCGGCACCGCCTGTCTCGCGGCCGGGCCGCTCGACGGGTTCGACCTGATCGTGCCGATGGTGACCGCCGGGCAGATCGCCGACGACGAACTGGCGGCGCTCGAGGCCGCCATCCGCGGCGGAGTCGGCCTCGCCGGTTGCCATGGCGGCATGGGCGACAGTTTCCGCGAGGCGACCGACTATCAGTTCATGATCGGTGGCCAGTTCGTCGCGCATCCCGGCAACATCATCGATTATCGCGTCGAGATCGCCCGCACCGACGATCCGATCGTCGCGGGCATCGGCGACTTCGCCTATCGATCGGAGCAATATTATATGCATGTCGACCCCTCAAACGCGGTGCTGGCCGAAACGCGTTTCGACGGCGCGCATGGCGACTGGATCGCGGGTGTCAGGATGCCCGTTATCTGGAAGCGCCGCCACGGCGCCGGCCGCGTCTTCTATTCCGCGCTCGGCCACAGCGCAGAGGAACTGGCGCATCCCCAGGCCCGCACGATCCTGCGCCGCGGCATGGTCTGGGCGGCGCGGCCATGAAGATCGCCTTTATCGGCGCGGGCAGCGTCGGCTTCACGATCGAACTGATCCGCGACCTGCTGAGCGTTCCCGAACTGCAGAACATCGAACTGGCGCTGCACGACATCGATGCCGACGGACTTGGCCGGGTCGCCGCGATCCTGCGCCGCGACATAGCGGCGAACCGCCTGCCCACGCGCGTCACCACGCATCAGGCGCGGCAGCCCGCGATCGAGGGTGCGCGCTATATCCTCAATTGTGCGCGGATCGGCGGACTGGCCGCGTTCGAGACCGATGTCGAGATTCCGATGCGATACGGGATCGACCAGTGCGTGGGCGACACATTGTGCGCGGGCGGCATCTTCTACGGCCAGCGCTCGATCCCAGCGATTCTGGACTTCTGCCGCGACATCCGCGCTCATGCAGAGCCCGGCGCCTGGTTCCTCAACTATGCCAATCCCATGGCGATGAACACATGGGCGGCGATCGAGCATGGCGGGCTGGAGCGCACCATCGGCCTTTGCCACGGCGTGCAGCATGGCTGGGTACAGATCGCCGAAGTGCTGGGCGCGGCGGATCCGCGCGAGTTGGACTATCTCGCCGCCGGCATCAATCACCAGACCTGGTATCTCGACCTGCGCCTGAACGGCCGACCGATCGATGGCGAGGAACTGCTCGCCGCATTCGAACGCCATCCGCGCTGGAGCCGCGAGGAAAGGCTGCGTATCGATGTGCTGCGCCGCTTCGGCCATTATTCGACCGAGAGCAGCGGGCACCTCAGCGAATATCTTCCCTGGTATCGCCGGACGCCGGCCGAGATCGAGAGCTGGATCGACCGGTCGCACTGGATCAACGGCGAAAGCGGCGGCTATCTGCGCGCCTGCCGCGCGATGCGGCACAGCTTCGCGGAGGATCACGCCCGGCTGCTGGCCGATGCGGGCAAGCCGCTGTCCGATCATGTCCGCAGCGAGGAACATGCGAGCTACATCATCGAAGCGTTCGAGACCGGTCGCCCCTATCGCGGCCATTTCAACGTGCGCAACGACGGCATCATCACCAACCTGCCCGCCGACTGCATCGTCGAGAGCGTCGGCGTCGCCGATCGCTTCGGCCTGAACATGACCGCGGGCATCACCCTGCCCCTGGCCTGCGCGGCCACCTGTGCGCGATCGATCGACGTGCAGCGCATGGCGGTGAAGGCGGCGGTGACGGGCGACCGAGCGCTGCTGCGTCTGGCGCTGATGCACGATCCGCTGACCGGCGCAGTGGCGACGCCCGACGCGATCTGGCATATGGCCGACGAGATGCTGACCGCACAACGCCAATGGCTGCCGCAATATGGCTGAGCGGCGCGTCGCCTGGATCACCGGCGCTTCGTCGGGGATCGGCGAGGCACTGGCGTACGAGCTGGCGTCGCGCGGCCATGCGCTGATCCTGTCGGGACGACGGATCGACGCGCTGGAACGGGTTGCGGCGTCAATCGGCGGCGAGACGCTGGTTCTGCCCTTCGACGCGGTCGACCTCGATGCGCTGCCCGATATCGTCGAGCGCGCATGGGGCTGGCGCGGCGGTATCGACCTGCTCGTCAACAATGCGGGCATCAGCCAGCGCAGCCTGGCCGAGAACACGACGTTCGACGTGTATCGCACGCTGATGGAAGTGGATTTCTTCGCACCGGTGCGGCTGACCCAATTGTTGCTGCCGCGCATGATCGCGCAAGGCGGCGGGCATGTCGCGGTGGTCAGCTCGGTCGCGGGCAAGATCGGCGTGCCGCTGCGCACCGGCTATTGCGCGGCGAAACACGCCTGTGTCGGCTATTTCGAGGCATTGCGGGCGGAGGTGGAACGCGTCCATGCGATCCATGTCAGCATCATCCTGCCCGGCTCTGTGCGGACGGCCGTCGCGATCAACGCGCTGGACGGCGACGGATCGACCTATGGCCGGACCGACCGCAGCATCGCCGAAGGCATGGACGTGGCGGTTGCCGCGCGGATGATCGCGGACGGGCTGGAGAACCGCTCGCGCGACATCGTCGTCGCCGAGGGACGAGAATTGCAGGCGCTGGTCCTGCGCGCAGCCGATCCCGAAGCCCTGTTCGCGCGCGTCGCGCTCTCTCCCCCTGCCGCCGACGACACATCCGCCTGATCGCGACACGGTCGCGGCGATAAACGACCGACCATCGGGGCCGCGACGTGCGGGCCGCCCGGATCCCACCACGCGAGCATCATGAACGGCCGCCAATCCGGCCGAAGGTGCGTCCACACCGCGCGCAAATCATCGACAGCGACATTCGCAACCGATCGCGCCGGCACTGGCCGCAGCATGCTGTCGCAACACCGATACGGAATTGCAAACACCGATCACTTTTGATAGAGAATCGCTAACAAGCAAAAAATCAATCGAATCGAGAGATCGGATGAGTAGTGAGAGGCAGTGGGACGATCAGGGCTTTTTCATCGCGCGCGGCCTGTTGAGCGCGGCCGAAGCGGCGCGGATCGAATGCGAGATCGTCGATGCGATCCGCAGCGATCCTCCCGTGGATCATGACGGCGAACGCGTCTATTCGACCGCGCAGGATCTGCTGATCTACCCCGAAAAGGCGACGAGCCCGGTCGCGCGCCGCCCCGAGGATTTCATCGCCAAGGTCTTCAACTGCCATATCGTCGGCGCGGCGCGCGACGTGGCGCTGGACGATCGGATCACCGACCGGCTCATCCCCATGCTCGGCGACGACATGGACTGTTTCCAGAGCCAGTTCATCTTCAAGAATCCGGGGGTCATCGGCCAGCCCTGGCATCAGGACGCCTATTATTTCCGCTACGACCGCCAGCCCCAGATCGGTGTGTGGGCGGCGCTGAGCCCCGCCACGATCGAGAATGGCTGCCTGTGGGTGCTACCGGGCTCTCATCGCTCCGGCCGCATCTTCGAGCATGTGCCCGATCGGCGCCCCGAAGGGTTGCAGGGCTATCAGGAGATCGTGAGCGAGGACACGGCGGCCGAAACGCCGGTGCTGATGGCGCCGGGCGACGTGCTGTTCTTCCACAGCTATCTGATGCATCGATCGACCGACAATGTGGCGGATTATCGCCGTTCGGCGATGGTCTACCACTATGCCGAGGCCGGCACCCGGCCCGTCGACGACACGGCCGCCGCGACGCTCGCGCCCGTCAATCGCTGGATCGCCGCACGGCGCGCGCCCACACCTGCCAACGCTTGAGATGACGAGTTCCATGACCATCGACACCACCACAAGACCGCACCCGCTCAACCGCGATTTCCAGTGGCAGGACGTTCCGCCCGACCGCGTCCTGCGCGCGCTGTCGCCCGCCCAGGTCGATGCCTTCGACCGTGACGGATTCCTGCGGATCGAGAATGTCTTCACGCCGGAGGAACTCGCCGCGGTGGCGCGCGCGATCGATCCGATCGAGGCCGCGCACGAGAAATATGTGTCCGAACAACAGGGCGGCAGCTTTCGCCTGACATCGTCTGGCACGATCACCTTCACCGCGCATATCGTGAAACAGTCGCAGACATTGCGAGACTTCGCGGCGCATCCGGCGATCCGCGACATCGCGCACGACATCATGGGCGATGGCATCCGCCTCTATTGGGACCAGTCGGTCTACAAGAAGACCGGCAAGAAGCAGGAATTCCCCTGGCATCAGGACAATGGCTATACCTTCATCGAGCCGCAGCAATATCTGACCTTCTGGATTCCGCTGGCCGATGTCGACGAGGAGAATGGCTGTCCGTGGATCGTGCCGGGGCTGCATCGCGGCGGCACGCTGGAGCATTGGGTGACGCCGATCGGCCTCAAATGCCTGGAGGATGCGCAAGGGGTGGCGGTGCCGGGCAAGGCGGGAGACATCATCCTCTTCTCGTCGCTCGCGCCGCACCGGACCGGCCCGAACCTGCGCGAAGGCAGCATCCGCAAGGCCTATATCCTGCAATATGCGCCCGACGGCGCCTATACGATCGTCGATGGCGAGGAGGTCCGCCAGGACGACGAGGAGCGCCAGTTCCTGATTGAGCCCGCGCCATGACGATAACCGCCGAAGCACTGCGGGCGGACTATGAACGCGATGGCTTCGTCGCGGTGCGCGGCCTGATCGATCCCGCCGGACTCGCCCCGCTGGCGACCGCGGTCGACGACGCGGTAGCGCGGCGCAAAGGACGCGACACGCGCACGCTGGCGGAGAAGTCGCGCTACGAGCAGAGCTTCATCCAGTGCCAATATATGTGGGAGGACGCACCGGACATCCGCCCCCTCACCTTCCACCCCGCAGTCTGCGGCATGGCCGCGGCGCTGATGGGCGCAAGGGCCGTGCGGCTGTGGCACGATCAGGCACTCTACAAGGAAGCCGGCGGCAAGCCGACCCAGGCGCATCAGGATCATCCCTATTGGCCGATCGCCGAGGACGACACGATCACCGCCTGGATCCCGCTGATGCCGGTCGATCGCGAGACCGGCTGCATGGGCTATGTCCCCGGATCGCATCGCGCGCCCGAACAGTTCGTCGACATCTTCGCAGGGAATGACAGCAACGGACCGGATATCGAGGCGCAGGCAGTGTTCGTGCCGGCCATGCCCGGCGACGTGCTGTTCCATCACGGCCGCACCATGCACATGGCGCTGGCCAATCGCTCCGGCGATGTCCGCCGCGCCTATACCGCCATCTATTTCGCCGATGGCTGCACCCGCGGCGGCGATCGCCCGCACCCCTCGGTCGACCGGACGGGGATCGCGCCGGGCGCGCCGATCGACGGCGCGGCCACGCCGATCGTCTGGCCGCTGCCGGAGGGACGCTATCCCGAGCCCGGCCCCTGGCCGGATACGGGCGAGGCGCGGTTCAAGCGGGCGCTGGAACTGGGGATCATTCCGGGCGGTTGAAGTCATCAGCACCCACAAAACCGCTCATCCTGAGTAGTCGTTGAGCGAAGCCGAAACGACGTATCGAGCCTTCGCCAAGCTCAGTTTCTACTCAGGATGAGCGGTTATCGTGAGCGCTCACCCTCTGCGCGCTTCCAGTTCCGCGACCAGATCGTCATGCATCCGGCCGCGCAGCGGGTAGAAGATCATCGCGATCCCCGCGACCACCAATCCAACTGCCGGCAGCGCCGTCATCAGCAGTTTCATATTGGCCAGCGTCTCGACGCTCTGTGCGACATTCGCGCGATAGCCGATCAGACCGAGCAGCCAGCCATAGAGACCGGCACCGAGCCCCAGCGCGACCTTCAGGAAGAAGGCGCCCAGTCCGAAGACGAAACTTTCCGTCCGCATGCCTGTGCGCCATTCGCCATATTCGACGGTGTCGGGCAGCAGCGACCAGAAGCCCAGCGCCAGCCCCAGGCTGGTCACATGCATCCAGACGAAAAAGGCGATGGCGGGCCCGACCGTGCGGATGTCGGCGATCGCGAAGACGCCGAGCCCCGCTAATCCCCAGACCACGGCGACAAGCCAGGCCGCGCGCTTGCCGATCCATTTGGTGACATAGACCCAGGCGGGCACGATCAGCAGGCCGGTCGCAGCGACGATGCTCAGCGCCTGACGCCCCGCCGCTTCGTCGTTCAGATAATATTTGAAATAATAGAGCACCGACTTGCCGAGCGCGGTCGAGCAGATCACGCCGGTGCAGATCGCGATCACCACCACCCAGAGCGCGCGATTGTCGCGCAATGCCGGCCAGTAATCGGCCAGCCGCTCGGGACTGCGATCGCGCCCGGTTTCCTCAGGCTCGCGCGTCACCAGGAAGACGAGCGGCAACACGATCGTCGCGATCAGCGCGAAGACGCCGGCGGCCCAGAAGAAGCCGTGCGCGCTGTCGCCGCCGCCGAACGCCGCGGCCAGCGGCTGGGTCAGGCCGGCGACGGTCAGGCCGGCGAGCGTTGCGAAGATGATCCGCCCGCCCGCGATCGTGCCGCGCTCCGACGAGTTGGGCGTGATCCGCGCCGACATCGCGGTATAGGGGATGGACGCGACGGTATAGGCGATACGGAAGATGATGTGCGCCGCCAGCATCCACAGCGCGAGCCCCGCGCCTTCGAGCGGCGGCCGATAATAGAGCAGCATGAAGGCGATGCCGACGAACGGCCCGCCGAACAGGATATAAGGCCGGTAGCGCCCCCAGCGCGTCCGCGTGCGATCGGCGATCGCCCCCATCAACGGATCGATCGCCGCGTCGAAGATCGAGGCGATCATGTAGATCAGCCCCGCGACCCCGGCGCTCAGCCCCACCGCATCGGTGTAGAAGAACAGCAGGAACAGCGAGACGCTCTGCCAATAGAGGTTGAAGGCATAGTCGCCGGCGGTGAAGCCGATGATGCGACCGAAACCGAGCCTGGCCCGCGCGGGGCCGCTCATGCCGCTGCGGCCATCAGATTGGCGCGGGCCGCGGCGAAACATTGCTCGGCGATGTCGATCAGGTGGCGCGCCTCCGTCCAGCGATCGCTTTCCTCGCGCATCTCGCCATCGGGGCCGGGCACCATCTTGGGATAGAAGGCGCGCGCGGGCAGCAGTTCGGGATGGACCGCCATATAGTCGCCCGGCCCAGCCGAACGCAGGAAACCCTCGCACGCCGCGGTCCACATCCGCCGATAATAGTCGGTATGCCGCGCCTCGGCCCGATCGCTCGCAGTCACCTGTCCGAAGGCATTGGACGAGACGCGCAGATGCAGGAAGCGCGTGCGTTCGAACACCGGCGCGAGCGCGGCGAACTTCATCTCCATGTCGTCGCCATAGGTGAATTCGTGGCCGATATACCAATGGGCGAAATCGCCGTTGAAGCGCAGCTCGGGCAGGCGTTCGATCAGGTCGAGCGTGCGGCGGATATCCTGCGTCATCGTCGCGCGATGCGTCTCGAGATAGACGGGATGCTTCTCGCTTTCGGCAATCTCCAACAGCGCCTCGGCAAGCGCGGTCATCTCGTCGCCGCTTTCCAGGCCCGTCCCGAGATGGACGGTGGTACAGTCGCAGCCGGCATCGCGGAACTGGCGGACGCGGTCGCGCATCTGCCCGACATCGTCGAAGATCCGCATCATGCCGGTGGGGATCAGCCCGGCCGCGACCGCCTTGTCGGGCTCGATGGTCTGAAGCGCCTCATAGCCCGCCGCCTTCAATGCGGCATTGATCTCCTCCGTGGTCCCCCGCGGCCCCGCCGACCAATCGGGAAGCGCCGCGGGCGTGACGAAGCTGATCCCATGCAGCAGGCGCGGAGCACGCGACGACCCGTCATTGGTGTTGGGCACCGCCGCCATGCTGCATCCTCCATGTCATTCTCGTTTGGCGGATAGTTTATCCAAACAAGCATAGAGTCAACAAATTCGATCTATTTTACGCGGGTAAATTCACCAGCCGCCGGCGGCCCGGATGCGGTCGATCGCCCGCATCGAATGGACATAGTCGTCATCCGGCGTCGGAAAGGGCGCCCCGTCGAGCAATGTGTCGCAGATCGCGCCGAGCTGTGCGGTCCAGCTGGTCGGGCCGGGCACTTCCTCCACCGTCGATACGCCATCGATCCGCGCTTCCAGCCGGTTGCCACGATGCGGCACGACGATCCTGTCCGCGAGCAGATATCCGCGATCACCCTCGATCCGGAGGTCGTGCAGAACCGGCGCGGTCAGCGAACTGGAGATCTCCGCAAGGACATCGCCGAAGCGCAGGCGCGCGGAAAACGACGCGTCGACGCCCTCCAGCATCATCGCCGCCGCGGCCTCGACCTCAAACGTCTCGCCGAGCAGCCGCCGGCAAAAGGCGAGCGGATAGACGCCGAGGTCCATCAACGCCCCGCCGCCCATGGCCGGATCCCAGCGGAATTCGCCCGATGTGTGGGCGAGCTCGACGTCGAAACGCGCGGTGACGTGGCGGATCCGGCCGAGCGCGCCGCTCGCGACGATCGCCGCGACCTTGCGGAACAGCGGATGGTGCGCCGCGTGCATGGCCTCGAACACATGGACGCCGCGTACGCGCGCCAATGCCAGGACCTCAGCCGCATCTCCCGCATCGAGCGAGAACGGCTTCTCGACCAGCACATGTTTGCCCTGTTCGATCGCGCGCGCGGCCCATTCGGCATGGAGCGCGGGCGGCGTCGCGACATAGACCATGTCGACCTCCGGATGCGCGACCAGCGCCGCATAATCGGGTGCGACGATAGGAACGCCGTGCTCGCGCGCGAAATCCGCCGCCCGTTCCGGGTCGCGCGCGGCCACCGCCACCAATATGGCGCGGGGTTCGGCCGCGACGGGATCGACGATGCCGGCACGCGCGATGCGTGCCGCGCCGAGCAGCCCGATACGCAGCCGCTTCATTGCGATCGCTATGCGGCCGAAGCCGACGCGTCCGCGGCCATGGCGCGGCGGCGGCGCGGCTTGGTCTCCAGCTCGGCCAGGCGGGCGCGGATCGAGACGCGCATGGGCTCGCCCGTTTCGAAGAAGCGGTCGAGCAGCGAATTGAGCCGGTCGACATCGCCCGACACGATCGCATCGACGATCACGCGATGCTCGGAATGGCTGTCGCGTTCGCGGTCGGTCGCCATGTCGGCGCAGAGATTGACGTAGCGTTCGGCGCGGTCGCCCAGATCGCCGACGATCCCCATCAGCAGCGGCGATCCGCAGCCCGACAGGATCTCGTTGTGCAGATTCTTATAGGCATATTGCCAAAGCTCTCGCGCCTCGGGATCGCCGTCGGTCATCACTTTGCGAATCTTCATCGAGCGGTGGAGCGCCAGCACGACGCGTTCTTCCCAATCCTCGTCGCCGCGCTGCACCGCCATGGTGAGCGCGAGATGATAGGTGCGCTGATAGATGTCGATCAGATCGTCATAATCGGTCGAGGAGATGCCCGCGACGCGATACCCCTTCTGATGCTCATGGACGACCAGCCCGCTGGCGGAGACGAGCAGGATCGCCTCTCGCACCGGGCTGTGGCCGACGCCGTAGAATTTGGTGAGCTGTTCGACCTTCAGCCGTTCGAGCGGATCGAAGACGCCGCGCACGATGTCGCGACGCAGCCAATAGGCCGCCGCCTGGGTGGGATTGGTGCGAACATCGATTCCACCCAGGAGACGCGGATCGTTGAAGGTTGCGACGGAGACCAGTCGTGCCACGGTGTTCTTTCCATTGAAACTGCCCGCACACCATAAGCACCGCCGGGGGGCGATCAACAGTCCCTTACGAAAAAGCCCACTATTTCGTCGATTCGATCGAATCCTCAAAAGTTGAGCGAGAAGCCGACACCGACGACGCGCCGTGCCTCGTAGAGCGGGTATTGCTGCGTATTGCCCGCGCTGCCGAGCACGGTGCCGCCGATGGTCGTCGCGAAATTCTTGTCGGTCAGGTTGCGGCCGAACAGCGATACGCGCCAGAAATCGTCGCTGCTCATGATCGCGATCGACGCGTTGACCAGCGCATAGCGCGGCTGGATCAGCGGATCGAACACGGGGAAGCCCTGCGCTGTGGCCGAACGGTAATTGACGTCGGCATCGAGCTGCAGCTTCACGGGCCCGCCGCCGAGCGCATCGACATAGCTCGCCTGGAGATTGGCCGAGAATTTGGGCGCATGCGGCAGAACCGTGCCCGAGATATCCTGTTGCGCGCCGACGCAGCCCTGCGCGGCGGTCTGTCCCGGATAGCATTGCGCATTGGGGAAGCTCTTGAAGGTCGCGTCGATATAGGCTGCGCTTGCGTTCAGCGTGAAATCGACGTCGCCGCGCGGCCGCCAGCTGATATCGCCCTCGATACCGTTCGATTCCAGCTTCGCCGCGTTGATCAGATAAAAGATCGAAAGCGGCCCCGGCGCGCGCGCCGAGATCTGATAATCGTCGACGGTCAGGTGGAAAGCAGTGAGGTTGACGGTCAGGCCGGCGTCGGGCCAGCTCGTGCGCACGCCCAGCTCCCAGTTGGTCGGCCGCTCGGGATCGACGTTGCGCAGTTCCGGGAAGCCGATGCCCGTGTCGTAACCGCCGCCCTTGAAGCCGCGCGTGACCGTCGCGAACACATTGGCGTCTTCGCTCAGATCATATTGCGCCCCGAGCCGCCAGACGAATCCGGTGTCGGTCTTCTTCGCCTGGGCGAACTGCGTCGCGCTGCTGCGCGTGTCGAGCCGCAGCTTGTTCGCGGTCGCGGTCTCGCTCAGCCAGCGGGCGCCGGCGATCAGCCGGAAATTCTTGGCGAGGTTGATATTCGCCTGTCCGAACACTGCATAGTTATCGGTGGTCGCATTGTTCGTCACGACGCGGCCGGCATAGGCGGCGGTGCTCGACTTGTTGTCCTGATAGGACACCGACGTCACGCTGCTGTGGAAATAGAAGACGCCCGCGACATAATCGATCATCCCGCCCTTGGGGGAGGTCAGCCGCAATTCCTGCGAGAACTGCTTCTGATCGAATTCGGCATAGTTGATGTCGTAGATGTTGGTCGGCGAGGAATCGGTGTCGAGCCCGTCGATCGTGTTCCATGAGCGGAAGGCCGTGATCGAGCTGATCGCATGGCCGCTGTCGGTCTCATATTCATTGTCGAGCGAGACGCCCCAGCTGTCGATGTCCGAACGCACCTGGCCGTTGACGTTCTGCTTCTCGTTGGTGGGCGACGGCACGATGCCCGCGGCGACCTGGCTCGCCTCGATGGCGTTGGGCGGCACGGCCAGCGAGCGCAGCGTCCAGATGCAGCAATCCGCGCGGCGGCGCCACCAGTCGCCGATCAGTGTGGAAGTGAAATTGGCGCTCGGCGTCGCCTCAATCTTGCCGCGGAAGCCGTAATCGTTGCGATTGTTGAGATCGCGGCCGTCGAACACATTCTTGACGTTGCCGTCGCGCTTGTTGATGCGCCCGGACACCAGGATCCGCACGTCGTCGCTGATCGGACCGGTGATCAGGCCCGAGAGTTTGCGCTCGCTGAGCGGCCACGCCCAGCTTCCCGTCACCCTGCCTTCCCATTTGTCCGACGGGCGGCGCGTGACGACGTTGATCACGCCCGCCGACGCGTTCTTGCCGAACAGGGTGCCCTGCGGACCGCGCAACACCTCGATCCGCTCGATATCGGGCAGGTCGGCCAGCGAGGCGCCCGACTGGCCGAGCACGACGCCGTCCATGACATAGGCGACGCTGCCCTCGACCGATTCCGACGAGAAGGACGTGGTGCCGATGCCGCGAATGTAGAAGCCGAAGCTGCGCGGGCCGGCGGCGTTGAGCACCTGCACGCCGGGCACGAGATATTGAAGATCGGTCGCCTCGTTGAGGTTCAGCGCGTCGAGCGTGTTGGCGCTGACCACCGCGATCGAGATCGGCACATCCTGCAGCCGCTCCGCGCGCTTTTGCGCGGTGACGACGATGTCGCCGGCATTGGGCTCTTCCTCGGCGGCTTGGGGCGCCGTGGCGGCGGGGGCGGTCTGGGCCAGTGCCGGTGCCGCGATCAGGGCGAGGCCGCAGGCCGAGCCGTTCAGCAAGACATGACGCAAACGCACAAATTCGGACGACAGAGTCCCGGTGCCGATCATCCCACCCTCCCTTATATTCGATTCGTATATTGTTATTGGTCTAATTTCGACCGAATCTGAGAAGATGTCAATTGCTCGATCGCAAATCCGCGATCAGTCGGCGGCATGCTCCACCGCCAGCCGCCGTTCGGCGAGCTCGCGCGAGATCCGCTCATGCTCGCCCCGCCGCAGCGGATGCAGCCACATGGCGATGGCGGCGAGGATCAGCCCGATCGTCGGAAAGACGGTGATGACCAGCTTGATCCCGTGCAGCGTTTCCGGGGTCTGCTCGACATTGGGGACATAGCCGACCAGATCGAGCATCGCGCCGAGCAGCCCGGCCGCCAGCCCCAGCGCAACCTTCTGGAAGAAGATGCCGAAACCGAAGATGAAGGATTCCGCGCGCACGCCGGATCGCCATTCGCCATATTCGACGGTGTCGGGCAGCATCGACCAATAGGTCATGTTGAGCCCGAGTATGGCGACATGGAGGAACAGGAACATCAGCGACGTGCCGACCACGTCGCGAATGTCGAACATCGAGAATATGGCGAGGCCGACCAGCGCCCAGCCGGTCGCGCTGAACCAGGCGCCACGCTTGCCGGTGAATTTGGTGACATAGACCCAGGTCGGAATGATCAGCAGGCCGGCGGCCGACTTGATCGACAGCGCGTAGCGGGCGCTGCCCTCGTCGTTCACGAAATACTTGAAATAATAGAGCACCGACTTGCCGATCACGGTGCTGCACAACGCGGCGGAGGTTATGGCGACCATGACCAGCCAGAAGGCGCGGTTGACGCGGATCGAGCGCCAGTAATCGCGTATCCGCGGCGCCGGATTGTCGTCGGAGGGCAGCACCGGTTCCCGCGTCGAGAGGAAGACGAGCGGCAGGATCGAGGTGGAGACGAGCGCGATCGTGCAGGCGGCGTAGAAGAAGCCTCGCGCCTGATCGCCCCCGCCGAACAGCGCGACCATCGGCTGGGTGAGGAACGAGATTGTGAGCCCGGCGAGCGTCGCGAAGAACATGCGGAAACCGGCCAGTCCGCTGCGTTCGTCGGAACTGGTGGTGATGCGCGCGGTCAGCGAGGAATAGGGAATGGAGACCGCGGTGTAGGCGACGCGGAAGACGAGATGGGTCGCGAGAATGACGCCGACCAGCCCCAGCCCGTCCAGCCCCGGTTTCCAGTAGAGTGCCGCGAAGGAGAAGCCGAGCGGGATCGCGCCGATCAGGATCCAGGGCCGGTAACGCCCCCAGCGCGTCCGCGTGCGATCGGCGATCGCCCCCATCACCGGATCGATCGCCCCGTCGAAGATCGACGCGACCATGTAGATCAGGCCCGCGGTCGTCGCCGGCAGCCCCACCACGTCGGTGTAATAATACATGAGGAAGAGCGAGATGCTCTGCCAGTAGAGGTTGCAGGCATAGTCGCCGATCGCGAACCCCGCCTTGCGCTTCATGCTCAGGCGCCCGGCGCCCTGCTCGCTGTCCGACACTCCACCCTCCAGTGCGGCGTCATGTCGACGCTCATTTTTTGATTTAAATTGACCTTGACGATCGATATTCGATCCATTTTTATAGACCAAGGCCAATTTGAGCAAGGTTCAATCATATGAGTGACAGCCGCAAGTCGCATGTTTCACATGCGCCCGGATCCATGCCGTCGATCCGGATCGACGGATCGCGGCTCGTCGATGCGGGCGGGCGCCAGGTCATCCTGCGCGGCGTGAACCTGGGCGGCGACACCAAGGTGCCCTGGCCCGACGGCGGGACGCAGTATCCGGACGACTTCGCCGATCATCGCGACGTCTCGTTCATCGGTCGCCCCTTCCCCATCGAACAGGCCGACGAGCATCTCGGCCGGCTGGCGCATTGGGGGTTCAATTGCCTGAGGCTGCTGACCACCTGGGAAGCGGTCGAGCATGCCGGCCCTGGCCTGCACGACCAGGCCTATCTCGACTATTTCACCGAAATCTGCCGGCGTGCCGCCCAGCACGGCCTGTATGTCTTCGTCGATTTCCATCAGGATGTCTGGTCGCGCATGTCGGGCGGCGACGGCGCGCCGGGCTGGGCGTTCGAGGCGGCGGGGCTGGATTTCACCAGATTCCACGCGGCCGGCGCGGCGCATGTGATGCAGCAGGTCTACGACTATGCGAGCGACGTGAAGCGCCAGCCCGATTATCCGCAGATGAGCTGGGGCGGCAATTACCGGCTGCCCGCCAATGCGATCATGTGGACCCTGTTCTGGGGCGGGCGGATGCTGACGCCCGCGCACGGCGTCGCCGGCGAGAATATCCAGGATTATCTCCAGCGCCATTATCTCGGATCGATGGACGCGATCGCGGCGCGCGTGCGCGACATGCCGCATGTCCTGGGCTTCGACACGCTCAACGAGCCCGGCACCGGCTGGATCGGCGAGCGGCTGAGCTATCGCCATTTCGCACCCAGCGCGGACAATAATACGCGTGCGCGGCCGGGCAAGGCGATGTCCGCGCTCGACGGGCTGGCGGTGGCGCGCGGCCTGCCGGTCGAGGTGCCGATCCTCAAACGCAACCTCCAGTCGGGCATCGCCGAGCCAGCGGGGCACGGCATCGTCAATCCCGACGGCGTCTCGATCTGGCGCGAGGGCGTCGGCTGTCCGTTCGAGGCGGCGGGCGCCTATCGGGTGGAGGACGGCGCGGCGATCCCGCTCGACGAGGAATTCTTCCGCACGCGCGACGGTCGCCGCATCACCATATCGGAGGACGGTTTCGGACCGCTGTTCCACCAGGTCGCGAACACGATCCGCGCGCACAATCCGGACTGGATGGTCTTTGCCGAGCTCGACGCGATGGGCGCCGCCTCCGGTCGCCCCTTCCCCGCCGAGATGCCCGATCGCACCGTCAATGCGAGCCATTGGTACGATTCCTCGACGCTGTATCTGAAGACCTTCGATCCGCAGAACTCGTTCGACTTCGTCACCGGCGAGCGCGCCGTGGGCGAGGATCAGGTGCTGGCGCGTTTCATCGACCAGATGGCGCACAAGGCGCAGCCCGCCGAGAATTTCTCGCCCGAAGGCGCGCCGTCGCTGATCGGCGAGTTCGGCATCCCCTATGATCTGGACGAGGGCGAGGCCTATGCCGCCTGGGACGCCGGACGCCGAGATCGCGCCATCTGGCACAAGCATGAATTGCTGCTCGGCTTGATGTACGACGCGCTCGACACGCTGCAGCTTCATTCGACCCAGTGGAACTACACCGCGTCCAACCGCAACGACCTGCGCATCGGCGACAACTGGAATCAGGAGGATCTGTCGATCTTCTCGCTCGACCAGCAGGAGGATCCGGCCGACCCGGATTCGGGCGGGCGCGCGATCGAGGGATTCTGCCGCCCCTTCTCACGCGCCGTCCAGGGCCGCATCGCCGCCGTCCGCTTCGATCGCGCCACGCGGGTCTTCTCGCTGAACTTCGACGCCGACGCATCGATCGACGGCGCGACGCAGATCTATGTGCCGCGCATCCAATATCCCAACGGCTTCTCGACGCGGATCGAGGGCGACGATAAGGCGGGCGTCACAACGACGGGGCAGTCGGTGGAGGTCGTCGCGACGGTGTCGGGGCGTATCTCGATCCTGATCGAGCCCCGCTGACATCTGGAGGATGACGCCGGTGCACGACGAATTCGCGACATTGCCCGATATGATCCGCGCCCATGCGGCGCGCGACGGCGGGCATGCCGCGCTGATCCATGGCGATACCTGCCTGGATTACGACGCGCTCGATGCCCATGTCGATCGGATCGCCGCAGGCCTGCAACGCGACGGCGTCGGCAGGGGCGATGTGGTCGCGATCGTCGCGGCCACTTCCATCGACCATGTCGCCCTGTTCCTGGCCATATTGCGCGCCGGCGGTGTCGTCGCGCCGATCGCGTCGTCGTCCAGCGCCGGCTCGCTCGCCGCGATGATCGCCGACAGCAGGGCGAAGCTGCTGTTCATGGATGAACCCGCACGCACCCGCTTCGCCGACGCCCTGCCCGATCTTTCGGCGGCCGTGGTCGCGATCGACGGAGATCCGTTCCTGCAGTGGCTGCCGGCGGAGGGCGCCGCCCCCGCGCCGGTGGTGCTGACCCCGGACGACATCTTCAACATCATCTATTCCTCCGGCACGACGGGCACGCCCAAGGGCATCGTCCAGAGCCACGAGATGCGCTGGCAGCATGTCGTTCGCGGCCGGATCGCGGGCTATGTGTCCGATGCGATCACGATCATCTCAACCCCGCTCTATTCGAACACGACGCTGGTCAGCTTCGTGCCGGCGCTGGCCAATGGCGGCACCCTGGTGCTGATGGAGAAGTTCGACGCGGAACGCTTCCTGATGCTGGCCGAGCGGCATCGCGCGACCCATGCGATGCTCGTGCCCGTCCAGTATCGCCGGCTGATGGATCATCCGGATTTCGACCGGTTCGACCTGTCCGCGTTCCGGATGAAGACCTGCACCAGCGCGCCCTTCGCCGCCGCGCTGAAGGCGGATATCCTGCGGCGCTGGCCGGGCGGGCTGGTCGAGATCTACGGCATGACCGAAGGCGGCGGCACCGCCAGCCTGGCGGCGCACCTCCACCCCGACAAGCTCGACACAGTGGGCAAGGCAGTCGAGGGACACGTCCTGCTGGTGATCGACGATGCCGGCCGGCCGCTGCCGGCGGGCGCGACGGGAGAGGTGGTCGGCCGTTCGCCGGCGATGATGAACCGCTACAACAACCAGCCGGACCTGACCCGCGACGCCGAATGGTACGATACGGAGGGGCGGCGCCATATCCGCACCGGCGATATCGGCCGTTTCGACGAGGATGGTTTCCTGACCCTGCTCGACCGGCGGAAGGATGTGGTGATCTCGGGCGGGTTCAACGTCTATCCTTCCGACCTGGAAGCGATCCTGCGCGACCATCCCGCCGTCGCCGACGTCGCGGTCGTCGGTATTCCCTCGATCCAATGGGGCGAGACCCCGGTGGCCTTCGTTGTCCGGCGCGATGGCGAAGCCGCGTCGGCGACGGAGATCCGCGCCTGGCTGAACGAGCGCGTCGGCAAGACCCAGCGGTTGAGCGACCTGATCGAGATCGACGCGCTGCCGCGCAACGATATCGGCAAGGTGCTGAAACGCGAGTTGCGCGACAGGGCCGTCCGCGCCCACGCCTGATGTACGTTACCGGGTGGAAGGAAGCTCGGTCAGCGTGCCTTCGCCCAGCCGATAGGCGCGCCTGAAACTCGGACGCTCCACACGTCCGCCCGGCAGATACAGGCGAGACGCGGTGCCGATCCCGGTCACCGTCACGCGCGCTGCGGTCAGCGGCCCGGCCCGGCGGAGGTTGCGCAACGCCGCGCCGTCGACCAGCCAGGCGCCGCCGTCCGGTTTCGGCGTGAAGACGCGCGCCGATCCGTCGGGTTCCACCGCGATCGCCGCATCCTCGTCGACGCCGAGCCCCAGCATCGGACGCGCGCCCTTCGGCGCGCCGAGCTGCGCCTTGGCGACGAAGGCCATCAGCCGGCCCAGCCGGTCGCGCTCCTTGAAATGCGTGTCGGTGATGATGCCGCGCAGCAATGCGATATGCAGGAAATCGCGCTCGATCGTGTTGGCGGGGCCGAAGGGATCGGCCAGCGCCTCACGGCTCGTCAGGCTGCCGCCGTCCATCGCGCCGTAGAGCCGCTCGCCCAATATGGCGAGGCCCGCGCTGGTGCCGCCGATCGGCTTGCCCGCGGCGACATGCGCGTCGAGCGCCGCGGCGACCGGCGTCCCCTTCCAGTAGCGGACGTAATTGGCCTGGTCGCCGCCGGCGATGAAGATGCCGTCGGCGCGCGCCAGCCGGGCGAGCAGGCGGGCATCGGTGGATGCCGCCCGGTCGCTGAAGACGAACGTCTCCGCCGACGCGATGCCGCCGATCTCATGGAAGAATTCGTCGCTGGCCTCGCCCGCATAGGATGCGCGCAGGATGACGATATGGCCATGCCCCGCCTTGGCGAAGAACCAGCGCATCGCCGCAAGGTCCCGATCGCCGCCGCCCATCAGCAGCAAACCGCCGGAAACCGGCCCCGGCGTCGGGGCGTCGATATCGCCCGCCGCATAATAGGCCGGGCCACCGCCGGCAAAGCCCGGCGAAACAAGCGCCAGCCACAGCAGCGAGAGCGCCCATCCGATCGCTTTCAGCGCCCGCATCCCCCGCCTCCCATGTCGCCGGCATGGATCCCGACCTGTTGCAGATCGGCATCGCAGTTCGAAAATCCGCGCAACAAAACCACTGTTTTGGCCCCATGAAGGTTGCAATGCCATCCGCAGTCATGTCAAAAATATTTCAGGATGCAATAATTGATTGCGTTCTGACAGTATGGGAGGGGGTTCCCGCATGATCGCGATCAACGCTTTTCGAGTTTCGCTGACACTGGGTTGCTGCGCCTTTGCGCTGGCGATGCCCGCCCAGGCTCAGGACACCGAAGCCGCCGCGCCCGGCGAAGAGATCATCGTCACCGGATCGCGCATCCCGCGCGTCTCCGAAGAAGGGCCGGCGCCGATCACGGTCATCAATGCCGACACGATCCGCTCCAACGGCTATACCAGCGTGCCCGACATCCTGCGCGCCGTCACCCAGAATGGCGGCGAGACGCAGAGCCAGCAGTCGTTCAGCGGCGCCAGCTTCACGCCGGGCGCACAGCAGGTCGATCTGCGCGGGCTTGGTCCCAACCATACGCTGGTCCTGGTCAACGGACGGCGCATCGCGGATTTCCCGCTGCCCTTCCAGGGCCGCAGCAATTTCACCGACATTTCCAACCTGCCGGTCGGCTTGATCGAGCAGGTCGAAGTGCTGAGCGGCAGCGCGTCGGCCATCTACGGTTCGGACGCGATCGCGGGCGTGATCAATTTCAAGATGAAGGAACGCGTCGACGGCACCACCATCGACTATCGCGCCGGCTTCACCGAACATGGCGGCGGCATGTCGCATCGCGCGACGCTGACCACCGGCTGGTCCAAGGACCGTTTCCATATCGTCGGCGGCGTCGAGTACCTGCATCAGAAGCCGCTCTGGGCCTATGATCGTCCGATCCAGGACAGCACCGAGGACAATCCGATCACCCCGCTCGCCCGGCGGGTCTTCCTGCGCTACAATCCAGACGAGGATATCTATGTGGATCCGGGTGCGGCGACCTGCGCCAGCCTGGCCTATCTGAACCGCGGCAGCACCATCTACACGTCACGCGCGCGCTATGGCGAATATGATCCGGTGATCGACGATTACGGCCCGGGCTATTTCTGCGGCAGCCGGCGCTCGATCGGCTACGGCACGGTCATCTCGCAGCGCAAGGGCTTCAACAGCTTCAGTTCGGCCGGCTACGAGCTGTCGGACAATGCGAAACTCTTCGTCGACGCGCAGTTCGGCATCAGCAACGTCGCGCTGATGCCCGACGTGCTGAGCTGGGCGTTCCAGGACGCCTCGGGCAGCAGCGACACGACATTCTACAACAGCTTCGACGATGTGCTCGACGACTGGTCCCGCCAGTTCACGCCCGAGGAAGCCGGCGGCTTCCGCAAGACGATGATCCGCAACAAGCAGAAGACGTTCAGCATCACCCCCGGGGTGCGCGGCACATTCGCCGACACATGGTCTTACGAAGCCTCGTTCAACCACAGCGAATACAAGGCGGTGGTGAAATTCCCCGAGGTGATCGCGGCCAAGGCGAACGCGCTGTTCCTCGGCCCGCAGCTCGGCGTCGACCCCGACAGCGGCTATCCGATCTTCAACGCCAATCCGTCGCGGCTCTACAAGCCCCTGACCCAAGCCGAATACGACAGCATCGCGGTCAACAGCGTCTATCGCCCGCGAAGCTGGACCGACAATTTCTCGGCGACGATCAACACCACCGAACTGTTCCAGCTTCCTGGCGGTTCGGTCGGCTTCGCCGCAGTCGGCGAATATGGCAAGCAGGGTTACGACCTCAATCCCGACCCGCTGGCGCTGACCGACTATTATTACGGGCTGAAGGATAGCGACGGCGTCGGCCGCCGCACCCATTGGGCGCTGGGCGGCGAGTTGCGCGTTCCGGTCACCAGCTTCCTCCAGGTCTCGGGCGCCGCGCGCTACGATCATTTCAGCTTCGCCGGCAACAGCATCGGCAAATTCACCTATAATGGCGGAATCGAGTTCCGCCCGATGTCCACGCTGCTGGTGCGCGCCGCCTATGGCACCGGCTTCCGTGCGCCCGACCTCCATTATGTGTTCACCGGACCGGGCAACACCCACCCTTCCGCGAACGATTACTATCTCTGCCGTACCGAAGAGCCCGACGAGGACATCGACGATTGCAGCTATTCGGGCGTCGGCATCGTCGCGCAGCGCAACGGCAATCGCCAGTTGAAGCCCGAGACCAGCAAATCACTGAACGCGGGGGTCGTCTGGGCGCCGTCGCGCTTCTTCGATATCTCGGTCGATTATTTCCGCGTCGCCCTGTCCAACCAGGTCCAGGATCTGAACATCGACCAGCTTCTGCGCGACGAAGCAGATTGCCGGATCGGCCGAACGACGGCGGGTACCGCGGTCGATATCCGGACGCCGACCTGTCAGGACGCGATCACGCGCGTGAAGCGCTTCGCCAGCGGCGTCCTTGCCGGCGAACTGGACTCGGTCTCGATCAACCCGATCAACGTCTCGCACGAGAAGACCAGCGGCATCGACATCGCCATCCATGGTCGCCTGCCGACCAGCTTCGGCGAATTCGCGCTGTCGCTGGCGCACACCCATGTGTTCGATCACAAGTTCCGCCAATATGACGGCGATCCGACGGCGAACAAGCTGGCGGCGGACAGCGGCTATTACATTCCGCGCGACAAGAGCACGGCCAGCATCACCTATTCGATCGAAGGGCTGAAATGGACGGTCTCGGGCAACCGCCTGGGCAAGCTGCCCAACTATGCCGAGGACGCCTATATCAAGGCGAGCTATCTGTTCAATTCGACGCTGCAATATGATTTCACCGATCATCTGCGCGGATCGCTGACCGTCACCAACCTGCTCGACGAAAAGCCGGTCAAGGATCCGACTTATTCGGCCTATCCCTATTACGACATCAGCTGGTTCGACAGCGTCGGCCGCAGCTTCTTCCTGCAGCTGACCTACAAGCTCGGCGGAGCCAAGCTCTGAGGCGCCCTCGCCTGACGGCGGGGCTGGTTGCCCTGGCCGGCGTGATGCTGGTCGCGGGCGCCGCCCGTGCCGAAGATCTGCTGATCGAGAATGCCTCGGTCGTCGACGGCACAGGCGCCAGGCCGGTGACCGCCGACGTCCGGATCAGGGGCGACAGGATCGTCGCGATCGGCGCGCTCGATGCGGAGGCGGGCGAGACGGTGGTCGACGCGCACGGGCTGACGCTCGCACCGGGCTTCATCGACACGCACAGCCATCACACCGGCGGGCTGGAAAAGAACCCCGAAGCGCTGGTGGTGGTGAGCCAGGGCATCACGACGATCGTCGGCGGACAGGACGGCGGATCGACCGTCCCGCTCTCCGGCTTCTTCAGGGCGCTGGAGGAACGGCCGAGCGCGGTCAACGTCGCGTCCTATTCCGGGCATAACAGCCTGCGCGACGCCGCGATGGGCGAGAATTTCAAGCGCAAGGCGACCCCGGCCGAGATCGAGAGGATGCGCGCGCTGCTGGCCGACGACATGGCGGCCGGCGCATTGGGCCTGTCCACCGGCCTGGAATATGATCCCGGCATCTATTCCGCCGAGGGTGAGGTGATGCTGCTCGCGCACGAGGCGGCGAAGAGCGGCGGCCGCTATATCAGCCATATCCGCAGCGAGGATCGCACCGTCTGGAAAGCGCTCGACGAACTGGTCGAGATCGGGCGGCAGACGAAGATGCCGGTGCAGGTGTCGCACGCGAAGCTGGCGATGACCGACTGGTGGGGCCAGGCGGACCGTTTCCTGTCGGTGCTGAACAAGGCGCGCGCCGACGGCGTGGACGTCACGCTCGACGTCTATCCCTATCCCTACTGGCACAGCACGCTGACGGTGCTGTGGCCGGAACGCAATTTCGGCGACCGGCCGACCGCCGAGTTCATCCTGAAGCATCTGGTGCCCGCCGATGGATTGCTGATCGCTGGCTTCACCCCTGATCCCGCATTGGCGGGCAAGACGGTCGCGAAGATCGCGGCGGAACGGAAGACGGACGCAGTGACGACATTGATGTCGCTGGTCGACCAAGTCGTGCGCACCAAGGGCAGTTCCAATGTGATCGCGACGAGCATGGACGAGCGCGATATCGCGAAGTTCATTGCATGGCCCCAGGCCAATATCTCGTCCGACGGCAATATCGGCGGCCGCCATCCGCGCGGCGCGGGCACCTTCACGCGCGTGCTGCGCATCTACGTCCGCGAAACCGGGTTGCTGACGCTCGAACAGGCAGTGCACAAGATGACCGGTCTGTCCGCCGAACATATGGGGCTGAAGGATCGTGGGGTCATCCGGGCCGGCGCCTTTGCCGATCTGGTGCTCTTTGATCCGAAGACCGTGACCGACCGCGCGACCACCGACGATCCCGCCGCCCTGTCCGAAGGGATCGCGCGGGTCTGGGTGAACGGCGCGCAGGTGTTCGGCGACGGCAGGGCGACGGGCGCGCACCCCGGCCGGGTGCTGCGACGCGAAGGAACGAGTAATCGATGAGTGAGATCCCCGGCAAATATCTGCTCTTCCTGGGCAATGAGCGATCGCGCCTGGAGGCCAAGACCGCCTGCGGCATCCTGCAATGGCGCCCGGAGCTCTGCATCGGACAGCTCAGGCTGAGCGCGGACACCGTCGATCTCGGTCTGCCCGACATGACGCCGGCGCAGGCGAAGGCGGCGGGCGCGGGCAGCATCGTCATCGGCATCGCGCCCTTTGGCGGCGGACTTGCCCCCGAATGGATCGCACCGCTGGTCGAAGCGCTCGATGCGGGACTGGACATCGCCAGCGGCCTTCATGCGCGGCTGCGCGACCATCCCGTACTGGCCGCGGCCGCCGCGGCGAAGGGGCGCGCGCTGCACGACGTGCGCCATGCCGACCGCGCCTTTTCGGTCGCGTCGGGGCGCAAGCGCACGGGCAAGAGGCTGCTGACCGTCGGCACCGATTGCGCGATCGGCAAGAAATACACCGCGCTCGCCATCCATCGCGCGATGCGGGAACGCGGCATGGCTGCGAGCTTCCGCGCGACCGGGCAGACCGGCATCCTGATCGCCGGCGGCGGCATCGCGATCGACGCGACCATCTCCGATTTCGCGGCGGGTGCGGCCGAGACGCTGTCGCCCGACAACGCGCCCGGCCATTGGGACGTGATCGAGGGACAGGGGTCGCTGTTCCAGCCCGCCTATGCCGCGGTCAGCTTGGCGCTGCTCCACGGATCGCAGCCCGATGCGATCGTGGTCTGCCACGATCCCTTGCGCACCCATATCGACGGCTATCCCGATTTCCCGCTGCCCACGATCGAGCGCTGCATCGAAGACAATGTCCGCGCAGCACAACTGACCAACCCCGCCGCCCGCGTGGTCGGCATCTCGCTCGACACCAGCGCGATGAACGAGGACGAACGCGCCGAGACGATCGCGCGGATGGAGGCGCGGACCGGACTGCCCGTCATCGATCCGGTCGCCACCGGCGCGGGCGCGATCGTGGATGCGTTGCTGGCTGACGGGTGAGCGGATTACGCCGGCGTGACCTGATCAAGACCGGCTGCCACAACCCGTTCGGGCTGAGCCTGTCGAAGCCCTGCCCTTTTCTTTTGGCTCGGTTTCCAGAAGGGCAGGGCTTCGACAGGCTCAGCCCAAACGGAACGGGGACTCAGGCCGCAGGATTCCGGCTTCCGCCGGAATGACGGGAACCGCAACGCCTACCCATCCCCCCGCTTGCGTGGCGTCTGACCGACATGGCCGGTGAAGTCCTGATAAAGCTCGGAGATGCGTGACAGCCTGGGCTCCGCGCTTGCACCCAGCTTCAGCACGACCGCGTTCGACAACAGGGTGAGCGCCGCGACCATCGGCACCAGCGCATCCCAGAACATCGCGCTTTCGGTCGGCAGCGCCAGCACGTGCGGCGTATGCTTGTGCGCCCAATGGCAATATTTGTCGGTGATGAAGATCAGATCGATGCCGGCCTTTTGCGCATGGCGGGCCAGCATCTGCGCCTGTCGCGAATAACGGCGCGTCTCGACGATGACGAGCGCCTTGCCCGCGCATTCGTCGGCCAGCACATCGGCGAAATGCCCCGAACCGAGATCGACCGTGCGGACATTGGGCCGCGCATATTGCAGCATATATGCGAATTGGGCGGCCATGCCGCGTTCCGGCTGGAAGCCCGCGACATAGAGTTCCGGCGCCTCGGCAAGGATCGTCGCGATCGCATCCCATTCGGGCGTGCGGGCCAAATTATAGACCTCGAGCATGCCAGCGACGTTGAGATCGAAATCGCGCTGCAATTCGGACTTGCCGGCATCGCGCGCGACGAGCTGGTCGAACTGCTCGCCGCGCGGCCAGGGTGTCGCCGCGATGTCGAATTTCAGCTCCGCCTTGAGCTCGCGAAAGTTGCGATAACCCATCCGCCGGCAGAAGCGACCGACGGTGACCGGGCTGACCGCCAGCTTTTCGGCAAGCGACGATGCCGTTTCGAATGGGACGCTCTGACGGTCGTTGATCACGAAGTTCGCGATCAGCCGTTCCGCGTCGGTCAAGGACGCCATCTCCTCCCGCAAACGGTCGATCAGGCCTGTGCCCCTGCCAACGGTCATTGGCCGAACATCGCATGGATCGGTGGCGAACGCCACGCTACTGCCAGGATCTTGGTCATCGATCGGTTCCCAGACGATCGATCGCTCCGATGCGCGTACCGGACGATCGACTTGTGACTGGTCTATTATTTTCATAGGCTGAGATCGAGTTAGAAAAATGACATGACCGCATCGAGCGGATGCAACATCGGGGAGATCGGCATGACGGATCACGAAGGCACAGGCTGCGGCGCGCGCGCCGGGTGGCGGACGCGCCGATGAGCGAGGTCCTGGGCGAAGCTGCGCTTCGACGCACGCTCGGCCGGCGCGACATCGCGCTGCTGACCGTCGGCAATGTCATCGGATCCGGCATATTCCTGGTTCCCGGCACGGTGATGACGGCATCGGGCATGAATGTCGGTCTGGCCATAGCGATCTGGGCGACGGGTGCGGCGCTCGCGCTGTGCGGAGCGCTCACCTATGCGCGGCTCGCGGAATCGCGGCCCGAGGCCGGCGGCGTCTATATCTATATCCGCGACGCATTCGGGCGCACCGCCGGTTTCCTGTTCGGCTGGATGATGCTGTTCGTCGGCATTTCCGGCGCGATCGCGACATTGGCCAGCGCCTTTGCCCGCATCATCTCTCGCTTCTTCATATTGCCGATCGGGCCGACCGCGATCGGCCTGCTCGTCGTGCTTGCCATCGCGCTGGCGAATTGCGCGTCGGTCCGGCGATCCGGCGACGTGCAGAACTGGACTGCGCTGTTCAAGCTGCTGCCGCTGGTCGCCATCGCGATCCTGCTGCTGGTGCTGCCCCTGCCGACCCATCCCGAAGCGGCAAGCGCGCTCCAGGTGCCCGCCGGCATCAACATCTCGGTCGCGCTGATCGCGGTGCTCTGGGCATTCGAGGGCTGGCAATATGTGACGTATAATTCGGGCGAAGTCGCCGATCCCGGGCGCACGATCCGTTTCGGCCTGATCGCCGGGGTCGTGATGCTGGGCGTCGCCTATATGCTGATCACGCTGGCGGTCAGCCTGTGGCTGCCGCCCGCCGAACTGGCCTCCGCCCCTAATGTCGTCGAATCCGCGCTGAGGGCGGCCGACCTGAACCTGATCGCCAATACCGTGACCGTGATCGTGCTGGTCGCGATCCTGAGCGCGGCGCACGCGACGCTGCTCAGCGGATCGCGCCTGGTCTATGCGATGGCGGTCGACGGGTTCCTGCCGGGCGCACTGGCCAAGCTGTCGGTGCGGACGCGCGTGCCGCTGCCCGCCGTTCTCCTCTGCGCAACCGTCGCGGCGATCTTGACCGCGATCGGCTCGTTCGATGCGCTGCTCGGCTATGTGGTGGTGACGAGCTGGCTGTTCTACGGCCTGGCGGGGCTTGCCGTCTTCCGCCTTGCTCCGGCCGGCGACGGGCATCGCTTCGGCATCGGCGTGAAAGCGGCTGCCGCGCTGTTCGCGGCCGGCGCGCTGCTGGTGATGATCTCCAGCCTGATCTCCGGCCCACCATCGGCACGCTATGGACTGATGATCGTGGCGGTCGGCTGGGTCGCCGCGCGCATCTGGTTCTATATGCGGGATCGCGCGGCGGCGTAGGGCGGCGCAGGCGTGGAGAAACCCGGATCCGTTCGGACTGAGCTTGTCGAAGGCCGGTTCTTCTTCTGCATGCGGCTAAGAAGGACAGGGCTTCGACAAGCTCAGCCCCAACGGTGAATAAGCATCAGGCCGCCGATACCCGGCTGTCCACCCTGCCCTTCGTATCGGCGGAAATGGCGATGCGTGCGGCCAGCATCTCGGCGACCTGCGCTTCGGAATAGCCGATCTCCGCCAGCAGCTCGCGGGTATGCTCGCCCAGCCTGGGCGCGGAGGCGCGGCGGATGCCCGGCGTGCCGCGCAAATGGGTGAGCATGCCGATCTCGCGGATATGGCCGTACATCGAGTCATGCTCCTCGACGACGCGGCCGGTCGCGAGCGCCCAATCCTCCCACAGCACTTGTTCGATCCACGAAGTTTCGCGCGCGATCTCCGCGGGTGCGCCGGCAGCGTCGAGCACGACCTTGGCCTCTTCCGAGGTCCGCTCGGCGAAGAAGGGCGCGATCGTGCCGGCCAGCAGCGCATCGTTCGCATCGCGGCCGCGCACGGTGGCGAAGGCCGGATCGGTCGCCAGGCCCGGCTGGCCGATCGCCTGTGCCAGCGCAGCGAAGCGGCGATCGTCACGACACGAGATGCAGACGAAGCCGTCGCGCGTGCGATAGAGCCGGTCGAGCGCGTTGAAGCCCATCTGCCCCTGGTCCAGCCTGAGGCCGTAGACCACCTGGCGGTCGGCATCGAGGAAATGCTCGGATGTGGTGAACAGGCTCGAATGGAGCTGCGGGCATTCGAAATAGTCGCCCTCGCCCGTCCGGTTGCGGCTTTCGAGCGCCATCAGCACGCCGATCGCGCCGAGGAAGCCGTTATTGTAATCCTCGTTGCCGAATACCGAGCGCGTCGGCGGATTGCCCGCGCCACCGCCTTCGCGCAACAGCCCGGTCCAGCCGCTCAGCAAAGGCGCGAACGCCTTGAGCATCGATTTCGGCCCCTTCGAGCCATAGCCGGGCAGATAACCGTAAAGCAGACCGGGATTGAGCGCCGCCATGGCATCATAGCCGATGCCCAGCTTGTCCGCCTTTCCGGGACGGAGATTGTGCAGCATCACGTCTGCGGTCGCGACCAGCTTGCGCGCGGCCTCCAGACCCTCCGGGCGCTTGAGGTCGAGCACGATATCGCGCTTGCCGCGCTGCGCCGCGCCGAACACGTCGGGCAGCGGCCGCATCTGATCGCCCTCCGGCGTCTCCACCTTGATCACATCGGCGCCGAGATCGGCGAGCAGCCGGCCGCCATAGCCGACCGCGAAGAAGGAGCTGAAATCGACGATCCTGACGCCCTCCAGCGGATGCTTCAGGCTGCGGCCCTTGCCGCCGGCCGCGCGCGCCGGCCGCGCCAGCAACGCGCCAAGTTCGTCATTGTTCGCGCCGATGCGCGGCGCGGGCGTCGGCACCGCTGCGGCCGCCTTGATGAAGCGATGGGCGGGCCCGGCCTGATAGATGGTGCCGAAATCGGGATCGGCGAGCGCGACGCGCTGGCCGACATATTCGACCTGATCGTCGAGCAGCACCTCGGCGGGCTCCAGCACGGGCAGCGCCGCGATATCCTGTTCGTGGAACAGCCGGATCCATTCCTCGCGCGGGCGCGCCTTGAACGCCTCGAAGCTCTCGACCCGCGCGGCCTTGTATTCGTCCTCGGTGAGCGGCACCGCCATCTCGGCGCCCTTGATCGCCTGAATCCGGTCGCCGAAGCCGAGCACGTCCATCGTCCGCTTGAACCCGCCAGGGCCGCCGGTGTGGATCTGCAGGAACAGTCCGTCGCCGCATTCGAACATACCGGTGATCAGGCGGACATTGCCGAAGCGGTCGACCGCGCCGCTATCCCCCTTCTTGATGTAGGAGATGCCGTCTTCCTGCCACCAGTTGTTCATCGGCGACTGGGAAAGCATCGCATCCATCAGCGACGCTTCGACCTCCTGCCCCAGCCCGGTTTCGCGTTCGGCGCGCAGCGCGGCGAGGATATCGATCACCGCCAAGAATGCCTGTCCGTAATGGAGCGCGGGGTAGCCGAGATAGACCGGGCCGTCGCGGAACGAGCTGCGCTTGTCTATCATCGTGCCAAGCAGCGCGGCCGCAAGCGACTCGCCATAGGGGCGGTCGGCAAAGGGCGTATCCTGACCATAGGCGGTGAGCAGGCAGACGATCAGGCCGGGATTGTCGCGCGACAGCGTCTCGCGATCGAGGCCCAGCCGCTTCGCCTCCGCCGCTTCGAGCGACAGGATCAGCACATCGGCAGTGGCCGCGAGCCGGCGCAGCGTGTCGCGGCCCTCATCGCTTTCCAGATCGACCTCGACGCTGCGCTTGCCGCGATCCCACGACTTGCGGGTCAGATCGTTGGCAAAGAAAGCGCCGCCGACCGGCTCGACCTTGATCACGTCCGCGCCGTGATCGGCCAGCATCATGCCGGCGATCGCGCCGGGCATCACCTGCGATGCCTCGATCACGGTCAGATTCTCGAGCGGGCCCGGCATATCGTCTCTCCTGTTTCCCGGACGCTACTCAATTTAGCACTGTAGTGCAATATTTGAGAGCGACGGGATGGTCGTTCGTTTAGCGCTCAGCACCGCCATTGCGAGCAAAGCGAAGCAATCCAGGGGGCATCAACTGCTGGATTGGTTGGCCTACGGCCGCCTTCGGCCCGTCGCTACGCTCCTCGCAATGACGGGAAGTCTGCCCGACCCTATTTCGCCGCCAGCGACTCGCGCGCCCTTTGCCGGATATAATGCTGCACGCCCTGCGCCTCGCGCTCGGTGAGATTGTCGAACTGCGGCATGCCGTTCGAACGCAGCGCACCGCCGCGCACCACCGCGTCGAACGTCTCGAACGACAGCGGGGCGGCCGCCTTGCGCAGGTCGGGCGCGGCGCCGCCGCCGACCATGCCGGCGCCGTGGCAGATCACGCAGCTGCTGTTGTAGATGCCGGAACCGACCTTCGTCAGTTCGGGATCGATCTTGAAATCCGGATCGTCCTGGATCGGCAGCTCTTCCGGCTGGAACGCCGGCAGCTTCGCCTTTCCACCGATCATGAAGGTGAGCACGCGGCGTTGCTGCGTCTCGTAATTCCAGTTGGGCTTGCCCGCGAAGCTGCTGCGCCAGCCGGTGATCACCGTGATATATTGGCGGCCATGCGCGGTGTAGGTGATGGGATGCCCCAGGATCCCGTTCTGCGCGTCGAATTCCCAGACCTTGCGGCCGGTATCCGCGGCATAGGCGACCAGATGGCCGGTATTGAGCCCCTGGAAGACCAGGTTGCCCGCCGTCGCCATCGTACCGCCGTTGAAGCTGCCATTCTGCGGCACGCTCCACCGCGCCTTCTGCGCGACGGGATCCCAGGCGACGAGCTTGCTTTCCGGCGGAGGCGTCACGATCCCCGGCGGCGGCGCGCCGAGGCCGGTGTTGACGAACATGCCGGGCTTGTATTCCCATTTGGACAGGTCGCCCGCCGGATCGACGAAGACGCGGCCGGCGTCGGTCGCGGGCAGATAGACCAGCCCGGTCTTCGGGCTGAACGACATCGCCTGCACGCCATGCGCGCCGAGCGGCCAGGGATACATCAGGAAGGGTTTGCCGCCGGGATAGCGCGCCTCGGGATTTTCCACCGGCCGCCCGGTCTGAAGGTCGATGCGGTCGGCCCAGTTGACCTTGGCGAACTTCTCGGCGGAGATCGGCTTCCCGGTCGCGCGGTCGATCACATAGAAGAATCCGTTCTTGGGCGCGTGCAGCAGCACCGAACGCATCTTCCCGTCGATCTCCAGATCGGCCAGTTCGATGTCCATGGCATTGTTGAAATCCCAGCTGTTTCCCGGGTTCACCTGATAATGCCAGACATATTCGCCGGTATCGGCGTCGAGCGCGACGATCGACGAGAGGAACAGATTGTCGCCGCCGCCGGGGCTGCGGATCTTCTGGTTCCAGGGCCAGCCATTGCCGGTGCCCAGATAGACGCGGTTGAACTTGGGGTCATAGGCCATGGCGCCCCAGACATTGCCGCCACCGCCGAACTTCCACCACTCGCCCGTCCAGGTCTTGGCCGCCATCTCCATGGCCTTGTTCTCGAAACCCTTTGACGGGTCGCCCGGCACGGTATGGAAACGCCAGGCCTGCTTGCCGGTCGCCTGATCATAGGCCGTCACGTAACCGCGCACCGGGCCGTAATCGGCGCCGCCGAAGCCGATCATCACCTTGCCCCGGAACACCCAGGGCGCGCCTGTGATATAGGCCGCATTGTCCTTGTCGACGGTCTGCACGCTCCACAGCGGCTTGCCCGTCCGCGCATCGACCGCGATGAGCTGGCCGCCGATCGTGCCTGCGAACAGCTTGCCATTGTCATAGGCGATACCGCGAATGCCCCAGCCGGCGCGCATCTTGTGCCCCGCCGTCTGCCACGCCTCGGGATCATAGGTCCACAGCAGCTTGCCCGTCGCCGCGTCCATCGCGTGCAGCACGCTGTAGCCGGTCGCGAAATAAAGGACGCCGTCGACCGCAAGCGGCGCGGTGAAGGAATTGAAGGTGGCGAGATCGTGCGACCAGGCCAGGCCGAGTTCGCCGATATTGCCGTCGTTGATCTGGGTCAGCGGGCTGAAATGATCCTCGTTGTCGGTGCGCCCGATGCGCATCCAGTTCGCCCCGTCGTCCGGAGTCGCGGTGCTCGACGCGATCGCGCCACCGCCCGTCGTCTGACAGCCGTTCAACGCCCCGGCCGTCAGCGCCAGGATGGTGAAGGCCATGATTCGGCGCTTGCCCATCATCGTCATCCTCAACTCCAAACTCTTGTCATGCCTGCCTGATTCTGATCGTTCGTGCAGAATCTATACAGAGTCAGCGGCCTCGCGAAAAACAGGACAGAACAGATTATTGGCCGAAAATCCAGCCTCAAAGAGCGGATTGACAGGGCACCGATTCTTCCCCTAAAATTGCACTCAAGAGCAAAATTACAAATTGGGGAGGTTGCCATGAAGCACACCAGGACCTTGCTTACCGGTACCGCGATCGCACTGTTTGTCAGCGCGTCCGCAAGCGCCTTTGCCGCAGAGCCCGCACCGCAGGATGCGGCGCCGGCCGAACAGGCCGACGACACCACGACGCCCACCGACATCGTCGTCACCGGCACCCGCATCGTGCGCGACGGCTACACCTCTCCGACGCCCGTCACGGTCGCCACGACCGAGGATCTTTCGCGCACCACGCCGAGCAGCATTCCGGACGCGCTGAACAAGCTGCCCCAGTTCCAGAACTCGCTCAGCCCCTCGCGCACCGCGCATAATTTCTCCGCCATCCCGATCCACGGCAACGTGCTGAACCTGCGCGGACTGGGCACGCCCAGCAACAATCCCAAGGGTCCGCTGCGCACGCTGATCCTGTTCGACGGCGTCCGCGTGCCGCCGACGGCATATCCCGGCACGATCAACACCGACGTGCTGCCGCAGATGCTGATGCAGCGGGTCGACGTGGTGACGGGCGGCGCATCCGCGCAATGGGGCTCCGATGCCGTCGCCGGCGTCGTCAACTTCGTGCTCGACAAGAATTTCACGGGCTTCAAGGGCGTGGCGCAGGCCGGCGTGTCCGAACGCGGCGACAATGAAAGCCAGCGCATCGGCGCGGCCGCCGGCTTCGATTTCGCGGGCGGCAAGGGCCACATCCTGCTGAACGCCGAATATTTCAAGAATGGCGGCATGTACAAGGAGGAACGCTCCTACGGTCGTCAGGGCTTCAACTTCGTCGGTTCGACCTCGACCGCGCTCGGCGCGCCCGGCACGGCCGCCAATCCCTATACGGTCGGCCGCGACATCCGCATCTCGGCGCTCGCCGCCAACGGGCGGATCACCGGATCGAGCGTGACGGGCAACCCGTTCGTCGGACAGGTGATCAACACCAACGGCACCACCCGCCCCTTCAACACCGGCACCGCGGTCGGCACCGCGGGCTTCCAGTCGGGCGGCGACGGCTATGCGATCCAGGCGCACACCCATGCGATCACCCCGGCCGAGAATTACCAGACCTTCGCGCGCGTCGATTACGATCTGACGCCGGACATCAATGCCTATGTCCAGGGCGGCTGGTCGCGCGCGAGCCTGCACTACACTACCCAGACCAACGCGCTGGTCCCGCCCTCCGGCGGCGTCAACATCTACAAGGGCAATCCCTATCTGTCGGCCGCGCTCGATGCGTCGCTGCCCACCGCGAACGACTTCATCACCGTCGGCCAATATGACGCCGGACAGCCGCAGCCGGTTTCGCGCGAGCAGACCGATTACTGGCTGGCGACCGCCGGCCTGACCGGCAAGCTGAGCGATCTCAACTGGTCGGTCGCCTATACCCATGGCCAGTCCAAGCACGCGATGGATAATTCGGGCCTCTACAACTACAAGCGCCTCTATGCCGCGACCGACGTGGTCCGAACGGCCAGCGGCCAGCTCACCTGCCGCGTGCTGCTCGATCCCGCGGTCGCATCGCAATATACGGGCTGCCAGCCGCTCAACGTGCTTAACGGCAACCCCGCCGCCTCGACGCCCGCCGGCTATGCCTATGCGACGGGCACATCCAGCTATCGCGCGCGGATCGAGCAGGACTCGATCACCGCTAACCTCAGCGGCAGCCTGTTCGAGCTGCCCGCCGGCCCGGTCGATTTCGCGATCGGCGCGGAATATCGCAAGCAGTCGCTGCGCCTGACCAGCAATGCCGATCCGGCGACCCTGGCCGGTGCGACGCCGGCCGAGACCGCGGCGATCCGCAGCACATACTTCGCGGGGCTGCGCGGAGTCCCTGCGGGCGCGCTCTATTACTGGCTGACCAATGTCGGCTCGGCCAACGGCAGCCTGAACGTCAAGGAAGCTTATGCCGAACTCGCGGTGCCGATCCTGAAGGACACGGCCTTCTTCCGCGAACTCAGCATCAACGGCGCGGCGCGCATCACCGATTATTCGACCTCGGGCACGGTCAAGACCTGGAAGGTCGGCGCCACCTGGAAGCCGATCGACGACCTGCTGCTGCGCGGCACCTATTCGCGTGACATCCGCGCGCCCAACCTGTTCGAACTGTTCGCCGGCCTGCAGAGCGGCATCGGCATCGTCAACGACGTGCGCAACTCGGCGGGCACCTATGGCAGCGGCCAGAACGTCAACGTCAACAGCGTGACGGGCGGCAACCCGAACCTGAAGCCGGAAACCGCCAAGACGCTGACGATCGGCGCGGTGCTCTCGCCCAAGTTCCTGCCCGGCTTCTCGCTGTCGGTCGATTACTACAAGATCCGCGTCGAAAACCTGATCGACTCGCTGACCGCCCAGCAGATCCTGACCAACTGCCTCAACGCAGGCGGTTCGGGCGCCGCGGAATGCGACCTGATCACCCGCGCGACGCCGACGACCTTCCCGTCGCTGGTCCGCATCGTGCCCGCCAACATCGCCTTCCTGAAGACCGCGGGCTTCGACATCGACGCCAGCTATCGCACAGATGTCGGCAACGGCCGGCTCGCCGTCCGCCTCTATGCCAATTATCTCGACCAGTTCGACAGCCAGCAATATGCCGGTGCGCCGATCGCCCATTATGCGGGCGTCAGCGTGGTATCGAGCAACCCGGCGGGCTATCCGCGCTGGCGCGGCAACCTGTCCGTCGACTATTCGAACGGACCGTTCGGCGTGACGGTGACCGAGCAATATATCGGCAAGATGCGGCTCAACATCCCGGGCGGCGCGCTGCCGATCGCCTTCACCAATCCCAAGGTGAAGCCGGTGGCCTATACCGACCTGTCGCTGCGCTACACCGTGTCGGATTTCGGCGGAGACATGGAGTTCTTCGGCACCGTCAACAACCTGTTCGACAAGCAGCCGCCGATCATTCCGGGCACCGTGCCCGGCGTGAACATCTCGACCAACATCGCGGTCTTCGATTTCGTCGGCCGCGCCTATACCGCGGGCGTCCGCGTCAAGTTCTGAGGTTCCCATGCGGCGGCTCGAAGCGATCGCAGCCGCCGCCTTTCTCCTCGCGGGGGCGGCGCCGGCCGAGCCGGTCGTCCGCACCGCTCTCGGCTCCGTCCGCGGTACAGCGCGTGACGGGGCCGCCTTGTTTTCGGGCATACCCTATGCCGCGCCGCCGACAGGCGAACGGCGCTGGCGGGCGCCCGCCCCTGCCCGCCCCTGGACCGGCATTCGCGACGCGACAGCGTTCGGCCCGGATTGCCCGCAACCGGCGCGCGGCCCGGTCACCAACAGCCAGAGCGAAGACTGCCTGACGCTCAACGTCGCGACGCCCGATCCGAAGGCGAAACGGCTTCCGGTACTCGTCTCGATCCATGGCGGCGCCTATTTCGCGGGGTCCGGCCGCGAACTGCTCGGCCGCGGCATCCCGGGGATCGTGAAGGACGGCGTGGTGCTGGTCGCGCCCAATTATCGGATCGGCCGCCTGGGCTTTTTCGCGCATCCCGCACTCACTGCCGAAGCGCCGGGGGCGACCGCCAATTACTGGCTGATGGACCAGATCGCCGCACTGAAATGGGTGCGGACGAATATCGCGCGCTTCGGCGGCGATCCGGACAATGTGACGATCATCGGCTGTTCGGCGGGCGGATCCAGCGTCAACGCGCTGATGGCCTCACCTCGCACGCGCAGCCTGTTCGCGCGCGCCAGCGCGCATTCGGCCGGCGGCCTGTTCAACGCCAATCGCCCGCTCGCGCTGGGCGAGCAGCAGGGGACCGCCTTTGCCGGCCGCGTCGGCGTGACCGGCCGGGATGCGGCCGCGCTGTCGGCGCTGCGCGGAATGGATGTGGCGCGGATCCTTGCGGGAGACACGGGAGCGCCCGATTTCGGCGCCGTCGTCGACGGCACATGGTTGCCGCAGCCACTGTCGATCGCGTTCGCGCGCGGGCAGATCGCGCGCGTCCCGCTGATCACCGGATCGACGAGCAACGAAGCGAGCGTCTTCGGACTGATGGGTTTCGACCGGGCGGTGCTCGCCAAGCGCTTCGGCATCGATCTCGACGCGGCCGCGGCAGCCTATGGCACATCGGACGAGGCGGAGCTGATCCGGCAGGTCCAGACCGATTTCATCTTCACCTCCGCCGCGATGGGCATGACCACGCTGGCGGCAAGGGCCGGCGTGCCCGCCTGGTCCTATCATTTCGACTATGTGAACACGGCGCGGCGGGGGACCGTGCCGGGCGCGGCGCATTGCGAGGACAGACCCTATTGGTTCGGCGCGCTGCAGGATCCGACGCCGGAGGACGCGGCAGTGAGCGCCGTAATGCGCGGCTATCTGCTCAACTATGTGCGCGGCGGCGATCCGAACGGCCCGGGGCTGCCCGCCTGGGGCCGATCGCCCGCCGGCGCTGTGAGCCCGCTGTTGATCCGCAAGGACATGGCGATGGCGCCCGGCTTCCGGGCCCGCCAGCTCGCGCCCTGGTACGCGAAATGGGAAAAGGAAAGTGGAGAGACGCTGGGGATCGTGGAGCGCTGAGTCCTCCCGTCATTCCGGCTTTCGCCGGAATGACGGTCGATTATTCCACGATCTCCAGCGCCCGTTCCGGGCACGACTTGGCGCCCTTCCACGCGCGCTCGGCGTCCTTCTCCGCCACCTCGATATCGCCGGGCAGGATATAGCCGTCGTCGTCGAGTTCGAAGATGTCGGGCGCCATCGCCGCGCAGCGCGCATGGCCCTGGCATTTGCCGGGAACGACCCGGATCAGTCGTGCGGATCTCATGACCAGTCCAGCTCCAGTTCCTCGATGCCGAAGACATGGCCGCCGAATGTCAGCGGCGCCGTGCCCTGCTTGATCCGGAAATTCGGAATGCGCGCCAGCCATTCCTCCAGCCCGATCACGATCTCGCGCCGCGCAAGATGCGATCCCAGGCAGCGATGCGGGCCATAGGCGAAGGCGACATGGCGATTGTCCTCCCGCTCCAGATCGATGGTGTCGGGATTTGGGAATTCGCGCGGGTCGCGATTGGCGAGCATCGTCGGGCACGAGATATAGTCGCCCTTGCGGATCGGCGCCCCTTGGAAATCCATGTCACGCGTGGCGACGCGGACGAGTTGCACCGTCGGATAGGCGCGCAGCAATTCCTCCACCGCCAGCACGATGCGCGACGGATCGTCGCGCAGCGCGTGCTGGTCGTCGGGATGGGTGGCGAGATAGTTGAGATCGAAACCGATCGCGGCGGCGACGGTGTCGAGCCCGGCGATCAGGATCAGCACGCCGATGCCGCGCACTTCGCGATCGGTGAGCTTGCGCCCTTCCACCTCCGCCTGAACGACGAAGGTCATGAAGTCGTCGGCGGGCTCGCGGCGGCGGAGCGCGGCCAGTTCGTCGATGAAGGCGACGATCTTGCGCGCGGCCGCCGGCCGCTTGACGTCGTCGCCATGCAACTGATCATTTGCCCATTCGACGAATTCGTCGAGCCGGCTGTCCGGCAGGCCGATGAAGCGCAGGAAGATATTGACCGCGAAGGGAAAGGCGAAGTCGGTCATGACGTCGCAATCGGTGCCCTTCGCCTTGATCGCCTCGATCAGCGCGACCGCCCGTTCGCGGACGGCGGCCTCCATCTGCATCACCTTGCGCGGCGAGAAGAGCGGATTGAGCATCGTGCGATACGCCGCATGGCTCGGCGGATCGATCTCGAGCGGGATCATCGGCCAATCCTCGCCCAACGCCGAGGCGAAGATGGCGCGATGGCTGGAGAAGCTTTCCGCATCCTGGAGCACGCGGCGCTGATCCTCCGCGCGCGTGATCACCCAGGTGCCCTTGCCGGTGCGCGTGTTGTTGGGCGAATAGAAGATGCGCGGACCCTGATGGAGGTGACTGATCGCACCCTGCGGATCGCCGCCACGCGTCGGCGGCATGCCGGGCGAGGTGAACAGGTTGAACTCTCCGACCATTTCGGGCGGAACATGGGTGGGTATTTCCTGCGCGGCGCTTGCCATGCATCGCTCTCCTGCGGTGCCTTGATGTTGGAATCAGACTATCGCGAATGACGGAGTTTGAAAACAGAAATTGCATTACGGTGCAATTTTGCTATCGCTGAAGACTGCCAAGGAGGGATGTCGGTGTTCGATCTGTTGAAGGGCGTTCGCGTCATCGAGTTCGGGATCCTGCTCAACGGCGATCATCTCGGCATGTTGCTGAGCGACCTGGGCGCCGAGGTAATCAAGGTCGAGGAACCGCTGAAAGGCGATTATCTGCGCGACATGCTCGGGCAGATCACGCCCCATCACAGCCCCGCCCATCTTCAGGTCAACAAGAACAAGAAAAGCGTCACCCTGAACGTCAACACCGACGAGGGTCGCCGCGCGTTCTTCGCACTGCTCAAGACCGCCGATATCTTCGCCGACGGCCTGCGTGGCGGCGCGTGCGAGGCGATGGGCATCGGCTATGAAGCGCAGCGCGCGGTGAAGCCCGACATCATCTATATGGCGAGCACCGGCTTCGGCATGACCGGCCCTTATGCGCGGCTGGGCGCGCATGGCTATTCGATGTCCGCGGTCGCCGGCGGCCTGCCCGCCAGCAAGGACGCCGACGGCTTCGTCGACCGCGCCGAGAGCACCGACCTGTTCGGCGGGGTGAAGGCGAGCCCCGGCGCGGGCGGCCCCTTTGCGGTGATGGCCGGGCTCGCCGCTCTGGTCCGGCGCCAGCGGACGGGCGAAGGCGCGTTCATCGATGTCGCCTCTTCGGACTGCAATCTCGCGACCTCCTGGCTCGCGACCGTCACCAACCTGAATTACGACCGGCTGACCGACCTGACCGGCATGGCGCCGCGCGGCGTCGCCAACGAAGGCTGGCCGGCGGGATCGGTGCTTTACGCGCTTTACGAGGCGCGCGACGGCCGCTTCATGATGTTCGGCGCGATCGAGCCCAAATTCTGGTATAATTTCTGCGATGCGGTGGAACGGCCGGACCTCAAACAGGCCATCCGCACCGACATCCCCGTCGACTACGGTGTCGAGTCGCAATGGCTGCGCCCGGTGCTGCGTGACATCTTCCTGACGCGCGACTCGTCCGAATGGATCGCGCTCGCGCTGTCCCGCAACATCCCGATCGCGGTCGCCAACACGCTCGACCAGGTGCCGGAGGACCCGCACAACAAGGCGCGCGGCATGTTGTTCGAGGCCGAGCATCCCGGCGCCGGACCGATGACCTATCTCCGCTATCCCGCGATCGTCGATGGCGAACGCAGCGATATCGGCATCCCCGCGCCGGCGCTTGGCGAACATACGCAGGAAGTGCTTTCCTCGATCGGACTTTCCGCCGATGAGATCGCGGCGGCGCAGGTGACGCCGCCGCGCAAGCCGAAGCAGGACCGATGATCGAACCCGAAGACCATCCCGAAATCCGCGAAGCCGTCCGCAAGCTGTGCGCCGGATTTCCCGGCGAATATTGGCGTGCGCTCGATCGCGAGCGTGCCTATCCCACCGAATTCGTGACCGCACTGACCGAAGCCGGCTGGCTGAGCGTGCTGATCCCCGAGGAATTTGGCGGATCCGGCCTGGGTCTGGGCGCCGCCGCGGCGATTCTGGAGGAAATCCACCGCTCCGGCTGCAATGGCGGCGCCTGCCATGCGCAGATGTACACGATGGGCACGCTGCTCCATCACGGATCGGCCGAACAAAAGGCGCAATGGCTACCGCGCGTCGCAACCGGAGAGGTCCGGCTGCAAGCATTCGGCGTGACCGAGCCGGGCAGCGGCACCGACACCACGCGCATCGCCACCCATGCGCGGCGCGACGGCGACCGCTATATCGTCAACGGCCAGAAGATCTGGATCAGCCGCGCCGAACATTCGGACCTGATGGTCCTGCTCGTCCGCACCACGCCGCGCGATCAGGTCGCTAAGCGCACCCAGGGGCTGAGCGTGCTGCTGGTCGATATGCGCGCGGCGCTGGGCAACGGGCTGACCATCCGCCCGATCCGGACGATGCTCAACCACGCCACCACCGAATTGTTCTTCGACGACCTGTCGGTGCCCGCGGAGAATCTGATCGGCGTCGAGGGCGAAGGGTTCCGCTACATCATCGACGGCATGAATGCAGAACGCGTGCTGATCGCGTCGGAATGCATCGGCGATGGCCGCTTCTTCATCGATCGCGCCAGCGCCTATGCGCGCGACCGTTCGGTGTTCGGTCGTCCGATCGGCGAGAATCAGGGCATCCAGTTCCCGATCGCGCGCGCACATGTCCAGCTCTCCGCCGCCGCGGCGATGGTGGAAAAGGCATGGCGGCTGAGCGAGGAGGGCCGCGGCTTCGGCACCGAGGCGAACATGGCGAAGATGCTGGCGTCGGAAGCGTCCTGGTTCGCGGCGGACATGTGCGTACAGACCCATGGCGGCTTCGGTTTCGCCGAGGAATACGACATCGAGCGCAAGTTCCGCGAGACCCGGCTCTATCAGGTGGCGCCGATCTCGACCAACCTGATCCTCAGCCATGTCGCGACGCATGTGCTGGGACTTCCGAAATCCTTTTAAGGCCGGCCGCCATTAAGCCCGCTGACGCCATCGACCCGCATCTCGGACCGGTCGATCTGGCGAAGGTGCTGATCGTCAACATCGCCTTCGGCCTCAACCTGATAGCGATGAAGGTGGTCGTCGACGCGACCGCGCCCTTCCTGGCGGTCGCGCTGCGCATGGCGATCGTGTTCCTGCTGTGCGCCCGCCATTTCCGGTTCGTGCCCGGCAAGAATGGCTGGCTGGCGCTCTACGGACTGCTCAACGGCGGGCTGTTCCTGCTGGTGCTCAACCTGGCGTTGATGGCGACCAGCAATGTCGGCGCGCTTGCGATCGCCGGTCAGCTCGGCGTCCCCTTCTCGCTGCTGCTCGGCGCGCTGATCCTGCGAGAACGACTGTCGGCCAAAAGGCTGGCGGGCGTCGCCATCGCCTTTGCCGGCGTGGTGCTGCTGGTCTTCGATCCGCATGCGGCGCACGAACTGAAAGGGCTGGCACTGATGGCGGCAGCGTCCTTCCTCTGGGGATCGGGCACGCTCATCCAGCGCCAGTTGGGCGGCGTCCCGGTCATGAATGTCCAGGCGTGGAACGGGTTGATGGCCGCGATCGTGCTGGCGCCCTTCGCGCTGGTGCTGGAACGAGACGCGATCCTGGCGCTGCCGGAGATCGGCCCGATCCCACTCGCCTGGTTCGGTTTCAGTTGCCTCGGCGCCACGCTGATCGGCCAGGGGCTGCTGGCACACCTGCTGCAGCGGCACCCGATCTCGTCGGTGATGCCGCTGCTGCTGCTGTCGCCCGTGGTCGGCGTGACCGGCGCGTCGCTCTATTTCGGAACGCCGATCACCGCGGCGATGGTGCTGGGCGGGCTGATCACGCTGGCAGGCGTAGCGCTGTTGACATTGAGCGGACGCAAGGCGGGTTGATCCTCGACCCTCGCCATCAACTCAGTTGAAGGCGAGTTGATGGCGAAGGCGTTGCCTCAAGCCCGCTCGAACACCGCGGCCAATCCCTGGCCGCCACCGATGCACATCGTCTCGAGCCCATAGCGGCCGCCACGGCGGTGCAGTTCGTGCACCAGGTTCGCGAGGATGCGGCCGCCGGTCGCACCGATCGGATGGCCGAGCGAAATGCCCGATCCGTTGACGTTCAGGCGATCCCTGTCGTCCCAACCCCAGCCCTTCAGCACGGCGAGGACCTGCGGCGCGAACGCCTCGTTCAGCTCGACCAGGTCGATATCGTCCCAGCTCAGCCCCGTGCGCGCGAACAGGCGCGCGACCGCGGGCACCGGGCCAATACCCATGCGCGAGGGATCGCAACCCGCCGCCGCCCAGCTATGGAACCATGCGATCGGCTCAAGCCCCAGTTCCTCCAGCTTGTCCTCGGCGACGACCAGGCAGGCCGCGGCCGCGTCGTTCTGCTGGCTGGCATTGCCCGCCGTGACCACCCCGCCCTTTTCGATCACACGCAACGCGCCGAGCGATTCCAGCGTGGCATCGGGGCGGAAGCCCTCATCCTTGGTGAACATCACCGGATCGCCCTTGCGCTGCGGCACGGCGACGGGGACGAGTTCGTCCGCGAAGCGGTTCTCGGCCCAGGCCGTGGTCGCGCGCTGGTGGCTCATCACCGCATATTCGTCGCATGCCTCGCGGCTGATGCCGTAATCCTTCGCCAGATTCTCGGCGGTCTCGATCATGCCGCTGATCACGCCGAAGCGCTCGATCGGCTGGGACATCAGCCGACCGCGGGTCAGCCGGTCGTGCATGGTCGACGATCCGGAGCGGGCCCCCTTGCGCAGGTCGGTCGAATAATATTCGACATTGCTCATGCTCTCGACACCGCCGGCGATGACGACGTCGGCGGCACCGGTCTGCACCATCATCGCGGCGTCGATCACCGCCTGAAGCCCGCTGCCGCAGCGGCGATCGAGCTGATAGCCCGGCACTTCGATCGGCAGGCCCGCGGCGAGCGCGGCCCAGCGGCCGACCGCCGGCGCCTCGCCATTGCCATAGCCCTGCGCGAAGACGACGTCGTCGATGCGCATCGGATCGATGCCCGTGCGCTCGACCAGCGCCTTGACGATCACCGCGCCGAGATCGCCGGCCTGCATGCCCGAAAGCGCGCCCATGAACTTGCCGACGGGCGTGCGGAGCGGCGTGACGATGGCGGCCTTGCGCATAGGTGTTCCTGTCCTTCTCGTTCGTTCAATAGGTATTCGTTGCCGCGATTTTCGAGTCGTTCGATGATTCCATCGAACTACAAATCGCTAATGGGCGGCGCGGATCATCTCGCGGGCGATGATGAGCTGCTGAATCTGCGACGTGCCCTCGTAGAGACGAAGAACGCGGACGTCACGATAGAAGCGCTCCACCTTATATTCGGCGATATAGCCGGCGCCGCCATGGATTTGCACCGCGCGGTCGGCGATGCGGCCGACCGTCTCGCTCGCGAGATATTTGAGCGCGGACGCCTCCAGGCTGATCTGTTCGCCCGCGTCGAAGCGCGCCGCGGCGCGCTCCATCAGCGCCTCGACCGCCAGCGCTTCGGTCTTGCAGTCCGCCAGCATCGCCTGCACGAGCTGGAAATCGGCGATGCGCTGGCCGAACTGCTTGCGTTCCAGCGCATAGCGCAGGCTCATCTCGATCAGCCGGTCGCACATGCCCATTGCCACGGCGGCGATATGGATGCGGCCGCGATCGAGCACCTTCATCGCAGTCTTGAATCCGCGGCCCGGCACGCCGCCGATGATGTTCGCGGCAGGCACCACGACATCGTCGAGGATCACGTCGTACACATGCGCGCCGCGCTGACCCATTTTCTTGTCGGGCTTGCCCAGGCTGATGCCGGGCGTGTCGGCGGGCACGATGAAGGCGGAAATGCCGCCCGCGCCCTTCACGTCCGGCTCGCTGCGCGCCATCAAGGTGAAGACGGTCGCCCGCCCCGCATTGGTGATATAGCGCTTGGTGCCGGTGATCCGGTAATTGTCGCCGTCGCGCACGGCGACGGTGCGCAGCGATGCGGCGTCGGAGCCGGCGTCGGGCTCGGTCAGGCCGAAGCTGGCGATCGCCTCTCCCGTGGCGAGCCTGGGCAGCCATTCGCGCTTCTGTTCCTCGGTACCGTCGATGACGATACCCTGGCTGCCGATGCCGACGGTGGTGCCTATGACCGACCGGAACGAGACCGAGGCACGGGTCAACTCGCGGATCACCGCCGCCTCCTCGGCCATGGTCAGGCCCAGGCCGCCATATTCCTCGGGCACGGACAGGCCGAACAGGCCGAGTTCGCGCATCTCGGCGACGATTGCTTCGGGCACGGCATCGTCATGCTCGACCTGATCTTCGGCGGGGATCAGCCGCTCGTCGACGAAGCGGCGAACGGTGTCGCGGAGGAGCGAGAAGGTTTCCTGGTCCATATCGGTTCCCGTCTATTCGGTGCTTGCGATCATCGCCGTCGTGCCGTCGCAACGGACGGCGACTATCTCATCTTTGATTTCGCCCGGGCGCAGCAGCACCGGCTGCCCGCAGACGAGCGGCGCGACCGCGCGGAATTCGAAGCGCGCGGGCGCGCGGCCCAGGCGGCGCGTGGCATAGCGATGCAGCCTGGTCGCGGTCAGCGGGCCATGGACCACCAGCCCCGGATAACCCTCTTCGCCCGTCGCATAGGGCAGGTCGTAATGGATGCGGTGGCTGTTGAACGTGACCGCGGAAAAGCGGAACAGGTCGACCGGACCGGGCAGCCACTGCTCGTCGTCCGGCCCGGCCGCCAGCCCGGCATCCGGGACGGCGGGCGTCGGAGCGCCCGCCTCGCGATAGACGATGGTCTGCCGCTCGACGATGCGGACCGCGCCCTGCTGGCTCAGCACGCGATCCAGCTCGATCAGCACAAGTTCGCCCGACTTGCCGGCGCGATGCTTCACGTCGCGGATCGTCGCGATCAGTTCGGCCTCGGCATCGAGCAGCAATGGCTGCTGGAAATCGAAGCTGCCGGCCGCGAACATGCGCCGCGGCAATGTGATCGGCGGCAGGAACCCGCCGCGCTTCGGGTGTCCGTCCGGGCCGATGCCGGCGTCGGACACGGTCGGCAGGAAATAGGCCCAATGGCCGAGCGACGGCTGCGCCGCTTCGATATCGAGCTCACCGCCCGAGGCTGCGGCATAGCGGCGCATGCATTCGCGGTGCAGCGTCTCGACGCTGCGCTCGCTGCGGCCGATCCAGCCGCGCCATTCCGCGATCTGCGCTTCGTCCAGGCTCATGCTGCCGCCTCCGCGCCCGCGACCACGCCGCGATCGTGCAGCCCGCCGATCGCCCCACTGTCGAGGCCGAGCAATGTCGCGAGCACCTCGTCGGTATGCTGGCCCAGCCGCGGCGCGGGCAGCACCGCGCCGCGCGCATGGCCGGCAAGCGTCGCGGCCGGACCGGACGCCGGATAGTCGAGGCCGCTGGGGTGCCGGATCGTCTGGAAGATCGGATTGGCGGTGAACAGCCGCGCGTCTTCGGTCGCGGCCTGGTGCAGCCCTTGATATTTCGACCAGGTCACCCCGCCCGCTTCGAACGCAGGGCCCAATGTGGCGAGATCGCGCACCGCGATCGCCGCCTCGAACAGCGGGAACAGCCGATCGCGATGCGTGAAGCGCGCGGCCTCGTCGGCGGCGAAGGAAATGCCCAGCTCTCCCTCCAGCGCGGCGACGGGTGCGGCAAGATCGAGTTCGCGCACCAGCCCCTTCCACTGGCGCGGCGTGATCGCGACGATCATCACCCGCGTGCCGTCCGCAGTCGCGAAATCGCGACCGAAGGCGCCGAACAGATCGTTGCCCATGCGCGGGCGATCCGCCCCCGACACCAACACTTCGGCGAGCGAGCCCATATGGCTGAGGCTGGACGCGACCAGATCGGACAGCGGCACGCGGATCTCCGTCCCCCCGCCCCCGGCGCGACGCGCGCGCTCGGCCGAGACCATCGCGAACGCGGCATAGGCGCCGCCGAGCAGGTCCCAGGCGGGAAGCACATGGTTCACCGGGCGCGGATCGTCCGCCGGCCCCGTCATCAGCGGCACGCCCGCCGCGGCATTGACGGTATAGTCGACCGCGGGCGCGCCATCTGACCAACCCATCACCCGGACGCAGATGATATCGTCTCGCGCGGCCTTCAGCGCGGCATAGGACAGGAATCCCTCGACCGGATAATTGGTCAGGAACAGCCCGGCATTCTCGCCGGGCGCAGCGGCCAGCGCCACCGCCAGCTCGCGCCCCTCGAGCGAGGACAGATCGATCGCGACCGATTTCTTGCCCTTGTTCAGCCCCTCCCAATAGAGGCTGCTGCCATCCGGCGCGAGCGGCCAGCGCCGGAAGTCGGGGCCGCCGCCGATATTGTCGAAACGGATCACCTCGGCGCCCATCTGCGCCAGGTGCAGGCCGCAGGACGGCCCCGCGATGAATGCCGCGCCCTCGACGACGCGCAGCCCCTTCAGAAGATCGTACATCAGCCGAGCCTTACCAGCGTACGGCCGAGATTCGCGCCCGAAAAAAGCCCGAAGAATCCGTCGAGCGCACGATCGATCCCTTCATAGACCGTTTCGGCCTGGGCCAGCTTTCCATCCTGATACCATGACGTCACATCCCGGATCAGCGCCGGTTCCAGATGGAAATAATCGAGCGCGATGAAGCCCTGGAGGCGCAGGCTCTTCACCACGGCCTGCATCAGATTGCGCGGCGCGGCGCTCGGTTCGGTCGCATTATATTGCGAGATCATGCCGCACAGCGCGAAGCGCGCCCTGGGGTTGGCGATGGCGAGCGCGGCCTGAAGATGATCGCCGCCGACATTCTCGAAATAGACGTCGATGCCCTCCGGCGCGGCGCGCGCCAGCGCCTTGGTCAGGCTGGGCTCGGCCTTGTAGTCGATGACCTCGTCGACGCCGAGCACGTCCTTCAGATAGGCGACCTTCTCTGGCCCGCCCGCCGCGCCGATCACCTTGTGCCCCTTGAGCTTGGCGAACTGGCAGACATTCGATCCGACGCCGCCCGATGCGGCCGAGACGAACACGACGTCGCCAGGCTTCAAGGCCGCGACCTCGAACAGGCCAGCATAGGCGGTCAGACCGGTCATGCCGGCAAAGCCGAGATAGGCCTGTTCGGGGAGCACGCTGCAGTCGCGCTTCTTCAGCGCGCTCGCCGGCGCGTTGAACGCCTCGCGCCAGCCCATCCGGGAAAAGACGACGTCGCCGGGCGCGAAGCCGGCATCGTTGGACGCGACGACCTCACCGATCGCAGGGCCCTCCATCGCGGCGCCCAGGGTGAAGGGTGGGATATAGGATTTGGCGTCGCTCATCCGCCCACGCATCGCGGGGTCGACGGCCATCCAGTGATTACGGACCTGGACCTCGCCGGGGCCGGGCGCGGGCACATCGACGGCGGCAAGTTCGAAATCGCCGGGAACCGGCGTGCCCACCGGACGGCTGATCAGCCGAACCTCGCGCGACACAGTCATGCTTTATCTCCTGCCCCGATCACCCGCCGGCCGCTCAATGGCCGGTGAGTGCCGCGAAACGTTCGCGATGATAGGCGGCGCTGCCATAGCTCATGTCCGCCACCCGGGCGCGCTTGTAATAATGGCCCGCGTCATGCTCATTTGTCATGCCGATCCCGCCATGAAGCTGGATCATCTCGGACGCGACCAGCCGCAGCGTCTCTCCGGCCAGCACCTTCGCGATCGATGCCAGTTCGGGCACGTCGGGTCCGTCGCGATCGAGCGCGGCCAGCGCTGCCTCCACCGCCGAACGGGTCAGTTCGATCTCTCCGTACAAGGCGGAGACGCGATGCTGCAGCGCCTGGAACGTTCCGATGATCTCGCCGAACTGGACGCGGGTGCGCAGATAGTCGAGCGTCGTTTCGAACGCCTCCTGCGCCGCGCCGAGCATTTCCGCCGCAGCGCCGATACGCGCGCGATCGAGGATTGCGTCGAGCAGGGCCGCACCCTTGCCGACCTGTCCGAGCACGGCATCGGCATCCAGCGCAACGTTGTCGAAGTCGATCGCGGCGGCGCCGCGCGTCTCGATCTCGACCAGCGCGGTCCGTTCGATGCCCGCGGCATCGGCCGGGACGAGGAACAGGGTGATGCCGTCGGCTTCGCCCGGCGAACCGGCGGTGCGCGCCGCGACGATCAGCAGATCGGCGGCGATGCCGTGCAGCACGGGCTGTTTGCGGCCGGTCAGCCGCCAGCCGGCGCCATCCGCCTCGGCGCCCAGACGGATGCCCAGCGGGTCATGCCGGGCGCCTTCATCGACCGCGATCGTCGCGACGACCGATCCGTCGGCGATCCCCGGCAGCCAGCGTGCCTGTTGTTCCGCCGTACCGCCAAGGCGAAGGGCGCTGGCGCCGGCCAGGCCCGAACTCAGCAGCGGAGACGCGACCAGTGTCTTGCCGAGCTGTTCGAGCACGAGGCCCAGGCTGGCATAGCCGAAATCGGCGCCGCCATGTTCCTCGGGCACGATCACGCTCGCCCAGCCCATCTCGGCGATCTCCGCATAGGTTGCGGGATCGAAGCCGTTCACCGCCCCGCCATTGGCGCCGAGCCTGCGCAGCGCGCTCACCGGCGCGCGTTGCCGCACCCACGATTGGGCGGCGTCGCGCAGCATGATCTGTTCTTCGGTCAGTTCGGGCATGATCGATCCCTCACCGCGACGGAAGGCCGAGCACACGCTTGGCCGTGATGTTGTTCTGGATCTCGAAGCTCCCGCCATAAATCGAGAAGGCGCGGCTGTGCAGCCAGGCGCGGGTGGCCTCCAGCTCCTTGTCGGAGAAGCCCTCCCCCTCCCAGCCCAGTCCCTGGTTGCCGAGGATGTCGACGATCAGTTCGGCACGCTCCTGCGACACCGCCGATCCCAGATTCTTCAGCACCGAGACCGCCGCGCTGACGCCGTTCTCCGCCTTGGCCTCGGCCGCGGAGCGATTGACATAATGGGTATAGGCGCGGTTGCGGATCGCATTGGACACGATGCGCTGGCGCAGCACCGGATCGGCGATACGGCCGCGTTCGTCGACGCCCAGATAGCGTTTCGCGAAATCGACCAGGCTCGGCGCATCGACGCGACCGCTGGCCAGGCTGTCCCGCTCGAACTGGAGCAGCCGCTTGGCGATGCCCCAGCCCTGATTGATGCCGCCGACCATATTCTCCTTGGGCACCGCGACATCGGTGAAGAAGACTTCGCAGAAATGGGTCGAGCCGCTGATCAGTTCGATCGGCCGGGCCTCGACACCCGGCGCATGCATGTCGATCAGCAGGAAACTGATGCCGCCCTGTTTGCGGCTGGTATCTGTGCGCACCAGCGCGAAGCACCAGTCGGCATGGTTCGCGCCGGAGGTCCAGATCTTCTGCCCGTTGACCAGCCAGTGATCGCCCTTGTCCTCGCAGCGCGTCTGCAGCGACGCCAGGTCCGAACCCGCGCCCGGCTCGGAAAAGCCCTGGCACCAGCGAACCTCGCCGCGCGCGATCGGCGGAATGAAGCGATGCTTCTGCTCGTCATTGCCATATTCGAGCAGCGTGGGCCCAAGCATCATCTGGCCATAGGTGCGGTTGGGCGGGAAAGCCCCGATCCGCGTCATCTCTTCGGCGATGATCCGCGCCTGATCCTCGGACAGGCCACC
>Ga0209902_100414_pt1 | contig 48866 bp, 44 predicted proteins | sample FECB27metaG_FD_188304 | JGI IMG/M metagenome (GOLD analysis project Ga0209902, IMG submission 188304) | Cyanobacterial communities from the Joint Genome Institute, California, USA - FECB-27 (SPAdes) (version 2) | ecosystem: Environmental > Aquatic > Thermal springs > Hot (42-90C) > Microbial mats...
CGAAGGCCAAATCACGAAGCTCAAGCTCGTCAAACGTCAGATGTACGGCCGTGGAAAGATCGACCTGCTTCAGGCTCGCCTCATCGGTGCAATGTGACCAAAGCTGCAGCGAAATTGCGTCAGACCCCCTCTTCGACGCCGATCGGGGGTCCCGGTTCAACGCCTATTTACACCGTTGCAGACGGCCGACATTCAAGGCACCCTAAGGCTGTGAGCGAGCCCATCCCGTTATATGCGTTCCGTGCTGTCCAATTCGCTAAGAGCGCGTCAGTAGTGTCTGCTGCCCCTCTCAACGTCGTCGTCTCAGTGTTCGGCGGCGGAGGGCTGAAAGGCGAGCAGGGACTTTCGACAGCCTTCGGTGGCTACGCCTATTACCGTGATGATGACACCGGAGCGGCTTACCTTGGGGTCTGGGGAGCTCGAAACGCTTCGCGGTTTCGGAGGCGGTTACGCGAGAGCGGGGCGGTTTTGGACATAGTCGAGAGCCCACCCCCAGCCCGCCCAGTCCTTCACGGCAGCGGTCTAAAGAGGCAACGGCCAAAAGTCCGCTAACGACCCGTTGCGGACTTTCCAAAATCCCACGCGGCACGGCGATCCTAAAACCGATAATCCCCATTATGGAACGCGATTTGCCGCGTCGCGAAAGCCTTATGGTGACAGAATGCTCGTCGGCAGCCGCACCGTGATAGTCGTACCCCCGGCTCCGCTCGACCGCGCGAGTGTTCCGCCGATCTGGCGGACGAAGGCATCCACGAACCGCGTTCCCATGCCAGACGATGCTGACCTTCGCTCACTTCCGTCGAGGCCGACGCCGTCGTCTTGAACCGATAAGGTGAACTCTCCGTCACGCTGTCGGAAGCCGAGAATGATGCGTCCCTTGTTGTCGGGGAAGGCGTATTTGACCGCGTTCGTGGCGAGCTCGTTGACCAACAAGCCAATCGGCACGGCATTGTCCGCAATGACCGTGAAAGGTTCAACATCCAAGGCGATCTCGATTTTCGATCCTTCGCCGAGAAGACTTGACCGAATGCTCGCGGCAATTCCTGCGAGGTAGGCTGGCATATCCACCGGCCCAAAGGCACTAGAGCGGGCGATCACGTCGTACAGCTCTCCAACCGCGTTGATGCGCGACTGCATGGCCTGATAACCCGTAACGCACGGCTCCGCCGCTTGCCTGAGTTCAAAGGAGACAAATGCAGAGATGATGGCAAGCGAGTTTTTGATACGGTGAGCTAATTCCGCCGCCATAATGTCCTTGTTGCGATCCGTACTGATGGCCTCGGTGACATCAACTTGCGAAGCGAAAAAGAATTGCAGCTCTCCAGCTTTGGAGAATACGGGGCTGACGTAGAGCGTGTTCCAGAAGGTTGAGCGGTCTTTGCGATAGTTTAGGATGTCAACTTTGATATCCGTTCTCGCCTCAATCGCCTTTTTGATGGATACGACGGTGTCCCGATCTGTGTCCACGCCCTGAAGATAGCGGCAGTTGCGCCCCGTGATTTCGTCGCGCTCGTAGCCTGTCAGAGCCAGGAAAGCCTCGTTGGCGAAGACAATCGGATTGTCGTCCAGTCGAGGGTCAGTAATGATCATGGGCATCCGCGTCGCGCGAATAGCGGCCGCAAAAGGGTCGCCCCTGCCCTGCTCATGCTCAAGGCGATCGGTCATCTCCCACGCGTCAAACCTCTCCAAAATCTTGCCTTTCATATGAAATCGGGGTCGAGCGGTTAACACGAGCAGATATATCGCCGTATAGGAAATGACCTGTCCGTGCAAAAATCAAAAATTATGCACCCCGTCGGTCAACGAGCACATTAAAAGGTTTACGCCGTACAGTTATGTGGTGCGAATGTCTCAAAGGGGTCGGAAGCAGCCCCTCATTCCCACACCCCTCAAGCCTTCACCTTCACATAACTCCCCGGCGCATCCTCCAGCGCAGGCAGCTTCCCCGCGCCCGGCTCGCGCGCCTTCACGCGCTTGGGCGCCTGTGTCTCGATCCATGAGAACCAGTGCGGCCACCATGAGCCCGGCGTCTCGGTCGCGGCCCTGATCCAGTCCTCGTAGGTCCCTTCCGGCTTGCCCCCGGTCCAGTACTGGTACTTCACCTTGGTCGGCGGGTTGACCACGCCGGCGATATGGCCCGAGCCCGAGACGACATAGTCGACCGGGCCGCCAAAGCATTGCGAGCCGAGGAAGACCGAGGGGGAAGGGGCGATATGGTCCTCGCGCGCCGCCAGATTGTAGACCGGGATCGTCACGTTCTTGAGGTCGAGGCTTTTCCCGCCGATCCGCATCTCGCCCTTGGAGAGCCTGTTCTCCAGATAGCAGTTGCGCAGGTAGAAGGAGTGGTTCGCCGCCGGCATCCGGGTCGAATCCGAGTTCCAGTAGAGCAGGTCGAAGGCGGTCGGCGTCTTGCCCTTGAGGTAGTTGTTGACCGCATAGGACCAGATCAAATCGTTGGGCCGCAGCATGTTGAACGCGCCGGCCATCTTCGAGCCATCGAGATAGCCGTGCGGCGCCATCTGCTCTTCGATCGACCGGATCTGCTCCTCGTCGACGAAGACCGAGAGCTCGCCGGCCCGGGAGAAATCGACCTGGGTGGTGAAGAAGGTAGCGCTCGCAATGCGCTTGTCCTTGATGGCCGCCATATAGGCCAGCGTCACGGCCAGCAGCGTGCCGCCGACGCAGTAGCCGATCGCGGTCACTGATTTTTCCCCCGTCGCGGCCTCGATTGCGTCTAGCGCGGCAAAAATGCCCTCGCGCATGTAGCTCTCGAAATCCTTGGCGGCGTGGCGCTCGTCGGGGTTGACCCAGGAGACGCAGAACACGGTCAGCCCCTGCGCCACGCACCAGCGGATAAAACTCTTCTCGGCGTTGAGGTCGAGGATGTAGAATTTGTTGATCCAGGGCGGCACGATCAGGAGAGGGCGCTTCAGCACGTCTTGCGTCGCTGGGGCATACTGGATCAGCTCGATGATCTCGTTGCGGAAGATCACTTTTCCTGGCGTCGTGGCGATGTTGACGCCGACCTCGAAGGCCCCCGCGTCGGACTGCCTGATCTTCAGCTCGCCCTTGCCGGCCTCGATGTCCTCGGCCAGCATCTTCATGCCGCGCACCAGGTTTTCGCCGTTCTGCGCCAGCGTCTCGCGCAGCAGCTCGGGATTGGTCGCGACGAAGTTGGACGGCGAGAGCGCGCTCGAGATCTGCTTGACGTAGAAGCGCGCCTTCTCGCGCGTGTGCGGATCGAGATCCTCGGCCTTGTCGACCATGGATTCGGCCCAGCGCGAGCCGATCAGATAGGCCTGCTTGACGAAGTCGAACATCGGGTGCGCCGACCAGTCGGGGTCGGCGAAGCGGGCGTCGCGCTTGTCGGGCTCGGCGACGGGCGCGGCCTCCTCGCCGCCGGCGCGCTTGAGCGTATTGCTCCACAGGGTGAGGAAATCGCTGGTCAGCGCGCCTTGCGCCTCGATGATCTTGCGCGGATCGTTGACCCAGCGCTCGGCGACGCGACTGAGCGTCTTGACCATCTCGCTCGCCTCGTCGGCCGCGCCGGTCTTGGCCTCGCCGCGCTCGACCGGCTTCAGATAGGCGGCGGTGACCTTGCCGTACTCCTCGACGAGCCTTGCCATGTTCTGCGAGAACTGGTCGAAATCCGGGCTGGCGAAGCCGTTCGCGGGTTCGTCCGCAGGCGCCGCGGCCTGCTTGCCTTTCGGCTCATGCTCGACTTTCGAGCCCATGGCGCCTCTCCCGTGGCCGTTTCTTCAGGGGGCGTCGACGCGTCCCCATTTTGGTCCCATTAAGGACGTAGCCGATATGAACGACAAAGAGAATTCCGCACGATGCCGGACCGCCCCATGCCTGTCTCAGAGATGCCCGCTTTGCCCAGGCCCGATCCGACGGTTTGGGCGCGGCTGATGCGAGCCCCGCTGCCGGCGGCTCTCGCCGTCGCCGTCGCGCTTGCCGGCTGCAGCTCCGACGGCCCGGTCAAGGGCGTCGCGGAGGTGGCAGGCCTGGCGACGACGGCGCAGGAATCCAAGCCGTTCGTCCGCGAGTCGAGGACTGCCGATCCGGCCTATATCCCGGTCGGCCGCGTCTTTCCCGAGGAGCCGCTCTGTTTCGGCGAGACGCCGCCGCCGCCTTACGTGCCGACTGGAACAGCCGCCAATTTCGCCCGGCCCGTCGAGCGCAAGGCGACCGACGCGTGCAAGCCGCGCGCGAATTTCAAAAGCATCGAGGCCGAGCTGGAGGCCAAGCGCCTCGCCAATGACGCGGCCAGCACGCAGGCCAAGGCGCTCGGAAGGGCGCTGCCGCCGCCCAAGCCGGCGGTCATCCCGCCGACGAATTGAGCCGGCCTCTGTCGCAAAATCGCCGCACCGACCGATTCTTGCGTTTTTGCCGCTGCCATGACCGAAGATGCGGTGCTAAGCACGCCCGACGCAATGATTTGATTGTCCGGGCCTGCCGCAGGCTCCGACCAGGGACGTAATTCGAGATGGCCGATTTTCACCGCATCAAGCGCCTGCCGCCTTACGTCTTCGAGCAGGTCAACAAGATCAAGGCCGCCGAGCGCGCCAAGGGCGTCGACATCGTCGATCTCGGCATGGGCAATCCCGACCTGCCGGCTCCGAAGCACGTCATCGAGAAGCTGGTCGAAACCGCCGGCAAGCCGCGCACCGACCGCTATTCGGCCTCCAAGGGCATCGGCGGTCTGCGCCGCGCCCAGGCCGGCTATTACGAGCGCCGCTTCGGCGTGAAGCTCAATCCCGACACGCAGGTCGTGGCGACGCTCGGCTCCAAGGAGGGCTTCGCCAATATGGCGCAGGCCATCACCGGCCCGGGCGACGTCGTGCTGGTGCCAAATCCGAGCTATCCGATCCACGCCTTCGGCTTCCTGATGGCGGGCGGCGTCATCCGCTCGGTCCCGGCCGAGCCGACGCCGGCGATGTTCCCGGCGCTGGAGCGGGCGATGATGCATTCGGTGCCAAAACCGATCGCGCTCGTCACCTGCTATCCGGCCAATCCGACGGCTTTCACCGCGACGCTGGATTTCTATCGCGACCTCGTCGCCTTCGCCAGGAAGCACGAGCTGATCCTGCTCTCGGACCTCGCCTATGCCGAGGTCTATTTCGACGACAACGAGCCGCCGCCCTCGATGCTGCAGGTCAATGGCGCGATCGACGTCTGCGTCGAGTTCACCTCGATGTCGAAGACCTTTTCCATGGCCGGCTGGCGCATGGGCTTCGCCGTCGGCAACGAGAGGCTGCTGGCCGCGCTGGCGCGGGTGAAGTCCTATCTCGACTACGGCGCCTTCACGCCGATCCAGGTTGCTGCGGCCGCCGCGCTCAACGGACCCGACGATTGCATCCACGAGATGCGCGGCATCTACCGCAAGCGCCGCGACGCGCTGGTCGAGAGCTTCGGCAAGGCCGGCTGGGACATCCCCGTGCCGCAGGCCTCGATGTTCGCCTGGGCGCCGATCCCGGAGAAATTCCGCCATCTCGGCTCGCTCGAGTTCTCCAAGCTGCTGATCGAGAAGGCCGAGGTCGCGGTCGCGCCCGGCATCGGCTTCGGCGAGCATGGCGACGAGTTCGTCCGCATCGCCATCGTCGAGAACGAGCAGCGCATCCGCCAGGCCGCGCGCAATCTCGGCCGCTTCCTCAAGAGCGCCGACCAGACCCTGCACAACGTCATCCAGATGCCGAAGGCGGGGTGAACGCCCACCATTGCCGTCATCCCGGACAAGCCGCGAAGCGGCGCAGCTCCGGGATCCATCGTAAGGCACGGCAGCGCCCTGTGATGGATCCCGGAGCTCCGCTTCGCTGCGTCCGGGATGACGGCGGTGGGCCGTCTTGAAGTGCGACACTGGACCCCGCCTGCGAAACATGGGAACCCCTTGCGCGTATGCGGGGTTCATCCCGGTACACGTTCGAGGCGCTGGACATGCTTTCCACAGGCCGGTTGATCGGCATCGGCTTTGGCCTGTTCGCGCTGGTCTGCCTCGTCTTCACTTATGACTATTCGCGCGGGCGGCTGCCGCAGACGGCCTCGCCGATGATCTCCGACGTGCTTGCCGCCACGACCTCGCGCGATTGCGGCCGCGACGCGACCGCGATCGTCCAGAGGTATCTGCCGCCCGGGATCGAGCAGGCCGAAGCCGAGCGCATCCTCAATACGGCCGAGATCGTCCCGCCCAAACCCTGGTTCTGGAAGCCGGTCGTCGAGAACGCCACGAGCTGGACCGGCGAGACGCTGGAGGCGTTGCGGACGATCAAAACGACCGCCTTCGGCAACAACCTGCTGCGCATCCACCTGACCTTCGCGGAGGGCAAGCTGCGCCGGCTGGCGGCCGAGGTGGTCTGCCGGTTTGACTGACCGGCGGTCTGCATCCCGTCGCCGTTGACTCCCATCCCGCCTCATGCGACCCCGCGCCTCATGACGATCGCGACCTCCACGCCGCCCAACGCTCCCTTGCGCATCGGCATCGCCGGGCTCGGCACCGTCGGCGCGTCCGTGCTGCGCATCCTGCGCCGCCGCGAGAACGCGCTGGCCGATCGCTGCGGCCGCGCCATCCGCGTCACCGCCGTCTCCGCGCGCGACCGCAACCGTGATCGCGGCGTCGATCTCGGCGGGCTGAGCTGGTTCGACGATCCGGTCGCGCTCGCGGCCTCGCCCGAGATCGATTGCCTGGTCGAGTTGGTCGGCGGTTCGGACGGCCCGGCCAAGGCCGCCGTCGAGGCCGCGCTCTCTGCGGGCAAATCGGTCGTCACGGCCAACAAGGCGCTGCTCGCCCATCATGGCGTCGCGCTGGCCGAACTCGCCGAGGCGAACGGCGTCGCGCTCGCCTTCGAGGCCTCGTCGGCCGGCGGCATCCCGGTGGTCAAGACGCTGCGCGAGGCGCTGGCCGGCAACAACGTCACGCGGCTCTACGGCATCCTCAACGGCACCTGCAATTACATCCTCTCGCGCATGGAGCTGGAGGGGCTGACGTTTGAAGCCTGCCTCGCGGACGCGCAGCGCCTGGGTTATGCCGAAGCGGACCCGACCTTCGACGTCGAGGGCTACGACACCGCCCACAAGCTCGCCATCCTCACCAGCCTCGCATTCGGCACGAAGATCGACTCCGAAGCGATTCATGTCGAAGGCATTTCCTCGATTACGCCGCTCGACCTGAAGATGGCCGACGAGCTCGGCTACCGCATCAAGCTGCTCGGCGTGGCCGAGCGCACCAAGACCGGCATCGAGCAGCGCGTCCACCCGACCATGGTGCCGAAGTCGTCGGCCATCGCGCAGGTGATGGGCGTGACCAATGCCGTGACGATCGACGCCGACGCCGTGCGCGAGATCACGCTGGTCGGCCCCGGCGCCGGCGGCGACCCGACGGCCTCGGCCGTCGTCGCCGACATCGCCGACGTGGCGCGCGGCGTTGCCGGAATGCCCTTCGGCCTGCCTGTCGCCCGCCTCGAGATCGCGGCCCGTGCGCCGATGCAGCGCCATGAGGGCGGCTACTATATCCGCCTGGCCGTCGCCGACCGACCCGGCGCGGCGGCCGCGATCGCGACGCGGATGGCGGAGGCCGACATCTCGCTCGAAAGCATTGTCCAGCGCCGCTCGGAAGCCGCAGCGCTACGCGACCCGTCGGGACGCTCCGGCGCGCCGGTCCCGGTCGTGCTGATCACCTACGCCACCAGCGAGGCCGCGATCCGCGCCGCGCTGGAGAAAGTATCGGCCGACGGCCATGTCGCCGAAGCGCCGCAAGTCATTCGCATAGAGCGGGAGTAGGCGGTCGGCAGTCGGCAGTCGGGACGCTCTCTTGCCGACTGCAGACTGCCGACTGCCCACTGCCCACTGCCCAAAAGGAGCTTCCATGTCCGACGATCTCCGCATTTCCTCCTCCCAGATCATCGAGCGCTATCTCTCGATGGAGCTGGTTCGCGTCACCGAGCGCGCCGCCGTCTCGGCTGCCCGCCTGCGCGGCCATGGCAACGAGAAGGCGGCCGACCAGGCGGCGGTGGATGCGATGCGGCGCGAGCTCAACCGCCTGCCGATCGACGGCGAAATCGTCATCGGCGAGGGCGAGCGCGACGAGGCCCCGATGCTGTTCATCGGCGAGAAGGTCGGCACCAGGCAGGGCCCCAAAGTCCACATCGCCGTCGATCCGCTCGAAGGCACGACGCTCTGCGCCAAGGACATGCCCGATTCCATCGCCGTGATGGCGATGGCCGAGGCCGGCAAGCTGCTCAACGCGCCCGACGTCTACATGAACAAGATCGCCTGCGGCCCGGGCTACGCCCATGGCGTGATCGACCTCGACGCCTCGCCGACCGATAACATCCATGCGCTGGCGCGGGCCAAGGGCTGCAAGCCCCATGAGATTTCGACGCTGATCATGGACCGCCCGCGTCACGCCAAGCTGATCGAGGAGGTCCGCAAGACCGGCTGCTCGATCCGCCTGATCACCGATGGCGACGTCGCCGGCGTGATCTACTGCACCGAGCCGGAGAAGACCGGCATCGACCTTTATCTCGGCATCGGCGGCGCGCCCGAGGGCGTGCTGGCGGCGGCAGCACTGCGCTGCGTCGGCGGCCAGATGCAGGGCCGCTTGATCCTCGACACCGAGGAGAAGCGCAAGCGCGCCTACGGCATGGGCGTCACCGATCCCGACAAGAAATACGACATGTCGGAGATGGCCTCGGGCGACGTCATCGTCTGCGCCACCGGCGTCACCGATGGCGGCATGCTGTCTGGCGTCAAGTTCAAGAAGAACGTCATCCTGACAGAGACGATCGTCTACCGCTCGATCACCGGCACGACGCGGCGCATCTTCGGCGAACACCGCCAGTTCGAGAAGTTCAAGCTGGATTGAGGGGGCTTTTTCCTTCTCCCCTCCGGGGGAGAAGGTGGCAGCGCGCAGCGCTGACGGACGAGGGCCGCGCCGATGCACGGCCCGTCAATTCCATAGCGCTCACCCGGTCTGCCCTCATCCGACCCGGCTTCGCCGGGCCACCTTCTCCCCCGAGGGGAGAAGGATTCTACCCCACCGCCTTGGCCGCCGCCCGCCCGGCCGCGCGGCCCGAGAAGATGCACCCTCCCAAAAACGTGCCTTCCAGCGCGCGGTAGCCATGGATGCCGCCGCCGCCGAAGCCCGCCGCTTCTCCGGCGGCATAGAGCCCCGGCACGGGCTGCCCGCCAGCGTCGAGCACCCGCGACGACAAATCCGTCTCCAGCCCGCCGAGCGATTTGCGAGTCAGGATGTTGAGCCTGACGGCGATCAGCGGGCCATGCGCCGGATCGAGGATGCGGTGCGGTTTGGCCGTGCGGATCAGCCTGTCGCCGAGATAGGCCCGCGCGCCGCGGATCGCGGTCATCTGCAGGTCCTTGCCGAACGGGTTGTCGATCTCGCGGTCGCGCGCCTCGATCTCGGCGCGCAGCAACCCTTCGTCGAGAAGCGGCTCGCCGGCCAGCGCATTCATGCGCGCGACCAGCGTCGAAAAATCGCGCTCGACGATGAAATCCTCGCCCTTGTCCATGAAGGCCTGCACCGGACCCGGCACGCCGGCCGTGGCGCGCTTGAGCACCTGTCGCCAGCTCTTCCCGGTCAGGTCCGGGTTCTGCTCCGAGCCCGACAGCGCAAATTCCTTGGCGATGATGCTCCGGTTCAGCACGAACCAGGAATGGTCGAAGCCGGTGGTCCGCAGATGCGCGAGCGTGCCGAGCGTGTCGAAGCCCGGGAACAGCGGCGCCGGCAGCCGCCGCCCGCGCGCGTCGAACCAGAGCGGCGAGGGGCCGGGCAGGATGCGGATGGCATGGCGCGGCCAGATCGGCGACCAGTTGGCGACGCCCTCCACATAGTGCCACATCCGGTCGCCATTGATCAGCCGCCCGCCGGCGGCTTCCGCCACGCCGAGCATCGCCCCATCGACATGGGCCGGCACGCCCGACAGCATTTTTGTTGGCGGCGCGCCGAGCCGCTGCGGCCAGTTCCGGCGCACGAGATCATGATTGCCGCCGATGCCGCCCGAGGCGACGATCACGACCTGCGCTTTCAGCGCGAAGGAACCCGTCGCGAGCCGCGAACTCGGCTCCCCGCGTCCCGCGAGACTGTCCTCCAGCACCTCGCCCTCGACGCCGTCGATCGCGCCGGCGCTCTTCGTCAGGCGTGTGACGCGGTGGCGGAAGCGGATTTCGACGAGCCCCGCCGCCTGCGCCGCCGTCACCCGCCGCAGGAACGGCTCCAGCACGCCCGGTCCCGTGCCCCAGGTGACATGGAAGCGCGGCACGGAATTGCCGTGCCCGGTGGCCAGGTAGCCGCCACGCTCGGCCCAGCCGACGACGGGAAACCAGCGCATGCCCTGCTGATGCAGCCAGGCGCGCTTCTCGCCGGCCGCGAAATCGAGATAGCTCTCGGCCCACAGCCGCGGCCAGTGGTCCTCGGGCCGGTCGAGGCCGGCCGAGCCGAGCCAGTCCTGCGTCGCCAGAGCCAGCGAGTCGCGGATGCGCAGGCGGCGCTGCTCGGGCGTGTCGATCAGGAACAGCCCGCCGAAGGACCAGTGCGCCTGCCCGCCCAGCGTCGCCTCGGGCTCCTGGTCGAGGATCACGACCTTGCGGCCTGCATCGGCCAGTTCCGCCGCCGCGACGAGGCCCGCAAGCCCCGCGCCGACGATGATCACGTCAGCGTCCTGCCGCATGCCCACATCGTCTCCATCGCCTGCTGTCGCGGCTCAGCATGCCCGAAACAGACCAGCGCGCAAGGATCGGGAGGCTGCTATCCGTGTCAGGCGGCGGTCTTCAGAGCGTCGTCGAGCGCGCCGTGGGTGCGGTTCAGCATGGCGCGCAGACGGGCCAGCTCCGGCCCGGTGACCGGCGCCAGTTCCTGTCGCGCGGCGCGCTCCATCGCGGCGGCGGCTTCGGCGACGCCGCGCGCGCCCATATTGTAGCTCATCGATTTGAGCGCATGGGCGCTGCGGCCCACCGCCTCGATGTCGCCGCTGGCGCTGGCGGCCTCCAGCTCCGACAGCGTCTCGGCCGATTTGGTTGCAAACAGATCGGCGATGCGCCGCACCGTCGCCTCGTTGCCGCCGGTCATGTCGAGCAGTTCGCGCAGGACGGAACGATCCAGCTCCTCGGCGGGACCATCCGCCACCGGTCCGGATTCGGCCGGCTCGCCGGCCTTGTCCCCGGCGAACCGGGCAATGCAGGCGGCAAGCCGGGCCAGCGTGAACGGCTTGTGGACGACGTCGTCCATGCCGGCCTCGCGCCAGGCGTCGGCGCCGGCCCCGACGACATGGGCGGTCAGCGCCACGATCGGCAGGCGCGGCGCGCCGTGCTGCGCCTCATGGGCGCGGATGGCGCGGGCTGCGTCGAACCCGTCGAGGCCCGGCATGCTGCCATCCATCAGCACGAGGTCGAAGGGCTCCGCCAGCGCAGCGGCCACCGCCTGCAGCCCGTCCTCGACGAAGCGCGCCTGGATGCCGAGCCGCAGCAGCGCGGCGTCGGCAACCTCCCGGTTGACCGCGCTGTCGTCGGCGACAAGCACGCGCAGGCCGGGGAAGGCGAGCGTCGGTGCGGCCGCGATGGCGTGGGCTTCGCCGCCGACGGGCCTGCCGTCGCGCAGGCAGGCGAGCACCCGCCGGAGATCGCGGCGCTGCACCGGCCAGGCGAGAACCGCGTCCGCCATCGTCCCAAGGAGATCGTCCACAGGCTCGCCGTCGCCGGCGAGCACGAGGATGGCGAGCCCCGTGCGGCGCTGCAGCGCTGGCTGGCGGCGAAGGGTCTCGGGCGAGGCGATCAGGAGAGCGATGTCGCCGGCGATCTCCGTCGGCAGCGTATCCTTGCGGGCGACCGATAGTCCGGCCTCCGAAAGGCAGGCCTCCATCGCTTCGGCGGAATGGGAGAGCGGCGTCGCAATGACGGCTTGCAGCGGCAGGGCAGCCGGCTCGCTGGTGGCGTCCGGCGTGACGGCCTCGGCGAGCGGCAGCGTGAAGGAGAAGGCGCTGCCGACGCCGACCGCACTCGTCACGACAAGCGTCCCGCCCATCGCCGCGACGAGCTGGCGCGCGATCGAGAGGCCAAGCCCCGTGCCGCCATAATGGCGCGTCGTGGTCTGGTCGGCCTGCGAGAAGGATTCGAAGATCGTGTCGAGCTTGCCGGCGGGAATGCCGATCCCGGTATCCTCGACGCAGAAGCGCAGCCGCTCGTCATCAATGCGGGAGATCCGCAGCGTCACGCCGCCGGCCTCGGTGAACTTCAGCGCGTTGTTGACGAGGTTGCCGAGCACCTGCCCGAGTCGGACCGGGTCGGCGACGACCGTCACGCCGGCAGGCAGCGCGATCGCGGCGCAGAGATCGAGCCCCTTCGAGCGGGCGCGGTCGCTGAAGAGCTGCAGCACGGCCTCGGCGCTCTCTTCGGGATCGACGGCGAGCTGCTCGACGGTGAGCTTCCCGGATTCGATCTTCGACAGGTCGAGGATGTCGTTGATGATGGCGAGCAGGCTGGTGCCCGAGCGCGCGATCACCTGCGCCTGCCGGCGCGCGCGCTCGGGCAGTTCGGTCCCGGCCAGCAGCTCCGCCATCACCAGAATGCCGTTCATCGGCGTCCTGATTTCATGGCTCATCGTCGCGAGGAAGGCGGATTTGGCCTGATTGGCCTCGTCGGCGTCACGGGCGGCCTGCTGATAGTCTGCGGTGCGCTCGGTGACCTCGGTCTCCAGCCGCTCGCGATGCCGCTCCAGCCGCGCGTCGCGCTCGCGAATGTCGCCGATCATGCCGTTGAAGCCGTCGATCAGGATGCCGATCTCGTCTCGGCCGCCTGCGGCCAGCGTGACCGAATAATCGTGCCCGGCCCGGACATGGGCCATCGTCCCCGTCAGGGCGCGCAAGGGGGCGGTAATGCCGCGCTGCAGGCGCAGCGCCAGCGCGATGGCGCACAGCATCGCGAAGCCACCGATCAGCAGGATGTTCAGCACGGCGGAACGAATGAGCGCCGGCAGATCGCGCGTGTCGCCCAGCAGCCGCAACGTGCCGACGGCGTTGCCTTCGAACACGACCGGCACGCTCGCCTCGATCGAGCGGCTGCGCAGGATTGTCGCCAGCGGCCAGGTCGTCTCGGCGTCGGTGATGACGAGGTCGCCGGTGAGCTGCTCGGTCGCGCCGACGTCGGCCAGCGGCGTGCGGTCGCTTGCCTCGACGCCGGCATAGGTCACGCCGCTCATCCGGCTGATCGCGCGGATCGCCTGATAGGCGCCGCCGACATCGCGCTCGGCGACGGCGCGCGCGGCTGCCGCCGCGATCGCGTGTGCGCTGGTCAGCATGGCGTCGCGCCGGACGACGGCGTAGCGCTCGGTCTCGCGCCAGACGAAGGCCGCCACGAAGACGGCCTGGGCCAGAACCACCGCGCTGACAACGAGCAGGATCAGGCGGGTGCGGATCGACAGGGACGGGGTGCGCGGCATGCGTCGGAGCATGGCGCAACAGGCTTTACGAAAAGCAAATGAGCGGCTTGATTTTAGGCAATGCGTGCAACGGTTTGTTGGAGTTTGTCTGTCATCTTCAGGCTGCGACGCCATTTCCGTCGCGCCAGAATCCAGAATGGGTCCTTTGTCCGCAATGTCCAGTCCAGTCCCTTTCAGCTATGTGCGAGGCGATCGGATCGAGCTTCTGGCCGTCGACGACGATCCGATCCAGCGCGAATTCTGCACGGTCTATCTCTCGACCCCCGATCTCGAGGTCACCACGGCGGACTCGGCCGAGGATGGTCTGGCGAAGCTCGCTCTCGTCGATTTCGACGTCCTGCTGGTCGATGTCGATATGCCCGGGATCAACGGCATCGAGATGGTGCGCCGGCTCAGGGCTGACCCGCGCTATGACGGCGTCCCGATCATGGTCATCACCGGGCGTGAGGACATGGTCTCGATCGACCAGGCCTACGACGCCGGCGCGACCTCCTTCATGTGCAAACCGGTGAACTGGCGGCTGCTGAGCCATCAGGTCCGCTTCATGCTGCGCGCGCATCGCGCTTTGTCGAGGGCGGCATGACGAGACGGCGGGGCATCCTCGGGCTGCTGGCGGTCCTGCGGCGCGGCTGGCGCGATGAGGCCGGCGGCGTGATGATGCTGTTCAGCCTCGGTGCGCCCTTGCTGCTCGCAGGCGCTGGCGTCGCCGTCGATTACGGCCTGCTCTCGACGGCGCGCGCCGATCTGCAGAACGCCGCCGACAGCGCGGCTCTGGCGGCCGCCAGGGAGTTTCGCCTCGGCAACACCAGCGCCGCGACCGTGGCCAACGTCGCCGACAAATTCGCCCAGCAGGCGCTCGCCCAGTCGCGGCAGCAAGGCCAGGTTTCGGCTTCCGCCGACATGAGCGCCAAGACCGTCACGGTCGCGATCAGCACCGTCGCCAAGACCACGATCATGCATATGTTCGGCGTCGATGCGGCGACCGTCTCCGTCAATGCGACGGCCAAGGTCGTGGGTGGCGCGCCGATCTGCGTAATCGGGCTGGAGCCGTCGGAGAATTTCACCGTCGCGCTCGACAAGAATGCGCGGTTGGAGGCGCCCGGCTGCGCAATCTATTCCAATTCGACGAAGTCGAACGGTCTCAATGCCAAGGACAACGCCACGATCAAGGCGGCGTTCATCTGCTCTGCCGGCGGCAAGAGCAGCCCCGGCCCGGGCAGTTTCGTGCCGACGCCGCAGACCGATTGCCCGGTGCTGCCCGATCCGCTGGCGACGCGGCCCGCGCCGCCGGTGGCCGGCTGCGTCATGACCGACGCCGTGATCAAGACCTCGACCACGCTCTATCCCGGCGCCTATTGCGGCGGCCTCGCCATCACCGCCGGCGCGACTGTCACCATGAGTCCTGGCACCTACGCCATCAGGGACGGTGCATTTTCGATCGGCGGCGGCGCGACCGTGTCGGGCGTGAATGTCGGGCTCTATCTGTCGGGAAAAGGCGCACGGCTCGATTTCCAGGCCGCCTCGACGATCTCGCTGACTGCGCCGAAATCCGGCGATCTCGCCGGCATGCTGGTCTTCGAGGACCGCAACTCGCCGATCGGCCAGGTCCACGACATCGTGAGCGACAACGCCCGGACCCTGCTGGGCACGATCTATCTGTCTCGCGGCAGGCTGCATGTCGCCGCCAACAAGCCCGTCGCCAACGAATCGGCCTACACCATCGTGGTCGCCCGCCAGTTCACGCTGTCGGAGGGGCCGACCATGGTGCTGAACACCAACTACTCCGCCACGAACATCCCGGTTCCGGCCGGCGTCGGCCCGGGCGCCAACGGGCCCCGGCTGACGCAGTAATCGCGAGGGCAGGCCCAAGGCAAACGAGTTGTCCAGATAACAGGCACTCGTTACGTGAGAGATTGATTGCAGGTTCGGCTGGGGGGCTGGCTCGAACGACAGGTCATCGGCGTCGTGCAAAAGGCACTTGGTAACTTTCTGAGCTCCGAAAGCGGCGGCGTTGTCGTCATCGGCGCCATAGCACTGCCGGTTCTGCTGATTGCGGCAGGAGCTGTCATCGACCACGGCCTTGCAATCCGCGATCGGTCGGTCCTGCAGACCATCTCCGATGCGACGGCGCTGGCAGCCGCACGCGAACTTTCGACGACCAAGCTCTCCGATGCGCGGTTGAACGCGGTCGCGGAGGGCTTCGCGAAGCCGCAGCTCATAAATCACGAGATCGGGGACGATGCGCAGATTGTCGCGACGATCGTCGGCGCTCATCGCGGAGTCACGGTCGTGATCGAGCGGCCGATGCGCCAGTTCTTCAGCGGCTTTCTCGGCATGAAGTCGGAGAAGATCGGCGTCAGATCGACGGCCACAGTGGTCGGAAACCAGAAAGTCTGCGTCATCGCACTGGACGAAGCGGCCGCCGAATCGATTTACATGAAATCGAACTCTTGGCTGACGGCGCAGGATTGCAACGTCTACTCGAACTCCAGGAGTCCATCGGGGATCAAATCCGATAGCGGAATCCGGCTGACGGCAAAACTGACCTGCTCGTCGGGCGGTTTCTCGGGCGCGGGCCAGTTTTACGGTCTCAAGATCACGGATTGCCCTCCGATCGCAGACCCGCTTGCCGCGCGTCCGGCCCCTCCGACAGGCGCGTGCAAAGCCCAGAACCAGAGCGTGATCGACAAGGGCACGGCCTCGGCCCGCCATGTCCTGACCCCGGGCACCTATTGCGGAGGCCTGTTCATCGGTGGCAATTCGGCCGTGAGGCTCGATCCGGGGGTCTATGTCGTCAAGGACGGTCCGTTCGTCATCGACTCAAATGCGGATGTCCGGGGCACGAATGTCGGCTTTTACATGCAGGGCGAAAAGACGACGTTCCAGTTCCTCAGCAATGCGCGAGTGGTCATCGATGCGCCCAAGGACGGGCCCATGGCCGGTCTGCTCTTCTTCGAGGACAGGACCGTGTCGCTCGCCCGGGAACACAAGATCACGAGCAACTACGTCTCGAATCTGACAGGCACGATGTATCTGTCTCGCGGAACGCTCAGCATCGATGCGACGAACGAAGTCGCCCAGCAGTCGGCGTTCACGGTGATCGTCGCACGAAAGATCTATCTGAGCGCCAGTCCGAAACTCATTGTGAAATCGGACTATGGCTCGACCGACATTCCGGTGCCGAGCGGGCTTGGGCCGGCCTCAGGGAACCCCGTGCTGACGCAATAGCTGGCTGCGAGCGCCTTCGCCGACCGGCCGCAGATCAGCCGGGCGCGGCCCTCGGCCAGCGCTGACGCAGAAGCTCGTCCACCGCATCGGCGCTGACGGCGGGCGAAAACAGATAGCCCTGCAGATAGTGACAGCCGGCAATCTTCAGAAAGCGCTGCTGCTCTTGCGTCTCTACGCCCTCTGCGACCACCTTGAGGCCCAGCGCCCGCGACAGGGCCGTCACGGCCTGGACGATCGCTGCAGCCTTCAGATTGCCGACGCCTTCGACCATCGACTTGTCGAGCTTCAGCTTGTCGAGCGGCAGTTTCTGCAGATAGGACAGGCTTGAATAGCCTGTGCCGAAATCGTCCAGCGCGATCCTGACGCCATGGCCGCGCAGGGCCTCCATGGTGGCGCTGGCGCGGCCGAAATCCTCGATGATCGTGCCCTCCAGCAGTTCAAGTTCGATCTGCGTGGGCGCGACGCCGACCTCCGTGATCAGCGCGAGCATGCGCGCGGAAAAATCCGGGTGCTGGAACTGGCGGGCGCTGATATTGATCGCGACCGAGAGATCGGGCCAGCGGCGTGCGTCGCCGCAGGCCTGCCGCAGAATGCGCCAGTCCAGCGCATCGGCCTCTTCCGGCGTCGCGATCGCAGCCAGCATCTCCTGCGGGCCCGTGATCGCGCCGTCTGGCTGCCGTGCCCGCAGCAACGCCTCCAGCCCGACGAAACGCCCGCCATCGGCCGTGACCTGCGGCTGATAGAACAGCGTCGGCTGCTCGTCAGGGCCGATCGCGGCGGCGTCGCTCAAGATCGCATCCTTCCTGAAACCATCCCGCAAGCTAGCAGACGAAGGTTATCACTTCATACCCGCACGCTTTTCCATGCCCGCCGGTTGACGAACGCCCTTGCCTGCGCAACCCCGTCAGGCATGACTCGTTCCCTCAATCGCGCCTTTCTCGGCGTCACTCATTCCGCGCTCGGCAGGCCCTGGCGCGACAGGCTCGATGCCGCGGGGCTCGGCCGGGCCGAGGCGCTGGCGCAAATCGAGGGCTTCCCCGACGTGCTGGCGCGGCTGCTCGCCGGACGCGGCGTCGAGCCGGCTGACGCCGCGCGTTTCCTCGAGCCGAAGCTGCGCGACCTCCTGCCCGATCCTGCGACGCTGACCGGCATGGATGCCGCCGCCGACCGGCTGGCGACCGCCGCGCAACGCGGCGAAAAGGTCGCGATCTTCGGCGACTACGACGTCGACGGGGCCTGTTCGGCGGCGCTGCTCGCCGGTTTCCTGACGCAAGCCGGGGCGCGGCCGCGCATTCATATCCCCGACCGGCTGATCGAGGGCTACGGCCCCAATGCCGAGGCGATCGCGATGCTCGCCGCCGAGGGCGCGACCCTGCTCGTCACCGTCGATTGCGGCACGACCAGTCACGAGCCGCTGGCCGAGGCGCGCCGGCTCGGGCTCGATGTCGTGGTGCTCGACCACCATCAGGCGCCCGAGCGCCTCCCGGAGGTCGAGGCGCTGGTCAATCCCAACCGGCAGGACGATCTCTCGGGGCTCGGCCATCTCTGCGCCGCCGGCGTCGTCTTCCTGACGCTGGTCGCCACGAACCGCGCCTTGCGGGTCAGGGGGGCATGGACCGGGAGGTCTGAGCCCGATCTGCTGGCGGCGCTCGATCTCGTGGCGCTGGCCACCGTCGCCGACGTGGTTCCGCTGACCGGCCTCAACCGCGCTTTCGTGCGGCAGGGGCTGGCCATCCTGCGCGGGCGGGCGCGGCCCGGTCTCGTGGCGCTGATGGATGTCGCGGGGCTCGACGGGCCTGTCCAGCCCTGGCATCTCGGCTTCCTTCTCGGCCCGCGCATCAATGCCGGCGGCCGCATCGGCGATGCGGCGCTGGGCGCGAGGCTGTTGCTGACCGAAGATGAGATCGAGGCGCGCGGCATCGCCGCCGAACTCAACCGCCTCAATCAGGAGCGTCAGGAGATCGAGCGGCAGGCGGTGGTCGAGGCCGTCGCCGAGGCCGATTACCGCCTGACGCTGCAGCCGGACCAGCCCGTGCTGCTGGCGGGCTCCGCCGACTGGCATCCCGGCATCGTCGGGCTCGTCGCGGCGCGGCTCAAGGAGCGCTTCCGCCGGCCGGCCTTCGCTCTCGCCTTGAACGGGGAGGGCGGGGCGACGGGCTCGGGCCGCTCGGTCGCCGGCGTCGATCTCGGCCGGGCCGTGCGGGCGGCGGTGGAGGCAGGCCTCGCGGTCAAGGGCGGCGGCCACGCCATGGCGGCCGGCGTCACGCTCGCACCCGGCCAGAGCGAGGGCTTCCTCGCCTTCCTGACGGCGCGTCTGGCGGGCGAGGTGGCGGCGGCCGGTGAAAGCGAGGCGCTGCTGATCGATGGCGCGCTCAGCGCCGGCGGCGCGAGCCCGCGCCTGCTCGCCGAGATCGACAAGGCCGGACCGTTCGGCTCGGGCGCGCCCGAGCCCGTCTTCGTCTTTCCCTCGCACCGCCTGACCGAAATCATCGAGATCGGCAGCGGCGGCCATCTCCGGATCAAGCTGAAGGCCGGCGACGGGGCTACGATCGGCGGCATCGTCTTCCGCGCGGCGCAGGAGCCGCTCGGCCAGGCGCTGCTGGCGGCGCGCGGCGAGACCGTCCATCTCGCGGCCACGCTGACGCTCAACCGCTGGGGCGGCAACGAGAGCGCCGAATTGCGCGTGCTCGACATCGCCCGACAGACCTGAGAGCCGCGCCGTCCCTGCGGCCATTCGCGCGGCGTTTGCTCACAGGTCGCGTCAAACTCGGGCTTGCAGTGCCTCTCCCCTGACACTATACCTCGGCCCGCTTCGCGACGGTCACGCCATCGCTCCAGAGGCAAGCGGCCTTCGTCTATCGGTTAGGACACCAGCCTTTCACGCTGGGGAGACGGGTTCGACTCCCGTAGGCCGCGCCAGCATTCCAGATGTCCGACAAGACCAGCAGACACCGCCAACCTGCGTGCGGGGCGTTCCGACATCATCGCGGAATGATGACTACGGCTGGCTGTTCGTGTCGACCAGGCGTGCTGCAATCAGCCTGTCGGGCCGGCGGGCAACGAGGCGACGCCGACATCCTGCATCACCTGCTCGAACACGGGCTCCGGCAGACTCTCGACGAGCCGGCCGAGGCCGGCGCTGTAGCGATCGCGCAGATCGGCCCAGTACGGGTGCTGCGCGGTGAACTTGGCGATCTGCCGGGCCGCGAGGCTGCCGGTCTCGTAGCGCAGCAGGTCGATCGGCGGCGCGACCGAGAGGTTGCTGCGGATCGTGGCGTCGAAGGACAGCAGCGCGAGCTTCGCCGCCTCGTCGAGCCCGCTCCGTGTCGTCAGCGCCCGGTCGAGGATCGGCTTGCCGTATTTGGTTTCGCCAAGCTGCAGAAACGCGTTCCGGCTCGACGCCTCGACGAAATTGCCCGCCGAATAGATCTGGAAGAGGCGATGCGCGTCGCCGGTGATCTGCCCGCCGATGAGGAAGCTCGCGCCGGGATCGCCATAGGGTTCGACGAAGCTGCGGTTGGCGCGCATCACCTCGCGCAGGATCGCTCCGACGATCTGGGCGACGTCGAACAGGCTGCGCGCGGTCATGATGTCGGCGGCCGACCAGTCGACAGCGCCGCCCTGGACGCCTGGCCGCCCGGCTGCCTGGCCTGTGTTCTGGCGGATCGTGCTGATGACGGCCTGCGTCGTCGCCAGATTGCCTGCCGAGAGGATCGCGATCATGCGCTCGCCGGGCTGCTCGAACACGGCCAGCTTCTTGACCGTCGCGATCTGGTCGACGCCGGCGCTGGTTCTGGAATCCGACGCCAGCACGAGGCCGGCTGGCAGCCAGATGCCGAGGCAGTAGGTCATCGCCGCTGTGCTCCCGCTGCGTGGACCGCGCTCATGATGCGCCCTGAGCGGGGTCGTGCCGCCGCATCGTGGCGCGCATCGCGCGGACGCTGGAGAAGCCCGATTGCAGGGCGATTTCGTCGGCCGGCATGTCCCTGCGTTCCATCAGGCGCAGGGAACGCTCGGCCCGCCGCTTCTGGATGAAGCGATAGGGGGAGTCCCCCATCTGGGCGTGGAACTCGCGCACGAAATGGAACAGGCTCAGGCCGGCCACCGACGACAACTCCTTCAGCGACAGGTCCCGTTCGAGATTGCCCTCGATATACGCCAGCACCCGCCTGACCTCGATCCGGCGATAGGTGGTCTTCTCGGTCTGCCGGGCCGCGCATCGCAACAGGCTGCCGCCCAACTGCGACAAGGCGCTGTCGAGGAACAGGCGCGATGCTGCGTCGTTGCGCGCCATCTCGATCCAGAGCGTCCGGCAGAGCTGCTCGACGACGTTGTTCTTGAAATAGCGCCCGATCAGGGGCCTCAGCGCCGCCTCCTCATCCGCGAAGAGTTCGTCGTCGAGATCGGTCAGCACGCCGCCGGCCCAGGTCAGCACCAGCAGGCGCGTCGGCCCGGCGATCTCGTAGCGGACCTCCGTGCCGGGAGGGACCAGCAGGAAATCGCCGCGTCCGCGCTGCCGCTGCCGCCAGCCGTCGCCATAGTCGAAGCGGGTCGGGCAGGCGGCCCTGAGGGGGAGGCCGAGCACCCAGTCGGACGACGCGATGTCGGTGAAGTCGTGGGGTTTCTGGTCGACGATGAACGCCTTGAAACCGCTCCAGGCATGGGAGCGGTGTTCCTGCGGAAACCGGGAATAGGCCGACGACCGGTAGAAGTCGGCGAATGACCGGGGCTCGCGGCAAGATGCCGTGCTGGACTGCGAATGCATCGATCTCCTCCCTTGACCGATCATAGCGACGCTCTCCGCGCGCGAAGAAGAGCCCGATTATCGCGACGCACGATCTTGCTGCATCACCGCCCGACTTCGCCGCAAGATGGCGACCTAACGTCATCGAAACATGATTTGCGTTCCGCTAGCCTCTCGCAAGTGCAAAAGGCCCGCGAGGAACGCAGTCGTGATGTTTGGTGCCCCAGCCGTGTTCATCTGGACGATTCTGCCGTGCCGGAGCGCGATATGATCGACGCGTTCGGGTCGGAGCATGCGACCGGACACACCGTCGCGGTCGCGGCGTTCGCAGCTGCGGTCAAGGCGCTCGCCAGCCACAGGCCCCACGCATCGATGCATCTCGAAGCCGCCCTGAACGCCGATCCGGGACTGGCCGCCGCTCATGCGCTGTCGGGCCTCGCCGATGTCATTCTGGCGAGCGAGGACCGTCTCGCCGGCGCCCGGGTCAAGCTCGCCCGGGGCCGCGCGGCGCTCGCGGCAAACGACGGGGGGACGGGCTTCGAGCGGGCGCTGGTCACGGCGCTCGATCATGCCGTCGATGGGCGGCTGCGGGCCGCGGGCGACAGCCTCGACGACTACCTGTACGGCGACCCCAACGCCTTCGTGGCGGCCAAGCTCTCGCACGCGTTCCGGTTCCTGATCGGCGATGCCGACGGCATGGTCAGCCTGACCGCTCGCCTGAGCGTCGATTGCGAGCCGACCAACGCCGGCTACGGTTATCTCCTCGGCTGCCATGCCTTCGGGCTGGAGGAGGTCGGGCGGCTGCACGAGGCCGAACGGGTGGGCCGGCGGGCGCTCGACATCTGTCCCGACGATGCCTGGGGCCTGCATGCGGTGGCTCATGTCTACGAAATGCGCGGCCAGACGGCCGACGGAATTGCGTGGCTCGAGGGCAACCGTCCCGTCTGGTCGCGCTGCAACAACTTCTCGCGGCACGTCGCCTGGCATCTGGCGCTGTTTGCGCTCGAGGCTGGCGACCACGACGCGGTGCTGGCGATCTACGACCGGGACATCGCCGACGATCTCTCGGGGGATGTCCGCGACTTCGCCAATGCGGCCTCGATCCTCTGGCGCCTGAGACAGCTCGGCGTCGATCCCGGCTCCGGTCGCTGGGACGCGCTCGCGGACGTCGCCAACGCCCATGCCCGAAGCGCGACGCTCGTCTTCGCGCAGCTCCATGTCCTGATCGCGCAGATCGCGGCCGGACGGCTCGACGAAGCCTCGGACATGGCCGAACTGATCCATGACAAGAGCCGCGCGGCAACCGATCAGGCGAATGTCGCGCGCAATGTCGGCTCGGAGCTGGCGCATGCCCTGCTGCAATCGGCGCTCAGCGGCGGACAGCAGGCGCCGGTCGGCTTCCTCGCGCGTCGCCTGCATCGCCTTGGCGGCAGCCACGCCCAGCGCGATGTCTTTCTGAGGTCGCTGGCGGTGATCGCGCGCGATGCCGGCGACATCGCCGGGCTGCGGCAGGTGATGGCGGTGCGACGGCGCAACAAGGCGGACGACAGCTTCGTGGCGAACCTGCCGGCGCTGACGGCCACGAACTCCGCCGACCTCGCCGCGCGAACGAATTGACGGAGATCGACGATGACGATGACGGCCGAAGCGAAACCCGCCATTCCCGCCATGCGAACCCTGATGCATCTGTTCGCCGGCGGCCTGGCGGGACTGCTCATCTGGGAGGTCTGGGCGCGCGTCCTGACCAAAGCGGTGCTGGGCTATCCTCTGGAGCCTGCAGGCCTGATCGACGCCATCGCCCAGCATCGGCTGGGTCTGTCGGTGCCCTATCTGCTCCGGGAAGCTCTGCATTACGGGGTCGGCATCGTCGGCTATCCCGTCGCCTATTTCGCCATCTCGCGCCTTGTCCCGCGCTGGCCGGTCGTGCTCGACGTGATCGTCTTTGTGACCTTCAGCGCGGGCGTCGCCGCCCTGATCGCGGCCGGCACGTTCGCGCCGATCCATTTCATCTTCTGGACGGCGGCCGTCGGTCTCATCGCGACGCGCTGGATCAACCGGGACACGCTGATCGCCGACGCCATCACCTGGGGCAATTTCACCTGGTTCAACGCGCTCGGCCTGATGGCCCCGGTCGGCGGGCTGTCCTTCTACCTGCTGGGGGAGGGCGGCGAGCTCTCCTATATGAGCTTCGTCGGCCATGTCATTTACGGCGCGGTCGCCGTCTGGCTCTTCGAGCGCCTCGAGTCACGAGCGCCACGCCGATGAGCAACCTTATGCCAATTTTGCGCTTCCGGTTCGGCCTCGTCATCGGAGATCCATGGTCATGACGCAAGCAGCACGGCCCAGGCCGGCGGATTTCGACAAGAATCTCGGGCTCGTGCTGCAGGGCGGCGGCGCGCTCGGGAGCTATCAGGCCGGAGTCTATGAGGCGCTGGCCGAGGCGGGCTATCATCCCGACTGGGTCGCGGGCATCTCGATCGGCGCGATCAACGCAGCCATCATCGCGGGCAACGCGCCCTCCGAGCGGATCGGCCGGCTGCGCGGCTTCTGGGAGACGATCACCGCGCCCGCGACCAGCTTTCCCTTCCTGCCGTTCTCGGAAGCCGAAAGCAGGCGCTGGCACGCCGCCAGCGCCATGATGTTCGGGCAGTCGGGCTTCTTCGCGCCACGGCCGCTGGTCGACTGGTTCGGTTCGCCCGTCAGCTTCTACGATACCAAGGCGCTGCGAAGCACGCTGGAAGCCTTCATCGATTTCGATCGCCTCAACTCCGGCGAAACCCGCTTCAGCGTCGGCGCGGCCAATGTCCGCAGCGGCGATTTCGCCTATTTCGACAGCCGCGAGATCAGGATCAGGCCGGAACACGTCATGGCGAGCGGGGCGTTGCCGCCCGGTTTCCCGCCGGTCGAAATCGATGGCGAGCACTACTGGGACGGCGGCCTCGTCTCCAACACGCCGCTGCAATATGTCCTCGATTATGTGCCGCGGCGCAGCAGGCTGACCTTTCAGGTCGACGTCTTCAATGCGGAAGGCCCGCTTCCGGTCGATCTGGAGAGCGCCATCGAGCGCGAGAAGGACATCCGCTACTCCAGCCGGACCCGCACCGCGACCGACATGGCGCGAATCATCCATGACGTGCGCCACAACATCAACAGCCTGATCGATCGGCTGCCCGAGGAGTTGCGCGCGAGCAAGGAAGCGCAGTTTCTCTACGAGTTCGGCTGCGTCACGCGGATGGATATCGTCAGGCTGAGCTATCGTCCTTCCGAGCCGCAGGGCCAGTCCAAGGACTATGAGTTCAGCGCTGCGACAATGGAGGCGCGCTGGGCGCAGGGTCTGCTCGATGCGCGCGCGGCGCTGTCGGAAAGTCCCTGGCTCACGCCGATGCCCGACGAACTCGGCGCGCGGGTGTTCGACGGCGGCTGGGCGACCAATGGCCGGGCGCAGACGAGCCTGCTGGCGCAGAGCCGGCCGGCCATGACCGACGCGGGCTGAGGCGGTCGATGACGGGGGCCGCCATCACCGTCATGCTGGGGCAAGCCTGGCTTCTCGCCGGCCTTGGCGTCGGCGTGGCCTTCCTGCTCTTCGGGCTCGACAGGGTCGATGCCTCGGCGCGCGGGGCCTATGGCTTCAGGCCGCTGCTGCTGCCGGGGCTCGTCCTGCTCTGGCCGCTGGTGATCTGGCGCTGGCTCGATGCTCCGCTGGCTGAAACGCAGCCCACGCTGAAGCGTCGCCACAAGCGCGCCCACGCCGCGATCTGGAGCGGGCTCGCGCTGGGGCTGACCTTGATTCTCGCCACAGCGCTGATGCTGCGGCAGCATGACGTTCCCGCATCCTCCTCGGTGCGGATCGATCCGGCCCCGTCGGAAGCTGGCGAATGAGCGTCATCTACCGCCCCGTCGGCTGGACGCGCAGCAAGATCGTCTACGATGCGGTCCTGCTCGCAGGCGTGGCCCTTTATCTGATCGCCTTCATGCGGTTTGCGCCGCGCACGCGGCTGCCCGGCACGCTGCTCGACGACCAGTCGCTCGCGATCCGCGCCTATGGCACCTGCGCCTTTCTCCTGTTGACGCTGGTGCTGATGATCGGGCCGCTCGCCCGGCTCGACGCCCGCTTCCTGCCGCTGCTCTACAACCGGCGGCATTTCGGCGTGATCACCTGCGTCGTGGCGGCCAGCCACCTGATCGCGGTGTTGGACTGGTACTTCGCCTACAGCCCGCTTTCGCCCTGGGTGGCGCTGTTTGCGACCGACGCGGCCTATGGCGACCTGCGCGGCTTCCCCTTCATTCCATTGGGTCTGGCGGCCTTCGTCATCCTGCTCGTGCTGGCCGCGACCAGCCATGATTTCTGGCTGAACTTCCTGACGCCGCCGGTCTGGAAATCGATCCATATGTCGATCTACGCGGCCTATGCGCTGGTGGTGGGCCATGTCGCCTTCGGCGCGCTGCAGGACGCGCGCAATGCCGGCCTGCCGGCGCTCGTCATGGGTGGCAGCGGAGTGCTGCTGGCTCTGCATCTGACCGCGGCATGGCGGGAGCGCAGGCGTGACCGGGTAGCGCCGGCAGCGGACGCCGAGCCTGACTGGATCGTGGCCGGCATGATCGGCGACGTCCCGGCCGGGCGCGGCCTGGTCGTGCCGCTGGCGGACGGCTCCTCGGTTGCGATCTTCCGCGAGAACGACGCGCTCTCGGCGATCAGCAATCTCTGCGCCCATCAGAACGGCCCGCTCGGCGAGGGCCGGCTCCGCGATGGCTGCGTCGTCTGCCCCTGGCATGGCTACGAATACCGCCTGCGCGACGGCTGCGCGCCGGCGCCGTTCACCGAGCGCGTCGCGACCTACGCGATCAGGCTCGATGGCCGCACGATCCTGCTCGATCCGCGTCCGAATCCGCTCGGAACCGCGACGCAGCCGCTCGCCATCCCCAAGGAGACGCCGTGATGCGCGAGACCGGGCAGGATGAGTTCTTCATCGGCTGGAGCGGCAAGGCAGGCCCCCGCCTCGCACGCTTTCTTGGCCTCGTGGCAGTTGTCTGTATTGCCGGCATGGCGCTGATCGGCTTCGGGCTCGGCAGCCGGGCCGACGACCCCGCTGCGGGCCTGCTTCGGCTCGGCGAGCGCGACGCTGCTGGTGGGCCGCTGAGGCCCGATGACTGGGGCGGCGAGCAGATCCTGCGCGGCCATCTTTCGCGCATCGGCTACCCGGTTCTTCATCTTCCGCCCAGCGCGGCTCATCCGCGCGGTCGCGTGATGCTGCTGTCGGGCGACGGCAAGCGCGCGCCCGACTGGTCGGGCAAGGCCGGACCGGCCGAACTGCGCGGCAGCGTGCTGCGTCGCGGTGCGATCGAGATGCTCGTCGTCGACGGGCCGGCCAAGGCGCTCGACGACGCCGCAGGTCTCTCGCCCGCCGGGCGCGAGCCGCTCGGGCGCTGGCGCATAGCCGGCGAGATCTGCGACGGCAAATGCTATGGTGGCGCGATGCGCCCGGGCTCTGGCGTCGCGCACAAGGCCTGCGCCAATCTCTGCCTGATCGGCGACCTGCCCGCGATCCTGGTGACGAAGGACCCGGTCGCCGGCAGCAATTTTCTCCAGCTGGCCGGCCCCGATGGCGGCCCGCCGCCCGCCCTGATCCGGGACGCGGTCGCGATCCCGGTCGAGCTCGAGGGCGAGGTCGAGCGGGTCGGCAACGTGCTCGTGCTGCGGCTCGACCCACGACGGATCAGGCGGCTGTGATGGCGCGGCTGGCGCGCCTGGCGGCGACCCTTCTCGCCTTCGCCTTCGCCTATGGCGTCTTCGTCCAGAGCGCTTCCGTGGCGGCCATGCTCGGCCTCGGCGAATTGCAGCTGCTGGTCCGGCTCGGCTCGACCGTCGTCGCGCTCGGGCTGGCGGATGCGCTCGCCGGCAGGCTGCTTGCGCGCATAACGCCTCATCCCTAACCCCAACCCCCGATTCAAGACAGCGAATGGACCAGCCATGACCGATACCTCCCCGATCGTGATCGTCACCGGCGCGGCCGGCAATGTCGGCCGCGCCCTGCTGACGACGCTGGCCGGGCGCGGCGACCGCATCATCGCGGTCGATCGCCAGGCGTCCGCGATGGACGACATCCTGAAGCCCTTCGGCGGAACGGACCGCCATCTCGTACTGGCCGACCTCGACCTGTTCGATCCCGCCGCCTGCGAGGCGGCGGTCAGGGCTGGCCTTGCCCGCTACGGCCGCATCGACGGCGTCGCCCATACGGTCGGCGGCTTCGCCTCGGCCGGCGCGACCGAGGGCGGGCCGGAGCTCTGGGAGCAGATGTACCGGCTCAACGTGCTGACGACGCTCAACATGTTCCGCGCCGCGCTGGCGCCCATGCAGGCCGCCGGGCGCGGCAGCCTCGTCGCCATCGGCGCGGGCGCGGCGATCAAGGCCCCCGCCGGGCTCTCGGCTTACGCCGCCGCCAAGAGTGCGGTGCACCGCCTCGTCGAAAGCTTTGCCGACGAAATGAAGGCGGTCGGCGTCCGCGTCAACGCCATCCTGCCGAGCATCATCGACACGCCGCAGAACCGCGCCGCGATGCCCGACGCCGATCACAAGGCCTGGGTGCAGCCGCGCGAGATCGCCTCCGCCATCGCCTTCCTGCTGGCGGAGGACGCCAGCGGGGTTACCGGCGCCTTCATCCCGGTCTCGGGCCGGGTTTGACCGGCGGCTCAGCCGGGTTGGTCCCGCTCGAGCCGCACATCGACCTCGCGCTCGACATAGTCCCATTCGCGGGTGGCGCGCAGGCGTGCGAGCAGGTCGTCGAAGGCCGGCTCGTGCTCGGGCGCGAATTCGAACCAGGTCAGGAAGTCGAAAGGCTCGCCGAGATCGCGGCTGTGATGCAGCCGCCGCGCGACGGCGGGGAGATAGTCGAGGCCGATGCGGGTGTGCTGCGAGGTCTCCTCGAAGATCGCGCGCCGCTCATCCTGCGCCAATTCCCACCATGCGGCGGATTTCCGGATCGGGATCAGGGCCGCGCGGCTCGCCTGCGGCCGTTGCAGGGGCTCCTGACGGCGCCGCAGGCTCACGACCTCGGCCTGCGTCGCATAGCGGACATTGCTGACCGTTCCCAGAAGTCGCCAACTTGCTTCCGGCTCGTCCATGCCCGGCTCGAACAGGCGCATGGCGAGCTTTTGCGCGGGGTCGAGGCTCTCGCCGAGATAGCCAGCGATCGAGCGGATACGCCATTCTCCGCTCGTGCCGGCGATGAAGGCATAGGTCGAACGCATGGCGGTCTCGTTCTTGCTGGACGTGGCGACTTGCCCGGTCGAGGCAAGTCACATGCCGCCGGCCACGGATGGGCGCGGCGAGGGGCCGCTCCGGGACAGCGGGTCACGGCGCGACGACTGGGACGGTGACGGATGCTCGGGATTCCAAGGCGCTACAGCCACTATGTCTTCGGGGTCCTGCAATCGGGCCTGACTTCGGCGATAGCAGCCGCCATCGCACTGTTTCCGGGTGATGGCAGCCCGGGTCTGCCATTGCGCTGGCTCGCCTCCTGGCTCCTGGCCTGGTGCGTGATGCTGCCGGTCGTGACCTTCGCCGCGCCCTTCATCCGCCGGCTGGCGGTAGCCTTGACCCGGGAGGGCTGAGCCAGGGCCGTCAGCCCGCCCTTGCCCGCGCCAGTTCGGCCTCGAGCGTCAGGATGCGCCGGTCCCGCTCGTTGAGGATGTCGGCGACGTCCGAAGCCGCGATCAGTTGCGGGATATGCTGCGGGCAATTGGCGTCCCAGGCTTCGATGCGAAACAGGATCGCCTGCTCGGGCGTGCCGGCATAGCCCTGCGGACGCAGGCGTTCCAGCAAGTCAGGGTCGTCATCGACGACCCTGGCCGTCCCCCAGATCTTGATGCGCTGGCGGCGGGCGTAGTCGATCAGGAAGAGATAGGCCTTGGGATTCTCCGACAGGTTGCCGAGGCTGACATATTGGCGGTTGCCGCGAAAATCGGCGAAGCCGAGCGTATGCTCGTCGATGACGCGCAGGAAGCCCGCGGCCCCGCCGCGATGCTGGATATAGGGCTGGCCGTCGGCGCTGGCGGTCGCGAGGAAGAAGCTGTCGCGCGCGGCGATGAACGCGGCGAGCTCCGGCGTCACCGTCGTCTGCCAGCCGCCGCGCTCCTCCATCTTGCGGTAGCCGCCGCGCGAACCCTTCCGGCTCTGGATCGCCTTCACGGCCGGGGTGAAGGCGACGTCGCTCGATATCCTCTGATCTGTCATGGCGGTGCTCCGGGAAGTGCTCCCTCGCGGCGCGCCGGGATGGCCGCCGCTTGAGGGAGACCATGACAATGTCGTTTGACGATGATAATCACCTCACTTGACACTTCATCATTGCGTCAGGCGGTGTAATCACCATGGACCGTTTCGCCACCCTGTCGGCCTTCGTCAAAGTGGCGGACATGCGCGGCTTCGCGCCGGCCGCCCGTCGTCTCGGCCTGTCGCCTTCGGCCGTGACGCGACTCGTGGCAGCGCTCGAAGCGCACCTCGACGTTCGCCTGCTGCAGCGCACCACCCGCTCCGTCACGCTCACCGCCGAAGGCGAACGCTATCTGCTGCAGGCGCGCCGCATCCTGGCCGAGCTCGAGGAGGCCGATGCGTCGATGCAGGCGGCGCGCGCGGCGCCGTCCGGTCGGCTGGTGGTGTCGGCCCCGCTCGCCTTCGGGCGCTTCCATGTCGGCCCGCTCTTCTCCGCCTATCTGTCGCGGTTCCCGGCGGTGCAGGGCGAGTTGCTGCTCGGCGACCGCATGATCAACCTCGTCGACGAAAGCGTCGATATCGCTGTCCGCATCGGCCATCTCGGCGATTCGAGCCTGAAGTCGCGGCGCGTCGGCGAGACCCGCCGCGTGCTCGTCGCCTCACCGGATTATCTCGCCCGGCATGGCGAGCCCGCGACGCCGACCGACATCGCCGGGCATCGCTGCATCCACTTCTCCGGCTTCAACTCCGCTCAGGAATGGGTCTTCGAGCAGGAGGGGTCACGGCTGCGGGTCGGTTTCGTCCCGAGTTTCGTCACCAACGGCGCCGAAAGCGCGGTCCAGCACGCCATCGACGGCGGCGGGTTGACGCTGGTCCTCGCCTATCAGGCGGCCGCTGCCGTCAGAAGCGGAGCGCTGCGCATCCTGCTCCCCGGGTTCGAGCGCGAGCCCTCGCCGATCCAGCTCGTCTACCCGACCTCGCGGCTGCTCTCGGCGAAGGTCAGGGCCTTCATCGACATGGCCGCTAGCGAGACCGACTGGTCGTTCGTGGACCTGAGCTGACGGCCTTCCGTCGGACCTCGGCTCATGCCGCCTGGGTGTTGGGGCGCGCGAAGGCGGCCTCCATCTCGCGCCGGACTTTTACGGCGGTGCTGGCGGGGTCGTAGGCGACGTCGCTCCACTTCAGCCGCTGGCCCTCTGCGATGTCGGTCTTGAGCTTGACGTTGTGGGCGAGTCCCAGCGGCAGGTAGCCCTCGTCCAGCGAGGCCGAGGCCGGTGTCTGCTTGCCCCAGACGCAGAAGCCGCCTTCGCCGTCGAGCATCTCGCCGGCCTTGAGCGCGCGCTTGGCGGTGGCGACCACGTCTGAGTTGAACATGATGGCTGCGCCGGTCGCCTCCTTGCGCAACGCGGCCGAAGCGACCGAGATGCCCAACTCCAGTCCGATCATGTGGATCGGCCGGTAGAGGCAGGCATATTTGCCGCTCGTGTCGGGCAGCATGGAATACTCGCGGAAGCACTCCTCGCTATAGGCGCTGTCGGTCTCGAAGACGACATAGGTGCCCATCACCAGCGAATGCGGCACGTCCGTTCCGTCGCGATAGACCGAGGAGGTGACCTCGGTGACGCCGGCCCGCTCCAGCACGCCGCCATCGGCCCTGGGCTTGCAGATCTCGGCATGCTCGAAGCGCGTCGCCGGCGGGAAGGACAGCCCCTCGGCCTGCGAGTGCAGGCCCGTGGCGTTGCAGACCGCCGTCATCTCGATGCCCGACTTCGTGCCGTCGACGAAGGAGTTGAACATCTTCGGATTGATCGAGTTGCGGTCCTTGATCTTCATATACTTGTCGAGGATGTCCCAGACCGTGTCGGGCGTCGACTGGTGGTAGGTCGGGTGGTATCGCGTGCCCTTGCCGGCCGAGACGACCTTGAAGCCGGCCGCCCGGGCCCAGTCGACATGGTCGGCGATCAGCGCCGGCTGGTCGCCCCAGGCCAGCGAATAGACTACGCCGGCGGCCTTGGCCTTGCGCGCCAGGATCGGGCCGGCGACCGCATCGGCCTCGACATTGACCATGATGATGTGCTTGCCGTGCTCGATCGCCTTGAGCGCGAAGGCGATGCCTGCGCCGGGATCGCCGGTCGCCTCGATGATGACCTCGACGGCCGGATGGGTGACGAAGCTGTCGGCATTGTCGGTGATCACCGTCGAGCCGTGCCTGAGCGCGTCGTCGATCGAGGCGGCGGCGTACTGCTCTTCCGGCCAGCAGCCGAGCTTGAGCTGCGAGCGGGCGCGGTTCGTGTTCAGGTCGGCGACGCCGACGATATGCATGCCGTCCGTGTTGCGGGCCTGCGAGAGGAACATCGTGCCGAACTTGCCGGCGCCGATGATGCCGACCGTGACCGGCCGTCCGGCGGCTTTGCGTTCAAGGAGCATGCGGTGCAGGTTCATGTCGTCTCAAGCCTTTTCGTCTCGGCCGATCGGGGATCGGACCAGCCTCATCCAGCGAGGGCAGGGCGGTCTTGACGGCGAAATCCGGCCGCAGGAGCTGCGGCCTCGACGGCCGATCCGCGGGCCTGAAGGCGCGCGGCAGGCTCGTGTCTCCACATCCGTGCGATCGACGTCTTCTCCCGATGCGGCTTCGTTCGATGAGCCGCTGTCCTCGTTTTCGAGTGCTAGCATGGCGAGCCGGCGCAGCTAAAGCGAATAGATTGGCGCTATTGATGAGCAGAATTCACCTGTGAACGGTGAAATTCCGCTCCGTCCCATCAGCGCGAGAACCGCACCGGGACCGCGAGGCTGATCGTGCCGCTGCCCAGCCCGCCGGGCGGGGCCGGCACCGGGCTGGCGCGCCGGACCATGGCGACCGCCTCCTGGTCGAGCGCCGCGTCGCCCGACTAACCCGCAAGCCTGGCCGATACCACGTTGCCGCCGCGATCGATCGCGAAGGCGACCTGGACCGTGCCGGGGCTCGCTCCGCCGGGAAAGCGCTTGTAGCGGTTGAGATGGGCGATCAGCGAACCGCGCCAGCTTGCTGTCGAGACGCTCGGCTGCGCGGCCGCGCCGATGGAGGCCGGGTTCGGGGCGAAGGCTCGCGGCGGCGCGGGCGGGGGAGCCGCCGCCTGGCGCTGGCGCGGCCGTTCGACCGGCTTGCGCTCGACGACGCGCGGCTTGGGCGGCGGCTTGCGTTCGACGGGCTTTTCGATCCGCTTCGGCCGCTCGGGCGGCGGCGGTGGGGCCAGCCCGGCGAGCGCATCGGGAATCGTCGGCAGGTCGGGCAGCCTGATCTCGGGCTCCGGCGCCCGCACCGGTGTCGGCTCTGGCTGCGGGGGAGGCGGCTCGACCGGCGTCTCGACGACGGGCTCTGGCGGCGGCGGCTCCGGCTCGGGTGGCGGCGTCTCCTTCGCCGGCTCGGGCGGCGTCGCGGGCGCGATGGGCTCCGGCGAGGGCGGCAAGGTCTCAGCCGGTGCTTCCGGCGCGATCGAGACGGCGGCGAGTTCGATCATGATCGCGGGCTCGGGCGCCCCTGCGGCCGCCTCGGCATGGGCCGGTTGCCAGTTGAGCGCGATCCAGAGCGCTCCGACATGGGCTGCGGCCACGGCAAGCGCCGCCACGCTCCAGCGCAGAAGGCCGGGCCAGCGCCGCGCGCGCGGCAACTGCGTCATGGCGCGAGCATCCTCATGGGGCGGTACTGCACGGCGTCATCCCGCGTCTGGGTTGGCTGACCCCGGACATAACCCGGCAGGAATAGCTGTGCAATCACAGTATTTTAGATCAATTCTAAAGTCTTGCCCCGCAAGCAGGTTGTGGCCAACCGCAACAGGCTGGCCGACATGGTTGTGCGCGGCAGGCGCGGCGGCGGGCGCGACCTTCACCATGCCGAGCATGCATGCGCTGCTGCTCGTGGTGGTCCTGCTCGCGGTCGGCGCTTATACGAGGTTGGGCCGTTGCACCGAGCTGCGCGCCGGCTACGCGCCAAGCCTCGCTTTGTGACAATCCTGTCGCATCGCCGCCGGCAAGGCGCCGCGGCGAGGGCCGGAGAGCCGGCGGCTTGTGACAATCCGCCTCGGAGGCGCATTCGATGCGACTGTCCGTTAATCGACAATGGCCATTGATATCATGAGACAATTCCGGCTGCGCGCACCGTTCTGGAGCGCGCTTGCGGCCGATTCGTCGAATATGTCATGTCAGTGTCACACAGAAGGTATTTGGAGAGCGCGCTAAGAACCTGCGACCCAGAGAGGACATCTCATGCGCAAACTTCTGATTCTCGCGGCCGCGTCCATCGGTCTTTCGGGCGCCGCCCAGGCCGCCGACATCACCGGCGCCGGCGCGACCTTCCCCTTCCCGATCTATGCCAAGTGGGCCGAGGCCTACAAGAAGGAGACCAATATCGGTCTCAACTACCAGTCGATCGGCTCGGGTGGCGGCATTCGCCAGATCAAGTCGAAGACGGTCGATTTCGGCGCCTCCGACATGCCGCTCAAGGGCGAAGACCTTGAGAAGGACGGCCTTCTCCAGTTCCCGGCCGTGATGGGCGCTCTGGTGCCGGCCTACAACATCCAGGGCGTCGCCGCCCGCGAGATCAAGTTCACCGGCCAAGTCCTGTCCGAAATCTATCAGGGCACGATCAAGAAGTGGAACGATCCCAAGCTCGTCGCGCTCAACAGCGGCGTGAAGCTGCCCGACGCCAACATCACGGTCGTCTATCGCTCCGACGGATCGGGCACGACCTTCGTCTGGACCGACTATCTCTCGCGCGTCTCGCCCGAGTGGAAGACCAAGATCGGCGCCAACACCTCGGTGCAGTTCCCGGTCGGCGTCGGCGGCAAGGGCAATGAAGGCGTCTCGGCCTCGGTGAAGCAGATCAACAACTCGATCGGTTACGTCGAATACGCCTACGCCAAGCAGAACAACCTCGCTTATGGCCTGGTTCAGAACCGCGACGGCCAGTATCCGGCTCCGGACACCGACTCCTTCCAGGCCGCCGCCGCCGGCGCCGACTGGAACGAGGCTCCCGGCTTCGGCATCATCATCAACAATCAGCCCGGCGCGAAGGCCTGGCCGATCACCTCGGCGACCTTTATCCTGATGCACAAGAAGGCCGCCAACCCCGAGCAGTCCGCTGCCGCGCTCAAGTTTTTCGACTGGGCCTACAAGAGCGGCGACAAGCTTGCCACCGATCTGGAATATGTCCCGATGCCGGCCAACGTGAAGGACATGATCCGCGCGAGCTGGAAGGGCATCACCGACAACTCGAACAAGCCGGTCTTCTGATCGCTCTGTCCGGACAATGGAAAGCGGGGGTTTCAACCCCCGCTTTCCAGCCTTGAATTCCAAACAATATCGTTGAAGACGTTTTGCTGCCGGAGTGAGATTGATGGCTGCCGTGACAGACCAGATGGCCGTGCCGGGAAGGCCTGCCATGCGCAAGGCTCCGAAAGCCACATTCGACCTCATCTTCCGCAACGCCAGTTTTCTGGCTGCCCTGTTCGTGCTGATCCTGCTCGCCGGCATCATGCTGTCGATGGTGATCGGCGGATGGCCGGCCTTCCGCGAGATGGGACCGGCGTTCCTGACATCGAGCGTGTGGGATACGCAGAACGACAAGTATGGCGCATTTCCCGCCATTGTCGGCACATTGTCGACGGCTTTTCTGGCGCTTCTGATCGGCGTCCCGCTCTCGCTCGGCATCGCCGTCTTCCTGACGCAGCTTGCGCCGCCCTGGTTCAAGCAGCCGGTCTCGACCGCGATCGAACTGCTCGCCGCCGTGCCGTCGATCATTTACGGCATGTGGGGCCTGTTCGTCTTCGTGCCGCTTTTCGCCAACTACGTGCAGCAGCCTTTCTCTAACATCATCGAAGGCATGCCGATCATCGGCACGGTGCTCTACGCCAGCTCGCCATCGGGGCTCGGCATCCTGACCGCCGGCATCATCCTCGCCTTCATGATCATCCCGTTCATCGCCTCGATCGTGCGCGACATGCTCGACCAGATCCCCTCCGTTCTGCGCGAAAGCGCCTACGGCATCGGGGCCACCACCTGGGAGGTCGTGCGCCATGTGCTGGTGCCGCAGGCCGGCGTCTCGATCATCGGGGCTTGCATGCTGGGGCTCGGTCGCGCGCTCGGCGAGACCATGGCTGTGACCTTCGTCGTCGGCAACGCCAACCGGCTTTCGGCCTCGATCATGGATCCGGGCTCGACCATCGCCTCGCGCATCGCCAACGAGTTCAACGAGGCGATCGGCCTGCAGCTCAACGCACTGATCGCGCTCGGCTGCATCCTGTTCTTCGTCACCTTCGTCGTCCTTTGCATCGCCCGCATTCTTGTCGCGCGCGTCAAGACCTTCTGATCGGAAGCGGATCATGAGCCTCGTCACGCCGTCCACCGTCCGCGCATTGCCGCCCACCACCTGGGGGCGCGTCCGCCAGTCCCGCCGCACGGCCGACAAGGCGATGAAGATCATCGCTACCGGCTTCACGATGCTGGCGATCACGGTCCTGTTCTGGATTCTCGGCATGCTGATCGTGAAGGGCATCGGCGGATTGTCCGTCGCGACCTTCACGCAGACCATGCCGGGTCCGGGTTCGCAGGGCGGCGGCCTCGTAAACGCCATCGTTGGCTCGATCATCCTGACCTTCCTCGGCATCGTCGTGGCGACGCCGATCGGCGTGCTGGCCGGGACCTATCTGGCCGAATACGGCAAGGGCTCGAAGCTCGCCGACCTGATCCGTTTCATCAACGACATCCTGCTCTCGGCACCCTCGATCCTGATCGGCCTGTTCGTCTATGTGATCCTGGTCGAGCCCCTCGGCGGCTATTCCGGCTGGGCCGGCGGCGTCGCGCTCGGCATCATCGCGATCCCGGTCATCGTGCGCACCACCGAGGACATGCTGCGGCTCGTTCCCGGCCCGTTGCGCGAGGCGGGCTCGGCGCTCGGCGCGCCGACTTCGGTCGTGATCACCTCGATCACCTGGCGGGCGGCGAAGGCCGGCATGGTCACCGGCATCCTGCTGGCGCTGGCGCGCATCGCCGGCGAGACCGCCCCGCTGATCTTCACTGCGCTGAACAACTCGTTCTGGTTCTCGCCGACCCTTCTGGGCGGCGTTTCCAACCTGCCGGTGACGATCTACCAGTTCGCCTCCGCCCCTTACGAGAACTGGCAGCAGCTCGCCTGGGCCGGGTCGCTGATCATCACCATGTCGATCCTGCTGCTTTCGATCATCGCCCGCCGTATCGTGCGCGGCGCCAAATAACTCGCTGCGGGCGATCTCTCGCCAGCCATAACCCGTCGCGTCCGCTCGCAAGGAACACGTCGATGCTCTCGACCCTGGAACTCAGCCCCCAATCCCTCGATGTCGATGCGCCGATCCGCATCGCGGTGAAGAACCTCGATTTCTACTACGGCGAGCACAAGGCGCTGAAGAACGTCAACCTCGACTTCCGCGACCGCCACGTCACGGCGCTGATCGGCCCCTCGGGCTGCGGCAAGTCGACCCTGCTGCGCATCTTCAACCGGATCTACTCGCTCTATCCCGAGCAGCGCGCCACCGGCGAGATCATGCTCGACGGCCGCAACGTCATCTCCAACGATGTCGACGTCAACGAATTGCGCTCGCGCATCGGCATGGTCTTCCAGAAGCCGACGCCGTTCCCGATGTCGATCTACGACAACGTCGCCTTCGGCATCCGGCTCTATGAGAAGCCGCCGAAGTCGGAACTCGACGACCGCGTCGAGGGCGCGCTGCGCCGCGCCGCGCTCTGGGACGAGGTCAAGGACAAGCTCAAGACCTCGGGCATGGGCCTGTCGGGCGGCCAGCAGCAGCGCCTGTGCATCGCGCGCACCATCGCGCAGAAGCCGGAGGTGATCCTGTTCGACGAGCCGACCTCGGCGCTCGACCCGATCTCGACCGGCAAGATCGAGGACCTGCTGGAGCAGCTCAAGACCGACTTCACCATCGTCATCGTGACGCACAACATGCAGCAGGCAGCGCGCATCTCGCAGTACACCGCCTTCATGTATCTCGGCGAAGTGATCGAGTTCGCGCCGACCAACACGATCTTCATGAACCCGGCCAAGAAGCAGACGCAGGACTACGTCACCGGCCGTTTCGGCTGATCCTATCCGCCGATCCGCGCAACCTGACGTCTGTCGTCGCTAAGGATTTCGCCCATGTCCGACCATATCGTCCGCTCCTACGACGCCGAACTCGAGGCGCTGCGCCGCAGCCTCGCCGAGATGGGTGGCATGTCCGAGCGCATGCTCGGCGACTCCACAGTGGCGCTGGTGCGCCGCGACACCCAGCTCGCCCAGAAGGTCATCTCCGCCGACCAGCGCCTCGACAATCTGCAGCGCGACGTCGAGGAGCGCGCCGTGCTGACGATCGCGCGCCGCCAGCCGCTCGCCAACGACCTGCGCGAGCTGATCTCGGCGATCCGCATCGCGTCCGACATCGAGCGCGTCGGCGATCTCGCCAAGAACATCGCCAAGCGCGCGGTCGCGATCTCGGGCCAGTTCTCGCCGCCGCATCGTGCGGTGGTCGGGCTGGAGCATATGAGCCGCCTCGTCCAGGCCCAGCTCAAGGATGTGCTCGACGCCTATGCCTCCGGCAATGAGAACAAGGCGATGGAGGTCTGGCATCGCGACGGCGAGATCGACGCGCTCTACACCTCGCTCTTCCGCGAATTGCTCACCTACATGATGGAAGATCCGCGCAACATCACCTTCTGCACGCATCTCCTGTTCTGCGCCAAGAATGTCGAGCGCATCGGCGACCACACCACCAACATCGCGGAGACGATCCACTATCTCGTCACCGGCGAATCGCTCGACATCAACCGGCCCAAGCTCGACACCACTGACATCAGCGTCGAGGCGGTGCTGGGGAGCTAGGCGAACGAGAATGACCGGCTCCTTTCCGTCGTGGTCGGACTTGTCCCGACCATCCACGTCTTCGGCTGTCGCGCGCTGTGACCAAGACGTGGATGCTCGCCACAAGGGCGAGCATGACGGCATCGGTCGGATGAATGTCATGGACGGAACCGGCACATGCCCGCACGCATCCTGATCGTCGAGGACGAGGAGCCGCTCACGCTGCTCCTGCGCTACAATCTCGAGGCCGAGGGCTTCGAGGTCGACTCGGTCGCGCGCGGCGACGATGCCGAACTGCATCTGCGCGACAACACGCCCGATCTCGTTCTGCTCGACTGGATGCTGCCCGGCCTGTCGGGCATCGAGCTCTGCCGCCGTCTGCGGGCGCGGCGCGACACCGAGCGCGTGCCGATCATCATGCTGACTGCCCGCGGCGAGGAGACCGAGCGGGTGAGGGGGCTTGCGACCGGCGCCGACGACTACGTCGTCAAGCCGTTCTCTCTGCCCGAGCTGATCGCGCGTATCCAGGCGCTGCTGCGCCGCGCCAAGCCCGGCCATGTTGCGGGGCTGCTCGCGGCCGGCGATCTCGAACTCGACCGCACGACCCGGCGCGTGCGCCGCTCCGGCATGGAGCTTCATCTCGGCCCGACCGAATTCCGCCTGCTGGAGTTCCTGATGCAGGCTCCGGGCCGGGTCTATTCCCGCGCCCAGCTTCTCGACGCCGTCTGGGGCCGCGACGTCTATATCGACGAGCGCACGGTGGACGTCCATGTCGGCCGGCTGCGCAAGGCGATCACGCCCGACAACGCCAAGGATCCCCTGCGCACCGTGCGCGGCGCGGGCTATTCCTTCGACGAGAACTTTGCCGGAGCGGCGCGCTGAAGCACGGTGATTTGACTACGAAGCACTGCGTCATCCCGGAGCGGCGCGGCTGCGCCGCTTGTCCAGGATGACGCAGTGTTTCGTAGTCAACTTATGATGCCCTGACCCTGCTTGCCGCCGCCTCGGCCGGCGCATGCAGCCGCGCCGCCGGCCGCGAAAAGCTCTGCCGCCCAGCCTTGAAGCCCAGCACCGGCTCTGCGATCGCCGCCAGCGCGTCGGTGGCGCTCGCCGCATCCAGCACGACGAGATCGGCCGGGTTGCCGACCGCGATGCCGTAGTCGCTCAGGTTCATCAGCCGCGCCGGCAGGCTCGTCACGAGGTCGATGCAGGTCTGGAAGCCGTCGGGGCCGACCTGCGCTGCATTGGCGTAGAGATTGGCCATGCGCAGCAGCGAAGCGTCCCCGAACGGCGTGAACGGGTTCAGCACATTGTTGGTCGCGACCGAACAGGTGACGCCGGCCGCGACGAGGCGATGCGCGGGCGCAAGACCACGGGGCGCGGCATGCGTGGCGTCGCGGCCCATCAGATAGAGGTCGGTCGCGGGAAGCACCGTCACCGCGACGCCGGCCTGCGCCAGCCGGTCCGCCACGCGCGACAACGCGTCCTGCGGCAGCATCGACAGCTTGGTGACATGGCCGATCGCGACGCGCCCACTATGGCCTCGCGCCGCCGACTCCCGGCAGACCGCATCGAGATGCATCCAGCTCGGGTCGAGGTCGAAGTCGAGGTGAAAGTCGAGATCGACGTCGAAGCGCTCAGCGAGGTCGAAGAGCCGGTCAATCTGCGCCTCCGGATCGCTGTCGGTATAGGGGCAGCCGCCGAGCGCGTCCGCGCCCTGGCGAAGCGCCTCGACCAGCAGGTCCTCCGTGCCGGGGTCGTTGGTCAGCCCCTCCTGCGGGAAGACGCAGAGCGACAGGTCGAGGCCCCAGGCATAGTCGCGCTTCAGCGCCGTGATCGCTTCAAAGCTGCGCAACCCTGCGCGCGGATCGACCTCGACATGCGTGCGCATCCGCGTCGTGCCTTTGGCGATCGCCATCTCCAGCACCTGCGCGCCGCGCCGATACACATCCTCGACCGTGAAATCGCGCTTCATGCCGGCGACGGCGGCGATGGCGTCTTTCAGCCCGCCATGGACATGGCCGCAGCGCCCGAGCAGGCAGGCCTTGTCGAGATGGACATGGCTGTCGACGAAGCCCGGCAGCACCGCGCGGCCGGCGATATCCACCGAAGGGCAATCCGCGATCAGACGCGGCGCGATCGCCTTGATCCGTCCGGCCCGCACGCCGATGTCCACGGCGTCCGGTCGCCCGGCGAGCGTGGCGCGGCGGAAGATCAGGTCGAAGGCGCTGTCGGTGGGCATGGCGGCGATCGGAAGAGGGCAGGGCAGCCGGATGGCTCGCCAAAGTGCATGCAGTTTGCGTGCCGCGCCAGCCCTATTCGGCGGCGTCCCGGCGCGGGGAGGGCAGGGCTGCCGGCTTTCGGCGGGCCGGTGTCGGCGTCGCGACATAGGGCGCCAGGATATCCATGATGTCGCGACCGCGCGGCTTGGCCTGCGCGACCAGCGCGCGGCCCGCGACCGAATCGAGATGGTCGTGCATCAGCGCCATGACCTGCTCGACATCGCCGCCGGCCAGCGCCTCGATCAGCAGCCGGTGCTCGTTGATGGCGCATTCCGACGAGTGCGGCCGGCTGAACAGCGACAGGGTCAGGCAGCAGCGATAGGCGATCTCGCTGACATAACGGATCAGGATCGGGCTTTCGGTCATCGTCGCGAGCAGGATGTGGAACTCGGTCGCAAGCCGGATCGAGACCGCGTCCGGGCCGTTGCGCGCGGCCTCCTCGGCATCGACATGGGCGCCGAGCGCCGCAATCTGCGTCCTGCTCAGCCGTCCCGCGAGCTGGCGCACCACCAGCCGCTCCAGCTCGATGCGGATGTCGAAGGCGTCGCGCGCCTCCTGCCAGCTCGGTGTCGCCACCACCGCGATGCGGTTGCGCCGGAGCTCGACCAGGCCCTCGGCCGCCAGTTGCCCCAGCGCATGGCGCGCGATCGTGCGGCTGACGCCGAAACGCTCACCGAGCGCATCCTCAGGCAGCTTGGCGCCGGGTTCCAGCGCCTGCTCGATGATGGCGCGGCGCAAGGCGCGGCAGATCGTTCCGACCTTGTCTGAACTGGCGCGGCCCTGTTCCGCGTCACGCGCCATCGTTGCGGTCCATGCTGGCAATCCGTGCTGGTGATGTTTCGTCTTAGCCCCATACGCGCGGATACCGCAATCCGTCGCCGATGCCGGGCGATGCGTAGCGAAACCAACTTCAGCATACACTATGGCATCGTGCTTGCATGCACTTTTTCATGAGCATCCAGCCGCCGCCTTTCCCCGCCACCGCCGCGCCGTTTTCGGCGGAGTCGGCCATCGGTGGCGCGCTGGCGCTGGCGATCGAGCTCTCGCAGGTCTCGGTCACCTTCGGCGTCGGAGCAAATTCGGTGCCGGCGCTCGCGGAGACCAGCCTGCGCATCCCGGAGGGATCGTTCGTTGCCCTGGTCGGCCCCTCCGGCTGCGGCAAGTCGACCATCCTGCGGCTGGCCAGTGGGCTGGTTCGGCCGACGACCGGCGTCGTCATCGTCGGCGGGCGCGAGGTTTCGGCCAAGGCCCTGCGCATCGGCATGGCCTTCCAGAACCCGACCATGCTGCCCTGGCTGACGATCGAGCGGAACATCATGCTGCCGCTCAAGATCGTCGAGCCTTTTCGCTCGCGCTACGCCCGAGAGAAGAACGGCGCGTTCCGCGACAAGGCGCATGCGCTGCTGGCACAGGTCGGTCTGTCGGGTTTCGCCTCGAAATTCCCCTGGCAGCTCTCGGGCGGCATGCTCCAGCGCGCCAATCTCTGCCGCGCTCTGATCCACGAGCCGCGTCTGCTGCTGCTCGACGAGCCATTCGGCGCGCTCGACCAGTTCACCCGCGAGGAGCTCTGGGCGATCCTGCAGGAGCTCTGGCTGGCGCATCGGCCGACCGTGCTGCTGGTGACGCATGATCTGCGCGAGGCCGGGTTTCTCGCCAGCCGCATCTGCGTGATGAGCGCGCGGCCCGGGCGCATCATCGACGACAGCGCGGTCGATTTCGCCCGCCCGCGTTCGATCGCGATGACCTTCGAGCCCGGCTTCGTCGCCCTCAACCAGCGCCTGCGCGAACTCATCGTCGATGCGCGCTCGGCCGTGCCGGGGGAGCACTGACATGGGCCAACTTCGCCTGAAGCAGAAATTCTGGTCCGGCGGGCTGATCGTCCTGTTCTTCCTCGGCTGGGAGTTGTTCTGCCTGATTTCGGGCATGTCTGACCTGATCCTGCCGCGGCCGTCGCAGATCTTCGCGACCATGATCCAGCGCTTTCCGGTGCTTTGGCCCCATATCCTGCAGACGCTGGCGACGACGATGACGGGCTTTGCGCTCGGCGTCGCGCTGGGCGTGCTGCTCGGCGCGGTCATCGGCGTCTCGCGTACGGCCTATGACACGGTATATCCGCTGCTGATCGGCTTCTCCTCGATCCCCAAGGTCGCCGTGGTGCCGATCTTCGTGCTCTGGTTCGGCTCGGGCACGGTGCCCGCCGTGCTGACCTCGCTGGCGATCTGCTTCTTCCCGATCGTGGTCAACATCGCCACGGGCCTCGCCACCACCGAGCCCGAGATGGAGGACGTGCTCAAGGCGCTGGGGGCCAGCAAGCTCGACATCCTCTGGAATGTCGGCCTGCCGCGCACCATGCCGTTCTTCTTCGCCTCGCTGAAGGTCGCGATCACCTACGCTTTCGTCGGCACCGTGCTGGCCGAGACGGTCGCGTCCAATCGCGGCATCGGCAACGTCATGATGTCCGCGTCCTCCAACTTCAACACGCCGCTGGTCTTCGCAGGGCTGTTCATCCTCGCGGGCCTGGGCGTGGCGCTCTATGTCGCCTTCTCGCTGATCGAGGCCCGCGTCACCGGCTGGGCGACCCGCAAGAACGACCTTCTCGCCGCCTGAATCGCTTTCTCAACACAGGGGACCAAGATGCTGAAAAGATTCGCTGCCACGGCCATTGCGAGCCTTGTTCTCGCAGGCACTGCCCTCGCGCAGGAGACCACGGTCAAGTTCACGCTCGGCTGGAAGACCCAAGGCTCGGACGCCGCCTTCTTCGTCGCCCGCGACAAGGGCTACTACAAGGCCGAAGGCATCAACCTCGTCATCGACCAGGGCGAGGGCTCGGGCGCGACCGTCACCCGCATCATGGGCGGCGCCTATGACGCCGGCTTCGGCGACGTCAACGCCATCATCCAGAACGCCTCGCTGAAGCCCGGCGAGAACCCGGTGATGGTCTACCAGATGTGGAACCGGCCGCCCTTCGCCATCGTCACCAAGAAGGGCGCCAACATCACCAAGCCCAAGGATCTCGAGGGCAAGAAGCTCGGCGGCGCTCAAGGCACGCCGACGACGCGCCTGCTGCCGGTCTTCGTCCAGAAGAACGGGCTCGATACCGCCAAGATCGCCGTCACCAACATGGCGCCGAACCTTCAGGAGCCGCTGCTGATCAAGGGCGACATCGACGGCGCTCTGGTCTTCAACATCACGAGCTATTTCAACCTCGTGCTGAACCGGCAGGACCCCGACAAGGACTTCAACTGGATGACCTTCGGCGATTACGGGCTCGACCTCTATTCCAACGGGCTGATGGTCTCGCAGAAGCTGATCAAGGAGAATCCCAAGCTCGTCGCGGGCCTGGTGCGCGCCACCAACAAGGCGATGCTGGAGATCGCCAGGGACCAGAATCTCGGCATGAAGGGCGTCATGGCCTTCGACAACCTCGTCGACGAAAAGGTCGAGAAGCGCCGCATGCAGTACTCCTTCAGCGAGCTCATCGTCTCGCCCGAGATGAAGGAGATCGGCGTCGGCGACATCAAGGACGACCGCATGGCCCGCGCCATCGGCATCGTCGTCGAGGGCTATCAGCTCACCCGCACCCCGACCCCGGCCGAAGTCTTCTCGCGCGCCTTCCTGCCGCCGAAGGCCGAACGCGAGCTGGTCTACACGGCGAACTGAGGGAGGGTAGCGCCGGGGGCCGAAACGGCTTGCGCGATATCCATGGCAATTGATGCCATTTGATGCCATGGTTCATCGCAGGAGGATGGACCATGGCATCCATGAATGTGTCCCTGCCCGATCCGATGCGCGATTGGGTCCAGCGCCGCATCGACAGCGGCCACTACGCCAGCGTCAGCGATTATGTGCGCGACCTGATCCGCAAGGATCAGGCGGCGGCGCGCCAGCTTTCGGTCGAGGATGTCCGCGCCTCGATCGCGGAGGGGCGAGAACTCGGCAGGACGGAATCGGCCGCTGCGGTTTTCGACCGGATCGAAGCGAAATTGAAAGCGATGGCCGGCTGAGATGACACTGGCATGCAGGTTCGCGCCTCAGGCCACAAGCGATCTCGAAGAGATCGCGTTATTCATCGCGACGGACAACCCGGGCAGAGCGCTCACTTTCGTAGCGGAGCTGCGTGCCCATTGCGACGTTGTTGCCCGCCAACCGACGGTCTATCGACTGCGTGAAGAGTATGGTGCAGGCATTCGGGTCACGATCCATGGCCGCTATCTGATCTTTCACGCCTTGCGTGAGGGCTCGCTTGTGATCGAGCGCATCGTTCATGGCGCGAGGCATCTCGAAGGGCTGACGTTCGAATAGACTTGATGGCTCCTCGGTCGATCGGCCCGACAAACTCTTGACTTAAGGTCAGACGCAGGCGCAGGTTTTGCCTAAATTAACGGCAGGACAGCCTGCCGCTTTTTCAATCGTTTCAGAAGCGCGCGCAAATCCGGCGGATTTGCCCGCCTGCCGCGATCGCCGGTCTGGCACGCCGGTTGCTAACCGATCTCGCCCTGCGTGCGACCGCCGGGCCAATCACAGGGAGACTACCAGTGTCCAGATCGACGTTTTCGCGCTCCGCCCTTCTTGCGTTCGGCCTTTCGACCGCGCTCGCAACCGGCGCGCTCGCCCAGGAGAAGGTGCTGCGCATCGGCATGACCGCCGCCGACATTCCGCGCACCCATGGCCAGCCGGACCAGGGTTTCGAGGGCAACCGCTTCACCGGCATCCCGATGTATGACGCGCTGACTCATTGGGACCTGTCCTCGGCCGACAAGGCGAGCGTGGTGATCCCGGGCCTCGCCACCGAATGGGCCGTGGACGCGACCGACAAGACCAAATGGACCTTCAAGCTGCGTCCGGGCGTGAAATTCCAGGACGGCTCGGACTTCACCTCGGCCGCGGTGGTCTGGAACGTCGACAAGGTGCTCAACAAGGAGGCGGCGCATTTCGCGCCCGACCAGATCGGCGTCACCGTCTCGCGCATGCCGACGCTGAAGACTGCAAGGGCGGTCGACCCGCTCACCGTCGAGCTGACGACATCCGAACCTGACGCCTTCTTGCCGATCAACCTGACCAACCTGTTCATGGCCTCGCCCGCGCATTGGGCCGCCAAGCTCGCCGCCGTGCCGGCTTCGGTGACCGAACCTGCCGAGCGCGCCAAACAGGCCTGGGCCGCCTTCTCGGCCGATCCGTCCGGCACCGGCCCGTTCAAGGGCACGCGCCTCGTGCCGCGCGAGCGCTTCGAGATGGTCGCCAACAAGGCCTATTGGGATCCCAAGCGCGTGCCCAAGGTCGATCGCGTCGTGCTGGTGCCGCTGCCCGAAGCCAACGCCCGTACTGCGGCGCTGCTCTCCAACCAGGTCGACTGGATCGAGTCGCCCTCGCCGGACGCCGTGCCGCAGATCAAGCAGCGCGGCTTCACCGTCTATACCAACGCCCAGCCGCATGTCTGGCCGTGGCAGCTCTCCTTCGCCGAGGGCTCGGTCTGGCTCGACAAGAAGGTCCGGCACGCCGCCAATCTCTGCGTCAACCGCGAGGAACTGAAGACGCTGTTGGGCGGGCTGATGGAAATCCCGAAGGGTACCGTGCCTCCCGGCCATCCCTGGTGGGGCAATCCGTCCTTCGACATCAAGTATGATCTGGCCGCCGCCAAGAAGCTGATGACGGAAGCCGGCTTCTCGGCCGCCAAGCCGGCGAAGGTCAAGGTGCTGACCTCGGCCTCGGGATCGGGGCAGATGCAGCCCCTGCCGATGAACGAGTTCATGCAGCAGGCGCTGAAGGACTGCTTCTTCGATGTGCAGCTCGAGGTCGGCGAATGGAACGCCGTCTTCACCAACTGGCGCGAGGGCGCCAAGAGCCCCAATGCGCGCGGGGCCAACGCGACCAACGTCACCTTCGCGGCGATGGACCCGTTCTTCGCCATGGTGCGCTTCACCTCGACCAAGACCTTCCCGCCGGTGTCGAACAACTGGGGCTATTTCGGCAATGACGAGTTCGACAAGCTGATCGCAGATGCGCGCACGAGCTTCGACGGGACGGCGCGCGACGCAGCCCTCGCCAAGCTCCACGCCCGCATCGTCGAGGAAGCTCCGTTCGTCTGGGTCGCCCATGACGTCGGCCCGCGCGCGATGAGCACCAAGGTCAAGGGCGTGGTCCAGCCCAAGAGCTGGTTCATCGACATCGCCCCGATGTCGATGGAGTGAGGAGCGTCTGGCGTTTGTGACAACACGCGCCGTCATCCCGGACACAGCGAAGCGAAGCTCCGGGATCCATCGTAAAGCGCCGCCGTGCCCTACGATGGATCCCGGATCTGCGTCGCTGCGCGACTTGTCCGGGATGACGACGACGTTGTGACTGAGACCGTCACGCTGGCACGTCCCTTGCTGCGCAGGCTGGAACCAATCCAGTCCGGAGACCATCGATGATCCGCAGCGTCCTCGCCTTCACTTTCGCCGCCGGCGTGTCGCTCTACGCAGGCTCCGCACAGGCCCAGGGCACGCTGCGCATCGGCATGACGGCGTCCGACATTCCGCTGACCACGGGCCAGACCGACCAGGGCGGCGAGGGCATGCGCTTCATGGGCTATACGATCTATGACGCGCTCATCAACTGGGACCTGAGCAAGGCCGACAAGGCCTCCGATCTGACGCCTGGCCTCGCCTCGAGCTGGGCTGTTGACGCGACCGACAAGACGAAATGGACCTTCGTGCTACGCGAGGGCGTCAAATTCCATGACGGCTCGGAGTTCACCGCCGACGCCGTGGTCTGGAACCTCGACAAGCTGCTCAAGAACGACAGCCCCCAGTTCGACCAGCGCCAGGCGGCGCAGGGCCGCTCGCGCATCCCCGCCGTCGCGACCTACAAGGTGATCGACAAATACAAGGTCGAGATCACCACCAAGGCGCCCGACGCCACGCTGCCCTACCAGATCGCGTGGGTGATGATGTCCTCGCCCGCGAACTGGGAAAAGCTCGGCAAGAGCTGGGAGGCCTTCGCCAGGACGCCGTCCGGCACCGGCCCGTGGAAGCTCACCGCCTTCCAGCCGCGCGAGCGCGCGGAACTGTCGCCCAACGCCGAATACTGGGACAAGGCCCGCGTGCCCAAGCTCGACAAGCTCGTGCTCCTGCCTCTGCCCGAGCCGAACGCCCGCGCAGCCGCATTGCGGGCCGGCCAGATCGACTGGATCGAGGCCCCGTCGCCCGACCTGATCCCCTCGCTGAAGAGCGCCGGCTTCCAGGTCGTCACCAACGCCTATCCGCATAACTGGACCTGGCATCTCTCGCGGGCCGAGGGCTCGCCCTGGAACGATGTCCGCGTCCGCAAGGCCGCCAATCTCGCCGTCGATCGCGAGGGGCTGAAGGAACTGCTCGGCGGGCTGATGATCCCGGCTCAAGGGTTCTATCCGCCCGGCCACCAGTGGTTCGGCAACCCGAAGTTCAAGGTCAAGCTGGATCAGGCCGAGGCGAAGAAGCTGCTCGCCGAGGCCGGTTTCTCGCCGGCCAAGCCGGTGACGACCAAGATCCTGATCGCGCCATCGGGCTCGGGCCAGATGCAGCCTTTGCCGATGAACGAGTTCGTCCAGCAGAACCTCGCCGAGGTCGGCATCAAGATCGACTTCGAGGTCGTCGAGTGGAACACGCTGATCAACATCTGGCGCGCCGGCGCCAACCATGAATCGTCGCGCAAGGCGACGGGCATGAACTACACCTACTTCATCCAGGACCCCTTCACCGGCTTCGTCCGCCATCTCCAGTGCAACCTCGTGCCGCCGGCCGGCACGAATTGGGGGATGTATTGCGACCCGGAGATGGACAAGCTGTTCGACCAGATTCGCACCACCTTCGACGCAGCCGAGCAGACCAAGGTGCTGCAGAAGGTCCATGAGAAATATGTCGACGAGGCGCTGTTCCTGATGGTCACCCACGACGTCAACCCGCGCGCCATGAGCCCCAAGGTGAAGGGCTTCGTGCAGGCCCAGAACTGGTTCCAGGACTTCTCGCCGATCACGATGAGCAAGTGAGGGGGATGCTCGGAATGCTGGCTCCCACCATACAGCGAGACGCCGCCGCTTCTCCCTCCCCCCGCTTGCGGTGGGGAGGGTCGGGGTGGGGGGG
>Ga0209902_100415_pt1 | contig 48654 bp, 51 predicted proteins | sample FECB27metaG_FD_188304 | JGI IMG/M metagenome (GOLD analysis project Ga0209902, IMG submission 188304) | Cyanobacterial communities from the Joint Genome Institute, California, USA - FECB-27 (SPAdes) (version 2) | ecosystem: Environmental > Aquatic > Thermal springs > Hot (42-90C) > Microbial mats...
GTGCCATGCGCGTGTACGGGTAGGCACTAAGATTCTTCTGTGCCATACTTCAAAGGCGATGGGAGAGTGACCATAAAAGGGGGCAGGGGCGGTGGCGGCCGTTGTTCCCATCAACAGGGCGTGGCCGTTGGCTTGCGGCCCGCGTAACATCCCGCGAGAAGAGGCCAACGAATGCCCAGCGAAAAGACCCAGAACCTCCAGGACGCGTTCCTCAACCATGTCCGCAAGCAGAAGGTGCCGGTCACGATCTTCCTCGTGAACGGCGTCAAGCTGCAGGGCGTGATCACCTGGTTCGACAATTTCTGCCTGCTCTTGAGACGCGATGCGCAATCGCAGCTCGTCTATAAGCACGCCATCTCGACCATCATGCCGGGCGCTCCGATCCAGCTGTTCGATCCCGAGCACACCGCCGAGGACTGAGACAAAACTTGAGCGATGACTTCGACGACGAGGCCGCCCGCAAGGGCGGCCCACAGGCATTCATAGACCAGCGTTCCGCGCCGACCCGCGTGGGCCTCGTCATTCCCGATGTCCGCGGCCGCGCCACCACCCACAGTATCGAGGCCCGCAAGGCCGAGTTCGAGGGCTTGGCCAGCGCCATCCGCGTGGAGATCGTGTTCTCCGAGATCGCCAAGGTGCGCGAGATCAAGCCCGCGACCTTCATCGGCGGCGGCCATGTCGAGGAGATCGCCAAGCGGGTGAAGGAGGAGGAGATCGAGCTCCTGCTCGTCGATACCGCCTTGCATCCGATTCAGCAGCGCAACCTCGAGAAGGAAACTGGCGCCAAGGTGCTGGACCGCACCGGGCTGATCCTCGAGATTTTCGGCGAGCGCGCCGCCACCCGCGAGGGTGTGCTGCAGGTCGAGCTGGCCCATCTCAACTATCAGAAGAGCCGGCTGGTCCGCAGCTGGACCCACCTTGAGCGCCAGCGTGGCTCGGGAGGTTTCGGCTTCATGGGCGGCCCGGGCGAAACTCAGCTGGAAAGCGATCGCCGGCAGCTGCAGGACCGCATCAAGATGCTGGAAGAGCGCATCGAGAAGGTACGCCAGACCCGCGGCCAGCAGAAGGGCCGGCGCGACGCCGTGCCGTTCCAGGTGGTAGCGCTGGTCGGTTACACCAATGCCGGTAAATCCAGCATATTCAATGCGCTGACCGGGGCAGGGGTGTTCGCCAAGGACCTGCTGTTCGCCACCCTCGATACCACCGTCCGCAAGATCGGCTTGCCGCATGGCCGCGAGGTGATGCTGTCGGATACGGTTGGCTTTGTCTCCGACCTGCCGACCGACCTGATCGCCGCCTTCCGCGCCACGCTCGAAGAGGTGCTGGAAGCCCATGTCATCCTGCATGTCCGCGATGTCGCCAACCCCGACCATGCGGCGCAGGCGCAGGACGTGCTGAAGGTGCTGGAGGAACTCGGCATGTCGGCCGAGACCACCCCGATCATCGAGGTGTGGAACAAGGTGGATCTCCTCGGGCGCGACGCCGACGGCTCTTATCCGGCGCTGGCGACGCTGTCGCCGCTCGGCAAGGTCGCCGCATCCGTGCCGGTCTCGGCGCAGACCGGCGAGGGGCTGGATAGACTGCTCGACACCATCGAGAAGGTGCTGGCCGGGCAGGGGCGGACCTACCGCGTGCTGGTGCCGCATACCGCCGGCGCCGATGTCGGCTGGCTCTACGGCCACGCCGAGATCATCGGCAAGGACGAGCCGGACGAGAACGGGCAGGTTTACGAGGTCCGGGTCGAGGCCCGGCACAAGAACGCCTTCACCGAACGCTTCGCCGGCCGCATCGAAGGCTCAGACGCCGCCTGAGCGGCCAAGCTGGATGTGCAGGTGGTCGTCATGGCGCGCCGCGCGACACCCCTGAAAGCGGATGTGGCTCGAGTTGACGCCCAGCGTCTGCTTCAGATGCGGCTCGATGAACACTGATCGGACACCGAAACGCGTCACGCCCGCTGTCGCCAGCCAGCGCAGGGCCGCGCGGGTGCGTTGTGGTTCGAGGCGGTAGTTCGGAAATAGTGGCTGCAAAGCGTCAAGGTCCCAGCGCAGGGTGATACCGTCTTGCGGCGCCGGGCAGGGCAGCACATCACCGGCTGCTGGCTGCTCGAAGGCGAAGTAGCCGATTGGTGACCGGGTCACGCCATTGCGAAACCTACCCTCGGAATCCTCATAATAGTAGGCGACATCGAGGGCCCGGCCGTTCCCGTGCGAGAGGTGCGGCAGCAGCGGAAAGCCGTCGAGGAATGGAAAGCTGCCATCGAGGACGAGGGTGGTTGTCCCCGGAAACTCCGCATCGACATGCTCGGCAAGTGCAAGAGCGACCTCGCGCAACTCCGGGGCGACGTAGTTGCGGTTCAGCACGCAATAGAGCGGAGACTGGGCGGCGAGCGTTTCTCCATTGCCGGCAAGGCACGGCAGGGGAACACGACCAAAGCTTGGCGCGACGAGCATCGCGATGATCGACGCAGCGCCATAGCACAACAGGAACAGGCCGAGCCGCAGCGCCTCGTGGCGCACTCGCAGCAGCCGCGCCAGGCCCAGCGTCGCGAGATAGGCCAGGCCGCCGATCTGCGTGACCAGCGTCAGCAGGGCGAAGATCAGCAGGCGAGCGACAAGCCGGAGCATCGCTCGCGGCCCCGACGCTTAGCCGCGCTCCTTGGCCCTGATCTCGTTCCAGTAGCCGTCGAGCCGCTCGAGGCCGGCTTCCGCCAGCGGCACGGCGTCCTCGCTGGCGCGGGTTTCGACGTAGCGGAAGCGGCGGTCAAATTTGACGTTGGCGTCGCGCAGCGCGGATTCACCTTCGACACCGAGTTTGCGGGCGAGATTAGCGGCGGCGAACAGCAGGTCGCCCAGTTCCTCCTGGATCTCAGCGGTGTTGCCGGCTTCCGCCGCGGCGGCCACTTCGTCCAGTTCTTCGCGGACCTTTGCCAGCGTCTGCCGCCAGTCGGGCCAGTCGAACTGCACCGAGGCGGCGCGACGGCTGAGCTTTTCTGCACGGGCGAGGGCAGGCAGGGCGTGCGGTACGTCATCGAGGATGGACGAGGGGGTTTGCTTCCGCTCCGCCTTCTTCGCCCGCTCGTCGGCTTTCACCTCGTCCCACTTGGCCTTGGCGCCGCCGGCGTTGCGCGCTGCTTCCTCTCCGAACACATGAGGATGTCGGCGTATCAGCTTCTCAGTAATAGCGAAAACCACGTCGCCGATATCGAACAGGCCTTTCTCCGACGCCATCTGCGCGTGATAGACCGGCTGCAGCAGCAGGTCGCCCAGCTCCTCGCGGAGGTCAGCATAATCCTCGCGCTCGATGGCGTCGGCGACCTCGTAGGCTTCCTCGATGGTGTAGTGCCGGATGCTGGCGAAATCCTGCTCCAGATCCCACGGACAGCCGCCGTCCGGGTTACGGAGGGCGGCCATGATCTCGATGAGGCGGGAAATGTCGCGGGACGGCTGCATGGCGGATCTCAGGTGATGTCGAAGCTGACGGCGTGGTTGCCCAGGCGGCCGATCACGTGGCCGGTACCAGAGATGGGCACGAGGCCGCAGAGCGAGCCGGTGGTGACCACCGTGCCGGCCTTCAGCGGGAAGGCCGGATTCTGGTTCTTGGCATAGGCGATGAACGAGTTGAGCACCGTGCCGAACGAGTGCTTGGCCGGCGCCGACCAGATCTCTTTGCCGGCGAACTCCAGGTGTACGTCGTAATTACCGATCTCGGCGCCGGCGTCGCGATGCGTGGGGTCGATGACGTAACCATAAGCCGTGGCGTTGTCTGCAAGGCCGCCATAAGGGCCAGCGAGGCTGCGGTCGACATAACGCGTACCGCAGACCTCGATGCCGACAAAGTAGTGACTGATCGCTTCGATGATATCGATCTCGTCGCGGTTAGCGGCGTCGGTCGTCAGGTCGCTGGCCAGCACGAGGCCAACCTCGACCTCGAGCCCGACGATCGTCGGCGACGACAGCTGGAACGCGCCGCTATTGCCGACGCGCGACCGGTAGATCGGCGCACAGGCGCCAAGCCCATCCGGCGTCACGATGGTCTTGAGCAGCGCTGGCGTCTCGCTGAGCGCGCCGATGGTGGCGGACTGAATGCGCAGGGCGGCAGCGCGATCGAGCGCCGCATAGGGGACAGCATCGACATCATGTCGGCCGGCACGCTGGGCCTCGATAAGCTGCTGGGTGAGGTCGGCTTCGGTCGGCATATCGCTATTCCTCCATTCGCATAAGATATATTATGGAACTATCGTACTAAACGAACCAGGCGCCACACTGGGCCGCAGCTGTTGCCCAATAGACAGCGACCTGTTCCACTGTCGCTGTGCAGTGATGCAGCTCATCGACAATCGACTCGATGAGCCACAGCACCGGACTTGAATACAGGTCCAGCCGACGATCGGCCATCCTCAAAGGTCCGGGCACGAAGCTGGACCGGCGTACCGCCGGGGATCGCGCACGCAGCAGGCGAATTTCAGAATAATTTCAGAACGCCCTCCAGGCGGTTTCAGGACTTGGGCGCAGCCCGATGCCACCATGAAGCTGACACGGCCGGGTCTTCCCCGGTTGCGTGATTCCAGCGTGACTTGGGGGCAAATCGAGCATGCGCACACTGAATCGGGAAGAAGCTCAGACGAAGCGCCGGCTCTGGGCGCTAAGCGCTGCGCTTGCGCTGTCGACGTCGCTGACCGCGCCCATCCTCGCAGCAGACCAGACGATCACTGGCACACAAGTGGGTCCGATCACCGTCAATGCCCCGATCGATACCCTCACCAGTTCCGCTACCATTACCGCCAACACCAGCGCCGGAGCGCTCATCCTGGGCGGCAATCCGGCGCACTTCAAGCAGGTGACCAACACCGGCACCATTACCGCCACCGGCGCATCAACCGATGGCATCAATGCCGGTGTTGCGATCGAGTCCTTCCTCAACAGCGGCTCCATCGCCTCCGACGATCTCGGCATCTACTATGGCGGCCTGTTTAGCGGGTCCGCGATGACCAACGCTGCAGGCGCCCTCATCGAGGGCGACAACGCAGCCGTCGAAATTTACTACGGCCTCAACAGCTTCGAGAACGCCGGCACCTTGCGCAGCACCGATGGCAACGCCTTCCGGGTCAAGGATACCGCCCCGTCTGGATATGGCTATGTCGGGACCTTCACCAATGCGGCAACCGGCGAAATCTACGGCGGCGATACCGTAGTGCTGCTCAAGGGCGGGGTCGGCACGTTCAACAACCATGGGTTGATCGAAACTACGGGCGGTGGCGCTGGCATCTATGCTCCGTCGGCGACTGCCTTCACCAATTACGCCGGCGGCACCGTCCGATCCACCCTCGGTACGGCAATCGTGTTCGAACGCCCTGCCCTCGCGGATCCGACCAGCGTCGGAATGTTTCTCAACGATGGTCTGGTCCAGGGAGGCGCCGGCGGCGTGGCGTTCACCGGCGTCAATGTCAACTCGTTCGCCAACGGCGCCAGCGGAAAGATCTACGGTGCCGGCAGCGACGCTGTGTTGTTCGACGGGAACGTGGCGACCTTCAGCAACGGCGGGTGGATCGAGGCCACTGGCCACGACGGTGTCGCAATCACCGGTACCGCCGGCACCTTCACCAATCGGGCTGGTGCGACGATCAAATCCGCCACCGGCAAGGCGGTCGATTTCGACGGCGCGGTCACGACTTTCGTCAACGACGGAACCATTGCATCGGGCTACAAGGGTATCGATCTCGATAGCCCCACGGGCAGCTTCACAAACACCGGCACCATTACCGCGGGTACCGGCCACGCGATCGATGGCTCATCGTACCACATCGATAGCTTCGTGAATTCCGGCACCATTACGTCGTCGAACTACTACGCCATTCACGCCGGCAGCTTCGGTTCGTTCAGCAACACGGGGACCATCCGGGCCGGCAGCGGCCGGGGCGTGGAGGCTTTCTCCGATCGCACCGAAACGTTCGTCAACTCAGGCTCGATCTTCGCTACCGATATTGCCGTCGACCTGGGGGCCGTAGGCTCATTTACAAACACCGCCACCGGTGTGATCGAGAGCAGCAACTATTATGGTGTCTGGCTCTCCAACAAGACCGACGGTTTCGTCAACCGGGGACGCATTGCCACAACCGGAGGAACCGGCCCCGCCGTCCACCTCAATGATACCGTTGGCAGCTTTATCAACAGCGGGACGATCAATTCCTTCGGCGATACAGGCCTCACGGTTGTGCGAACCGGGACCGGACCCTTCGTCAACGAGGCCGGCGGCACGATCCGCGGCGAGGATTATGGTGCGCTCTTCTACTTCGGCGCGACAGCGTTCGAGAATCGCGGGCTGGTCACCGGCTGGGTTGGCATGGGCTTCTCCGACAATTCAACGTATGCCGCCAAGGTGATCAACTCGGGCACCATTGAGGGTGTCAGCGGCACGGCCATCGATTTCGGTGCAGACAACTTCTACAACTATGCGCACGACGACACCCTCGAGTTGCGTACCGGCTCGCGCATCCTCGGCAGCGTCAAGTTCGCCGGCGGCAGCGACACGCTCGACGTCTCCGGCTTTAAGGGCAGCACCATCCTCACCGTTGCTGATCTCGAAACCGTCCTCACGGGCGACCGCCTGGTCAACCAGCAGCTGACCTCGGGCACGAGCACTATCAGCATCATCGACGGCACGGGCATAACCGGTGGTGGCACGACCGTCATGCGAGAGGTGGCCGGCGCTATCGGCCGTGAGATCACTGGCGCTCTCGGCGCGCGTACAGGCGGCGCAGCGTCCGTCGAACCCATGGGCTATGCCCCGGCTCGCCCGGTCGGCGCCGCCGAGGCCGCCACCGGAGAGCTCGTTGCTGCGAGCGCCCCGGAAGTCTGGGGTAAGGTATTCGGCAGCGTCGCCAACAGCACCAATGACTACAGCAATGTCCTCGGCGGCATCGTCGCCGGCTCGCATACCGCCATCGACGCCAACACCCGGCTGGGTGGCGTTGTCAGCGTCTCCGGCTCCCGTTTCACCACAGTCGGCGGCCAGACCATCGCCTCGGGCATCGGCGCCGCCGGCCTCTACGGCAGTACGGACCTGGGCGATGTGACTCTCAGCTACTCGGTTCTCGGGGGCGTCGCAGCCAACCACTCCGACCGCACCGTCACCACCATGGTCACCGAAACCGCGAGCGCCGACTACGCCAGCTGGTTCCTGAGCCCGGAACTGGGGCTCTCGATCCCCGTCCCGCTGCTCGACGGTATCGAGACCGCAACCGGCTTCAAGCTTCGCTATGTCGGCGGCGAGGTTGGCAGCTACACCGAAACCGGCTCGTCACAAAACCTCTCGGTCGGCACCGCGGCCGTGAACCTGCTCGATGCCCGCATGGAACTCACCGCCACGACGCAAGTCGCTTCCAACGATTATGGTGAGGCGACTCTCTCCACCACTGCGGGGCTCCTCGCCCAGCAGAATTTCGGCGCCTCGGTCGCTATCGCCGGCTTCCCCTTCGCCACCACGCCCGACAGCTTCGCTTACGGCGCCTATGGTGACATCACGCTCGATAGCCCCATCGGCCCAGCCGCAAGAGCCTCCGCTTCCGCCGGTCTCGAACTCCGCTCCGACGGCGTCACTTCAGCATCCGCCAACCTGGGGATGTCGGCGGCATTCTAGGGCCGCCCCCTACCCTTCCCATCGGATCACGGGCGGACCGATGGTCGAGGGCTGATGGCTCTATCCCAGTACCGCCGTTGCGGTGATCTCGATCCGCAGCCCCTTGGCCAGCAGTTCCTTGACCACCACTGTGGCACGGATCGGGTACGGCTTGGTGTTGAAGAACTCGGCATACACACGGTTCATGCCTGGCGCGTCGGCGCTGTCGACGAGGAAGATCTGCACCTGGACGATGTTGGTGAGCTCGCCGCCGGCGGCGTTGATCGCTTGCTTGAGGTTCGATAGCGCCTGGCGCGTCTGCACCTCGATGTCACCCTCGGTGATCTTGCCGGTCTTCGGATCCTCGGCCAGCACCACCAGCCAGACGTGATTGCCGGCGCGCACGCAGTCATTGATCGGGCCGCTGGATGGCGCGATGCCGGTATCGATGACTTCAATCATGGGCGGCTCCGTAGCGTCGGTACGATGATGGCGAAGCTAGCGAGGGCTGATGATCTCGCCGGCGGTGATGTCGATCTGTAGCCCGTCAAACGCCGGCCGCACGTGCTCCGGCGTCATCGCGTCGGTCTGGACATAGTCGAGATCGATATGGAGGTTGGTTAGCACGGCGTGGCGCGGCTTGAGGTCCTCGACCAGCTCCAGCGCTTCGGACAGGCTCAGGTGGCTCGGATGCGGCGTCGGGCGCAGTGCGTCAAGCACCCAGGTGTCGAGCCCGCTGACGGCCCCGCGTGACACCTCCGGGATGCCGCTGAGGTCGCACGAATAGGCGAAGCCGCCCACCCGGAAGCCCAGCGAATAGATATCGCCATGGTCCTGGCGGAACGGCAGGATGCTGATCGATCCGCCCGGCCCGTCCACCGTCAACGGCTTGCCGGCTTCGATCAGGTGCTGGTTGAGGATCGGCGGATAACCCGAACCCGGCGGCGCTGTGAAGCAATAGGCAAAGCTCGGCACGATCCGGTTGGCGGCCTCGGCGCTGAAATAGACATCGACGCGCTTGCGGTTGTTCAGCGCCAGCACCCGTAGGTCGTCGATGCCGTGCGTGTGGTCGGCATGCTCATGCGTGTAGAGCACCGCTTCGACACGATCGACCTCGGCCCGCAGCAGCTGTTCGCGCAGATCGCAGCCGGTATCGACGATGATGCGGGTCGGCTCATCCGAGCCGGCCGAGAAGCCTTCGATCAGCAGCGAACAGCGGCTGCGGCGATTCCTGGGATTATCGGGATCGCAGACGCCCCAGTGGCCGCCGATGCGCGGCACGCCACCGGACGAGCCGCATCCCATGATCGTCGCTACAATATGTTGTGCTTCAGGCATTACGCCTTAGCCTTTGAGAATAAACGGAAAAAATTAGCTGTCGTTTCATTGCCGAGCTGCTCGAGGCTGACGCCGCGAACCTCGGCTACCTTGGCGGCAGTATGGGCGACATAACTCGGCTCGTTGGTACCGCCACGGTGCGGCACCGGAGCCAGATAAGGCGCGTCTGTTTCAACCAGATAACGGTCCGATGGGACAAACTTTGCGACCTCGCGGATTTCCTCGGCATTCTTGAAGGTGATGATGCCGGAGAACGAGATATAGCCGCCGAGCTCCAGGGCCTGGCGGGCAAGTTCGGCGCCGCCGGTGAAGCAGTGGAGCACGAACGGGAAGGCCCCCTGCCCCACTTCGTCGGTCAGCACGGCCGCCATGTGAACGTCGGCGGAGCGGGAATGGATCACCAGCGGCAGCCCGGTGAGGCGCGATGCGGCGATGTGCCGGCGCAGCCCGGTCTCCTGCGCTTCTTTGGGTGCGTTGTCGTAGAAATAGTCGAGCCCCGCCTCACCGATGGCGACGCATTTGGGGTGCGCGCTCAGCCGGACCAGATCCTCGGTCAAGATGTCGAGCTCTTCGTCGGCGTGGTGCGGATGGGTGCCGACCGAACACCAGACCTCGGCGTTTTCTTCGGCGATGGCTTTGATCTCGTCGAAGCGCTTCACCCGGGTCGAGATGGTCACCATGCCATCGATCCCCGCCGCTTTGGCACGGGCCAGCACGCCGGCCCGATCGGCGGCGAGCTCGGGGAAATCGAGGTGGCAGTGCGAGTCGATCAGCATTGGCCTATGCCGTCTTTGGGTGCTCGAACTTCTTGAACACCGGTTCGGGCGGCGGCAAGACGGTTCCGGCGGGAACGCTGGACGCGCTCAGCGCATGGCTCAGGAGGCGTTGGTCGGCCGGCACCGCCAGCGCATCGAGGAACTTCGCTGCCGAACCCGGAACGAACGCCTGCGCCGCGATCGCGGCGCGACGGACGATGTCGGCCGTGGTCGTAAGGATCGTGCCCATGCGCGGCAGATCGGCCTTCAGCCCCCACGGCGCCTGGTCGGCGAAGTAGAGGTTGGCGGCGTTGAGCAGCGTGGTCAGCTCGCCGGCCGCCTCGTGGATCTGCTGCGTCTTCATGGCGAGATCCATCTTGCCGATGGCCGCGATGGCCGTGGCGACAATGGCATGCTCAGCCTCGGTCGGCTGCGCCTCCGGGAGCGCGCCGCCAAAATTCTTCTGGATCATCGACAGCGAGCGCTGCGCCAGGTTGCCAAAATTGTTGGCGAGGTCGGAGTTGTTGCGGTTGATGAACTTCTCGCGGCCCCAGTCGCCGTCCTGGCCGAAGCTGACTTCGCGCAGGCAGTACCAGCGCACCGGATCGGTGCCGTAGAGGTCGAGCTGCTCATGCGGGTCGACGATGTTGCCGACCGACTTCGACATCTTCTTGCCTTCCGAGGTCAGAAAGCCATGCGCGAAGACGCGGTGCGGCACCTCGATGCCGGCGCTCATCAGGAAGGCCGGCCAGTAAACGGTGTGGAAGCGAATGATGTCCTTGCCGATGACGTGCAGGTTTGCCGGCCAGAACTTCTTGAACTGCTCGGAAGCGCCATCGGGAAAGCCGACGCCGGTAATGTAGTTGGTGAGCGCGTCGACCCAGACATACATCACGTGCCCGGAAGCGCCCGGCACCGGAATGCCCCAGTCGAAGGTGGTGCGGCTGATCGAGACGTCGCGCAGCCCGGCCTTTACGAACGACACGATCTCGTTGCGCCGCTCCTCGGGCGCGATGAAATCCGGGCGGTCGGTGTAAAGCTTCAGCAGACGATCCTGATAGGCGGAGAGGCGGAAGAAGTAGCTGTCTTCCTCGACCCATTTCACCTCGGCGCCGGTCGGCGCGAACTTCTTGCCGCCTTCACCGTCGGTGAGCTCTTCTTCGTCGAAATACGCCTCGTCGCGGACCGAGTACCAGCCCTTGTAGGTCGATTGGTAGATGTCGCCGTTGTTGCTGGCGGCCATCCGGCGCCAGATTTCCTGGCTCGACTCGTAGTGGCGCGGTTCGGTGGTGCGGATGAAATCGTCGTTGGAGACGTCGAGACGCCCCGCCAACTCCTTGAAGCGGGCGGCGTTGCGGTCAGCCAATTCACGCGCCGTGATGCCTTCAGCCGCTGCCGTCTGCACCATCTTGATGCCGTGCTCGTCGGTGCCGGTGAGGAAATAGGTGTCCTTCCCCTCCAGCCGGGCCCAGCGGGCGATGGCGTCGGTGGTGATCATCTCATAGGCGTGCCCGATATGCGGCGCGCCGTTGGGATAGGCGATGGCAGTGGTGACGTAGAACGTGTCGGTCATGGTGTCGGCTGGACGCTCAGGAGCTGGTGTTTCCGGATCGCATCAAAAAGCGCGACCAGGGTCTGCCGCATGTCGAGGTTGTATTCATCGGCATCGGCGAGTGAAAGCCGGGCCTTGTCCCATAGCTCGTTGGCCGAGGCAAGGCGAACCCGGTCACCGGCGCTCGCGGCGGCCTTGGCGGCATCCGCCAGCCAGTCATTGAGAATGTCGCGGGCAAAGCGCAGTTCGGCGGAGTCGCGCTCGCCGCCGAGCGCATCAGCCAATGCGATGCGGGCCGCCGACGGCGCCCCCGCGGGATCGGCGAGCCAAGCCTGCAGCAGCTGCAGCGCCCCCCCCTCCCCCAGCAGCATCGCCTCGAAACCGCGGCGCGGCCGCCCGCCGGCGAGCGACACGGCGCGATCGATGGCGAGCGGCTGCCCGCCGACCTGATCCAGTACCGTGCGGACCTCGCCGTCGGCGATTGGCCGCAGCGCTACCTGGAAGCAGCGCGATTTGATGGTGGGGAGGAGCGAGCCCGGCCGGTGCGAGACCAGCAGGAACGTCGTGTCGGCCGGTGGTTCCTCGAGGATCTTTAACAGCGCGTTGGCCGACGAGGTGTTGCAGTCGTCGATCGGATCGACAATGGCGATGCGGTGCCCGGCGCGGCCGCGGGTCATCCGCATCTCCTCGATGAAGCGGCGGACTTCCTCGACGCGGATCGCGGTGTAGTAGCCCTTGCCGGTGTCGCGCAGCGATTTGCGCATCACGAACAGGTTCGGATAGGCGCCGGCGGCGACCTGCGCCGCGATGTGACCGGGCGACTCATCGCCGGTCTTTTCGAAGATGCGGCGCGCCAGGTCGAAGGCCAGCGTCGCCTTGCCGATACCGCGCGGCCCGTGAATCAGGACGCCGCCGGGCAGCCGCCCAGCATCGAGCCGCTCGAGCAGCGTGGCGCGTGCTGCATCGTGACCGGAAACGCCGGTCTGGAACTCGGGCAGCGGGACGCCCTCGAGCTGGTCGGGTTCGCGTTCAGGATAGTCCAATTCAGTCGGCCTTTGCCTCGAGCTCGGGGAAGCGCCGGTTCAGCGTATCCCAGATCTCCTGCTCCAGCGCATCTTCCGATTGGCCGGCGGGCAACACGACGCAGCGCTCGGGATTGGCCTTGCCGATGGCGAGGAAAGCCTGGCGCAGGCGGCGGTGCCACTCGAGATCTTCCTTCTCGAAGCGATCGCCGGTCTCGGCCAGCGCCTTCTCGATCTCGCGGTTGTTGACCCGCGCGAAGGCGACGGCCGGGTCCATGTCGAGGATGAAGGTGATGTCGGGCTGGTGCCCATCGAGCGCCAGCGTTTCGAGCCCGCGGATCAGCTTGTCGTCGACGCCGCCGGTAAGGCCCTGATAGGCCCGGGTCGAATCGTGGAAGCGGTCGGAGATCACCCATTTGCCGCTGCTGAGGCTGGGGGCGATGAGCGAGCTGACATGGTCGTAGCGGGCGGCGGCGAAGAGCACGGCCTCGGCCCCGGCGCCCCAGCTCTCGGAGCGCCCCTGCAGGATGAAGGCGCGGACCGCTTCGGCCTTGGGCGTGCCGCCGGGCTCGCGGGTGCGGACGGCTTCGATGTCCATGCGGTTCAGCCGCACCAGCAGTCGCTTGACCTGCGTCGACTTGCCGACGCCTTCGCCGCCCTCAAAGGTGATGAAACGGGCGGCGGGTTTCGCCGGCACATCGAGCATTGCTTTGCGTTCCCGAACCCGGAGCGCTTTCAGGAAAAGTTGCAGACTTTTCCGGTTCGAAAGCGCGACAAATCAAACAGGTAGAGCACTGCCACGACTCAAGGAGGCGGGGAAGTGCTCTACAACCAGCCGAGCGCCAGTTCCTTGAGCGCGTCGGTTGCCTTGCGGACGATATCGCCGTCGGCGACGTCCTCGCCCGCGTAGAGCGGGGTGACCTGTACCACGGCGCCGTTGCACATGACATTGAGCTGGGCCAGTTGATCGCCCTTCTGCACAGGCGGGCGGATCGGCGCCTTGTAGGTGACCGTGGCCTGCGGGCAGTTCTGCGCGCCCTTGGGCAGGAACAGATCGATGCTGCCCTTGCCCACCAATGACACCTGCCCGGCGCTGCCGCCATAGACATCGGCATGCGAGATGGCGGAGCCCTCCGGGAACACCGGGATCAGTTCGAAGCCGCGGGTGCCCCAGGTGACGAGCTTGCGCGCCTCTTCGGTGCGCTCGGTCATCGATTTGAGCCCGTGCAGCACGGCAATCAGACGGCGGCCGGTGGCGGCGGTCGAGACCACTTCACCATAGCCGGCGGCCTCGGTGTGGCCGGTCTTCAAGCCATCGACGCCGATCCCGATCTCCAGCAGCGAGTTGCGGTTCATCTGGCGGATCTTGTTCCAGGTGAACTCCTTCTCCGAGAAGATCGGGTAGTATTCGGGGAACTGCGCGATGATGAAGCGGGCAATGGTCGCAAGGTCGCGCGCCGTCGAGAACTGCGCCGGGTCGGGCAGGCCGGTAGCGTTGACGAAGTTCGAGCCGCTGAGGCCAACCTCCTTGCCCAGCTGGTTCATCATCTGCGCGAAGCTGAGCTCACTGCCGGCAATGCCCTCGGCCAGCGCGATCGCCGCGTCGTTGCCGGACTGGATGATCACCGAGCGGACCAGATCCATCACCGGGATCTTCGAGTTCAGCTCGGCAAACATGGTCGAGCCGCCCGATGAGGCGCCGCCATCGCGCCAGGCATGCTCGGAAATGAAGAACTCGTCGGTCGGCTGGAGCTTTTTCGACTGCAGCTGGTCGAACACCACGGCCAGCGTCATCAGCTTGGCCATGCTGGCGGGCTCGAGCTGCTCGTCACCTGCCTTGTTGAACAGGATCGTGCCGGACTCGTAGTCCATCAGTACGGCAAACGGCGCCTTGGTGTCGAAATCCTGCGCGTGTGCGGGTGCCGCCAGACAGACGGCAAACAGGGCGACCAGCAGTTTCAGGCCAAAATTCCGCAATCTCAACCCCGATCGCGGTCAATGCTCGACCGCTCTCAAACTAATAGAGCACCAGGTCCTTGAGTCCAAGTTGCCTGGCGAGCGACATCACATCATCCCGCGCCACACCGGGCTTAAGATGCGTGAGTGTCAGGCGTGTGGCATCGGCGCCGGGGATGCGCACGGCATCCTCGTCGACCGCGCCCAGCATGGCGAACTGCAGCGCCACGTCATCGGCCCTCGTGGCATCGGCGAACACGCCGAGCTCCAGCTTGATGGCGCGCTTGTCCTCGTCGACCGTCGCCACCCAGGAGTCGAGCGAGCCCGAGCGGGTCGCCATGGCGTTGGCAGCCGCGTGGGCGCCGGTAATGGCCTCGTCGGCCGCACCGCTGTCGACATAGCCAAACATATCGATGATGCCGCCGATGAGATTCGGACGCTCTTCGTTCATGGCGAGGCGGGTAGCCCCCTGCTCCATGCGCGTTGGCTTGTCGACGCTGGCGAGCAGCATGCGGGTGTCGTCGCCATTGAGCGGCGCCGGGCCGATATACTGCACCTGGATATTGCCGACACCGTTGCCGGCATAGCCGAGGATCTCGGCGGTCCGGTAGCTGAGGTCCATCACCCGGCCATGGAGGTACGGGCCGCGATCGTTGACGCGGCAGACGATCGAGCGGCCATTGTCGACATTGGTGACGCGGACATAGCTCGGCAGCGGCAGCACGGGGCTGGCGCAGGAAATGGCGTTGGCTGAGAAGATCTCGCCATTGGCGGTGCGCCGGCCATGGAAGTCGTTGCCGTACCAGGAGGCGCCGCCCGAGGCGACGTAGCCGATCGGGTTCTCGATCGGCTCATAGACTTCGCCGCGCACTGTGTAGGGCTTGCCGACCATGTAGCGGCCGCCGCCCTTGGGCGGGTTCTTGGCATTGGTGACGCGCGGGCTGACGGCGACGCCGAACTCCTTGGAGCTGAAAGCGGAGCGCTTGATGTGCGGCACCCCTCCCCCATCGCTGCTGCAGGCAGCCACAACCGGCGCCAGGAGCACAGCAAGAGCAAGCAGCCGGGCGGCCGCGCGAAGGTCGCGAGAAAACACTGCCAAAACCAGATCAACCCATCGAGAGATTTCCGCACCATACCGAAAGCCGTGCGGGGATGATCGCATCGAACCGCAACGTGGTTGCGGCCGGGTTAATTTGCTTCAAATGCCAGCTATTTAGCCGCCCATTCCGTGAGTTCCGCGGTAACGGTGGCATGCTGCTCGACCAGCGCCATGTGCCCGGCCCTGGGGACCACGACGAGCCTGGCGTCGGCAATCCCGGTGGCCATCTCGCGGGCGGCCTCGGGAACGGTGATTGCGTCCTTGTCGCCGACTACCACCAGCGTCGGCACCGCGATGGCGCCGAGTTCGGGGCGGGAGTCCGGCCGGCCGATGATGGCGGTCTGCTGCCGGATATAGGTTTCGCCGCCATTCGCCGTGGCCATGCGCACATGCAGCGCCTTCAGCGCCGCATCGCCGACGTGGTCGGGGTGCACCGCATTGGGGAACGACTGCGCGATGGCGAGGTTGAACTTCCCCTGCTCCGTCAATGCGATGGCCGTTCGCCGCTTCTCGACCGCCTCGGGGGTATCTGGTCGCGCTGAAGTGTCGAGCAGCGCCAGCTTCAGCACCCGCCCCCTCGCCTGCCTGAGCATCTCGAACGCCAGGTAGCCGCCCATCGAGAAGCCGATGAGGGCGAACTCAGGCGGCGCGTCGCTAAGAATCGATGCCGCAATCTGCTGCATCGAACTGCCCTCGGTGTGGTTGGCGATGGTCACCGGCCCGAACTGCCACAGTGCCGGCACCTGATGGGCATAGATCTCGGCGGTGCAGTTGAGACCGGGAACGAGGAGGATCGGCATTGTCATGAAAGCGAAAGTCCTGATCGAGCGTTGCAGTTCCCGGAGGAACGTTTTCGTTCTCCCCGTGGGGAACGTTTTCGTTCTCCCCGTGGGGAACGTTTTCGTTCTCCCCGTGGGGAACGTTTTCGTTCTCCCGGCCGAGAACGGGAACGGGCTTGCTTGCCGGGCGGTCGGCATTCATATAAAGATATCTTTATATCCCGCCATGCGAGTGTGCCGGCGGTGAACGCAGTTTGGCGTGACAGACGTTGGAAAGTCGAGCGATGACTGAAGCTCAACACATTGAGATCGATAGAAATTCCTTGCCCAAGGGCGAGGAGGTGCGGGGAGCCCTTACCCAGGCGGCCTCCGAACGCATCCTGATCCTCGATGGCGCCATGGGCACCATGATTCAGCAGCTGAAGCTCGATGAAGCCGCCTATCGCGGCGAGCGCTTCAAGGATTGGCACAAGGACGTGCGGGGCAATAACGACCTGCTCAACCTGACCCAGCCCGACGCGATCCGCGCCATCCACCTGCAATATTACCTCGCCGGCGCCGACATGGTGGAGACCAACACCTTCTCCTCCACCGACATCGTCATGGCCGATTACGGCATGCAGGCGCTCGCCTATGAACTCAACCTCGAGGGCGCCCGGCTGGCGCGCGAGGCGGCGCAGCAGGCCTTCGACATCGATGGGAAGCGGCGTTTCGTTGCCGGCGCTCTTGGCCCCCTGAACAAGACGGCGTCGATGTCGACGGACGTGAACTCGCCGGGGCACCGGGCGATCACCTTCGATGAGATCGTCAAAGGCTATGCCGAGCAGATCAACGGGCTGATCGACGGCGGCGCCGACCTGTTGCTGTTCGAGACCATCACCGACACGCTCAACACCAAGGCCGGCATCTTTGCGGCGCGGCGCATCTTCGAAGAGCGCGGCAACGAGCTGCCGGTGATGATCTCCGGCACCATCACCGACCTCAGCGGCCGTACGCTGAGCGGCCAGACGCCGACGGCGTTCTGGTACTCGGTGCGGCACGCCAAGCCCTTCACCATCGGGCTCAACTGCGCGCTCGGCGCCAATGCCATGCGCGCCCATATCAACGAGCTCTCCGATGTCGCCGACACGCTGATCTGCGCCTATCCCAATGCGGGCCTGCCCAACGAGTTCGGCGGTTATGACGAGACGCCGGAATTCATGGCGCGCCAGCTTGAGGGCTTTGCGCGGGATGGCTTCCTCAACATCGTCGGCGGCTGCTGCGGTTCGACCCCGGACCACATCCGGGCGATCAAGGAAGCAGTTGGAAAGTACAAGCCGCGCAAGATCCCCGAGGTGCCGACCTTCCTGCGGCTGAGCGGCCTCGAGCCGTTTACGCTCACCGGCGACATCCCGTTCGTGAACATCGGCGAGCGCACCAATGTCACTGGCTCGGCCAAGTTCCGCAAGCTCATCACCGCCGGCGACTACACCGCCGCGCTCGAAGTGGCGCGCGACCAGGTGCAGAACGGCGCCCAGGTTATCGACATCAACGTCGACGAGGGGCTGCTCGACAGCCAGAAGGTGATGGTCGAGTTCCTCAACCTGCTCGCCGCCGAACCCGATATCGCCCGCGTACCGCTGATGATCGATTCTTCGAAGTTCGAGGTGATCGAGGCGGGCCTCAAATGCGTGCAGGGCAAGGCGCTGGTCAACTCGATCTCCATGAAGGAAGGGGTCGAGAAATTCCTCGAAACCGCCCGGCTGGTGCGCTCCTATGGCGCCGCCGTGGTGGTGATGGCCTTCGACGAGCAGGGCCAGGCCGACACCTATGAGCGCAAGGTCGAGATCTGCTCGAAGGCCTATAAGCTCCTGACCGAGGAAGTCGGTTTCCCGCCCGAGGATATCGTCTTCGACCCCAACATCTTCGCTGTCGCCACCGGCATCGAGGAGCATGTCGGCTATGGCATCGCCTTCATCGAAGCCACGAGGACCATCCGGCAAACCCTTACGCACGCACATATTTCCGGTGGCGTGAGCAACCTCAGCTTCTCCTTCCGCGGCAACGAGCCGGTGCGTGAGGCGATGCACTCGGTGTTCCTCTACCACGCCATCCAGGCGGGCATGGACATGGGCATCGTCAACGCCGGCCAGCTGGCGGTCTACGACACGCTGGAGCCGAAGCTGCGCGAGGCCTGCGAGGACGTGATTTTCAACCGCCGGGCGGATTCGACCGAGCGGCTCCTGGAGATTGCCGAGCAGTTCAAGGGCCAGGCCGGCGGCGAGCAGAAGGCCAAGGACCTGACCTGGCGGACCAAGCCCGTGGCAGAGCGCATCTCGCATGCGCTGGTCAACGGCATCACCGAGTTCATCGACGCCGACACCGAGGAAGCGCGGCTCAGCGCCGAGCGGCCGCTGCACGTCATCGAGGGCCCGCTGATGGCCGGGATGAGCGTGGTCGGTGACCTGTTCGGCTCCGGCAAGATGTTCCTGCCGCAGGTGGTAAAATCCGCCCGGGTGATGAAGCAGGCGGTGGCGCACCTTCTCCCGTTCATGGAGGCGGAGAAGAACGCCGATGGCAACGCCACCGGCCGCCGCAGCGCCGGCAAGGTGCTGATGGCGACGGTGAAGGGCGATGTGCACGACATCGGCAAGAACATCGTCGGCGTGGTCCTCTCCTGCAACAACTACGAGATCATCGACCTCGGCGTCATGGTGCCGACGGCGAAGATCCTCGAGGTGGCGAAGGCGGAGAATGTCGACGTCATCGGGCTCAGCGGCCTCATCACCCCGTCGCTCGACGAGATGGTGCATGTTGCCTCCGAGATGGAGCGCGAAGGCTTCCACGTGCCGCTGCTGATCGGCGGCGCCACCACCTCGCGCGTCCACACCGCGGTGAAGATCCACCCGCAGTATCATGGCGGACCGACTGTGCACGTACACGACGCCAGCCGCGCCGTGGGCGTGGTGTCGTCGCTGCTGTCGCAGGAGCAGCGCCCGGCCTATGTCCAGGATGTGAAGGCCGAGTACGAGCGGCTGGCCGAAAAGCACCGGCAGAGCGAGGCGGAAAAGCAGCGGACATCGCTGGCAACCGCCCGCGCCAACCGCTTCCAGCCGAAATGGGATGGCTACGTGCCGCCCAAGCCGAGCTTCCTCGGCACGCGAGTGTTCGAGAACTACGACCTGGCTGAGATCGCCAGGTACATTGACTGGACGCCGTTCTTCCAGGCCTGGGAACTGAAGGGCCGCTTCCCGGCGATCCTCGAGGACAAGGACCAGGGGCCGGCGGCGCGCCAGCTCTGGGACGACGCGCAGAAGATGCTGAAGGAAGTGATCCAGAAGAACTGGTTCCGCCCCAAGGCGGTGATCGGCTTCTGGCACGCCAACCAGGTCGGCGACGACATTCGGCTCTATACCGATGCAGATCGCAAGGATCAGTTGGCGACGTTCTTCACCCTGCGCCAGCAGCTTTCGAAGACCGGCGGCAAGCCGCACATGGCCCTGGCCGATTTCGTCGCGCCCGAGGGCATCCCGGACTATCTGGGGGGCTTCGTGGTCACGGCGGGGCTTGAGGAGAACATCATTGCCGAGCGCTTCGAACGGCGGAACGACGACTACTCGTCGATCCTGATCAAGGCGCTGGCCGATCGCTTCGCCGAGGCCTTCGCCGAACTGATGCACGAGCGGGTGCGCAAGGAATTCTGGGGCTATGGCGCCGCGGAAACCTTCGCACCCAACGAGATGATCGGCGAGCCTTACCAGGGCATCCGCCCTGCCCCGGGCTATCCGGCCCAGCCCGACCATACCGAGAAGACGACGCTGTTCCACCTGCTCAACGCCAAGCAGCGCATCGGCGTCGAGCTGACCGAGAGCTACGCCATGTGGCCGGGCTCATCGGTGTCTGGCATGTATCTGAGCCACCCTGAGAGCTTCTATTTCGGTGTCGCCAAGGTGGAGCGCGACCAGGTGGAGGACTATGCCCGGCGCAAGGGCATGGCGATCCGCGAAGTCGAACGCTGGCTCGGGCCGATCCTCAACTACATCCCGAGCTCGGACAAGGAGGCGGTATGACCTCCCCTGCCCCGTTCGCCCGCCGTGCCACTTCCGTGCCGGTGACCGTGGTCACCGACAAGGCGGCCCTCGGCCGCTTCGGTGGGCGCGATACCGCAGTGGTGCATCTCGATCCACCACTGCACGCTCATGATCCGGGCACCGAGTGCATCGCCTGCGAGAGCCGCGGCAATGTGCGGGTGCTGCTGTTCGAGCTGCAGGAAAAGGTGCGGCTCGGCATGGCCGAGCCGTTCGTCCGGGTGGTGGTGGACGCCACCGACGTTGAGGATCGCACGGCCGTCGCTGACGCCATTGTCCCCGGCAAGCTGCCGGCCTTCGGGCTCCGCGACTTCACCGTGGCCCGCAACTTTCATCTGGCGGAGGTGGTCTGATGGCCGCGCTTGATCTCTTCATCCGGCCCGCGGCCGATGACATCCACCCGATCAGCCGCGCCGCGCTGCTGGCTCTCGACGCAGCCGAGCGAACCCAACGGCTCGACGAACAGCAGGCAGCGATCCGCTCCCGGTTGGCGGCGGCGCCCGGGACGCGCGACTGGCACAATCAGGTGGGCATGATCGTCGCCGAACTCCGCCGTGCCGGTTATGCCCTCAGCCGCGACGGCGAGACGCATAGCTGGGTCGGTGAATCCGGCCAGCTTGGCGTGAGCTTCTGTCGGGCCGGCAACACCGTGCTCGCCTGGCAAGCCTAGCCGCGCCAAACCTCAGTATTACTTGCAGTGTAGCCTCGTCGCGCTAAGCTGTGGTTCACGCCTGTTGGTAGGGCGTGGACGCTTGAGGGGGCGTGGCAAATGGCAGAGCATCCGGATCCGTTCTCGGTCAATGTCGGGAGCAAGCTGCTCTTCGGCGCCATCATGCTGATGGGGCTCGGCCTGATCGGCGCCATCCTGGGGCCGCTGCTGACCGCCTTCGGCCCGAACGCCAGCCCGGAAGCGATCGGCGGCGCCGTAGGACCCGGCATCATGCTGCTGGTCGGCGGCGTGGTGCTCGGCATCATCGCCGGCATCTTCCTCGGCTACGCCAACGGCAAATACCCACCGTCGGCTCGCCGGGAGTAAGGTCCAGGATTGGGCTGCAGCTTGGGCTCGACCCTTCACCAACCCACCCGCTGTCATCGTGGGTGAGGTGATCGTAGTTGGTCAGCTCGGCCGCTGCGCACCATGTGAAGCGCTCTAGTGCGCGTGCTCGGTCACGCACTCGCCGTGGTCGGCCAGCACTTCGATGATCCGGCAATCGCAGATTCGCCCATGGCCGCATTCCTCGACCATCCGGGTCAGTTCGCCGCGCAGCGCCGAGAGGCTGGCGATACGGCGATCGATCTCGGTCAGGTGGTTGCGGGCGATGCTGTCGGCCTGGTGGCACGAGGCCTGCGGCGACGCGGCCATTTCCAGCAGCTCTCGGATATCCTCGACCTCGAAGCCGAGCTCGCGCGAGTGGCGGATGAAGTTGAGCCGCTCCACCTCGGGCTTGCCGTAGCGGCGCTGATTGCCCTCGGTCCGCGGCGGCGACTGCAGCAGGCCGATCTGCTCGTAAAAGCGGATGGTCGGGACCTTGACGCCGGTCCGCCGTGACAATTCGCCGATCGGCAAATTCATTGCATTCACCCCTTGATCCTCTAGTGGCTAGAGGTCCTAGATGTATGCGGACATGATGAAGAATCCAAGGAGTGCCGCATGTCCGAGGCCGCCGAGAAGCTGAAATTCCGCATTGGCGGCATGGACTGCGCCGCCTGTGTGACCAAGATCGAGAACGCCGTCAGCCGGCTTCCCGGCGTCGGCGAGGTCGGCGTGTCGCTCCCCAATGGCACGATGACCGTGACGCGCTCGGGTGAGGTCGCCAAGGGCGCCATCGAGCGGCAGGTCAAGGCGCTTGGCTACCAGATCGCCCCCGCCCGATCCGCCCATACCGGGCCTGCCGCTGCCGCGGCGGGAAACCATAGCCATGCCGGACATGATCATGGGCACGATCATGACCACTCCGATCACAGCCACGACCACTCCGGGGATGATCACTCCGGAGATGATCACGATCACTCTGGGCATGGCGAGATCATTGATGGCCCGTGGTGGAAAACGCGGAAGGCCCTGCTGACCTTCATCTCCGGTGGCGCGCTCGCGGCGGCCTATATTGCCGGGCAGTTGTTCCCTCAAATCGGCCATTGGGCGTTCTTCGTCGCCATGGCGGTGGGCCTGATCCCGGTGGCGCGGCGCGCCGTCGTCGCCGGCATGACCGGCACGCCGTTCTCGATCGAGACGCTGATGACCATTGCCGCCATCGGCGCGGTGTTCATCGGCGCCACCGAGGAAGCTGCTACCGTGGTGCTGCTGTTCCTCGTCGGCGAACTGCTCGAGGGCGTCGCCGCCGGTCGCGCTCGCGCCAGCATTCGTGGCCTCGCCGACCTGGTGCCCAAGCTGGCACTGGTCGAGAAGGACGGCACGACCACCGAGGTCCCCGCGGCGCAACTGGCTGTCGGCGCCACCATCCTCGTTCGGCCTGGCGACCGCATCGCCGCGGACGGTGTCATCGTCGACGGCAGTTCCGCCATCAACGAAGCCCCGGTGACCGGCGAGAGCGTGCCCAGGACCAAGAGCGTCGGCGACGAGGTATTCGCCGGCACCATTAACGCCGATGCCGTGCTGCGCGTGCGGGTGACTGCGGCCGCCGCCGACAACACCATTGCCCGCGTCGTGCGACTGGTCGAGGAAGCGCAGGAAAGCAAGGCGCCAACCGAGCGGTTCATCGACAAGTTCTCAAAGTACTACACGCCGGCCGTGCTGGTGGTGGGCGCGCTGGCCGCCATCCTGCCGCCGCTGCTGGCCGGCCAGCCCTGGGACGAGTGGATCTACAAGGGCCTCGCCATCCTGTTGATCGGCTGCCCCTGCGCCCTGGTGATCTCCACCCCGGCGGCGATCGCCGCGGGCCTCTCGGCCGGCGCCCGTCGCGGGCTGCTGCTGAAGGGTGGCGCCGTGCTGGAGCAGTTGCGCAGGATCGATACCGTGGCGCTCGACAAGACCGGCACGCTCACCGAGGGCAAGCCGCAGGTCACGGACATTGTCGGCATCGGGCGCTCGGAAGCTCAGGTGTTGTCGCTGGCGGCTGCACTGGAGAGCGGCTCAAGCCATCCGCTGGCAGTGGCTGTGCTGGCCCGCGCCCAGGCCGACAAGGCGTTCGTGCCGCCCGCGGCCGGCGCCAAGGCGGTGCCCGGCAAGGGTGTCACCGGCAAGGTCGGCGGCGAGACCCTGTTCCTCGCCTCGCCCAAGGCGGCCGAAGAGCAGGTGCCGTTCGATGCGGCGCTGCGCGAGCGGATCGGCGCCCTCAACGATGCCGGCAAGACCGTCTCGGTGCTGTTGGTGGGCGGAGAGGTGGCGGGCCTGCTCGCCATCCGCGACGAACCGCGCGCCGACGCCGCCGATGGGCTGCGCCGGTTGCAGTCCGAGGGCGTCAGGACTGTCATGCTCACCGGCGACAACGAACGGACCGCCCAAGCCATCGGCGCCGACCTCGGCATCGAGGTGCGCGCCGGCCTCCTCCCCGAGGATAAGCAGCGCATCGTGCGCGAGCTGCAGCAGCAGGGCCGCGTCGTCGCCAAGGTCGGCGACGGCATCAACGACGCCCCTGCCCTAGCCGCCGCCGATATCGGCATCGCCATGGGGGGCGGCACCGACGTGGCGCTCGAAACCGCCGACGCCGCCATCCTCCACGGCCGCGTCGCCGACATCGCCAACATGATCGGCCTGTCGAAAGCCACGATGGGCAACATCGCCCAGAACATCACCGTGGCGCTGGGCCTGAAGGCGGTGTTCCTTGTCACCACGATTATCGGCGTCACGGGCCTGTGGCCGGCGATCCTCGCGGATACTGGCGCGACGGTGCTGGTGACGATCAACGCCATGCGGCTGTTGGGCTGGAAGGGAAAATAGCGGTTCAGCTTCCAATGCTCCAAACAACAACGGCTCCCCGAGGGGAGCCGTTTGTTTTGGACTGCAGGATCTGATGAGAACCTGGTGCGGTCGAGAAGACTCGAACTTCCACGCCTTGCGGCACAGCGACCTCAACGCTGCGCGTCTACCAATTCCGCCACGACCGCACGCCGAGGTAGGAGCGACGCCGAAGCGGCGAAGCGAGGCAGCGTGTAGCAACGCTCGTTGGCGGGTGCAAGCGATTAATTGCCGTTATGCAAACGCTCGCCGCCAAACTCGAAATCAGGCCGGGCGGCGGACTTTTTCGGTGAGCTCGACGCTGAGGCGGCCGTCCTCGACCTTCACTTCGCCGCGCGCGATCAGCGTGTTGTTGGCATAGACGCGCAATGGGTCGCTCTCGCCCGTGTCGAGCTCGATCACCGCGCCGCGGCCCATGCGCAGCAGGTGGTGCACCGGCATGATCGCCGCGCCCAGCTCGACGGTGATATCGACTTCAATATTGTCTAGAGTGTTCATACATAAACCGCGACCGACCATCCCGGCTGAATCGCGCGGGCCCCTTGTGAGAGAGCATTGGACACCCATGCTTACCGAAGCGTTAACGACTGACCCAACTTGCGACACCGGGACCAAGCTGTTCCGCGCCGATGGGGTGCCGGTCGAGTGGCGAATCTCGGAGGGGTACGTGCCCTACCCCGAAGCGCTGGAGGCGATGAAGGCGCGGGCGGCAGCCGTAGCGGACGGTACGGCGAGTGAGCAGGTATGGCTGCTCGAGCATCCGCCGCTCTATACGGCGGGCACCTCGGCGGCGCCCGAGGACCTGCTGTCGCCCAACCGCTTCCCGGTCTATGACGCCGGGCGCGGCGGGCAGTACACCTATCACGGCCCTGGCCAGCGGGTGGTCTACTTCATGCTCGATCTGCGTCAGCGCGGCCGCGACGTACGCTGCCTGGTGCAGGGGCTCGAGGGGCTGATCATCGATACGCTCGCCGCCTTCAACATCCGCGGCGAGCGGCGCGATGGCCGGATCGGCGTCTGGGTCGCGCGGCCGGACAAGGGCTTTGGTCGCGAGGACAAGGTGGCGGCGATCGGCGTGCGGGTCAGCCGCTGGGTGACCTTCCACGGCATTGCAATCAATGTGTCGCCGACCCTTTCACACTTCGATGGCATCGTGCCGTGCGGCATTTCCGACCAGGGCGTGACCAGCTTTGAGGATCTCGGACAGCTGGTTGCGATGCCCGAAGTCGATGCCGCGCTGCGCACCGCCTTCGAGCGGCGCTTTGGCGCCACGGCAGATGTGCGCCCGGAAGGCCTTGTCAGTGCCGCGTGACGCACGCATTTTCTGGGTGACCGATTCCATGGGGGTGAGGCCATGACGCTGGACGATCTCAAGAAAATCTTCCTCAGCCCGACGCTGTTCAGGCTCGAGACCATCCTCTCGCCGCGACTGGTGCCGGTGCTTTACGTCACCGGGCTGGCGGCACTGCTGCTCTGGTCGGTGGGGCACCTGTTCGTCAGCTTCGGCCGCAATTTCGGCGATGGCCTGTGGGGCATCCTCGAGATCGCGGTGTATGGCGCGTTGTTCCTGATCGTGCTGCGCATCGTGTGCGAAGTGCTGCTGGTGTTCTTCAAGGCGAACGAGACAGTCACCCGCACCGTGAGCCTCAGCCGCGTGCCGACCTCGCTGATCGACGAGGTACGCGACGCCATCCACGACATCGCCGAGGACGAACCTTACAAAGACGAGACGAGCGAGGGCGCGGATGTAGAGCCAACCACGCCTGCGGTGCGACGGACCGCGAGGCGCACGCCGCCACCGACCGAAAAGCCCGATATCTGAAACAACAAGGCCGCCCCGAGGGGCGGCCTTTTCGTTGGGGCGGGTGGCTCGCCCACTTCGATGATCTCCAGGGATCAGGCAGTGACGAGCGAGCGCCGCGACTTCATGACTTCGTCGACGCTCCAGGCGCCGGGGCCGGCGAAGACCAGGTAGAGGAATACGAAGCAGAACAGCACGGCTCCATCGCCGCCATTGGCGACCGGGATGATGTTGCCCTGCCCCATCATCGGCACGTGCACGAACCAGAACGCATAGGCCATCTGGCCGGCGAGGATGAAAGCCACCGGGCGGGTGAAGACGCCAAGCAGGATGGCGAGGCCGCCGAACACTTCGAGCACAGCCGCGAGGCCCATCAGCGAGAACAGCTCGAACCCGCCGCCGCCACCTGAGGCCGGAAAGCCGAACATTTTCTGCGTGCCATGGGCCATGAAGCAGAGCGCGGCGACGATGCGGAGAACGGCCAGCGCCTGCGGCTGGTACCGGTTGAGGGCTTCGAGATTCATGGGTCTTTTTCCTGCTGGACGCCTCGGAGGTGGGCGCATCGGAAACAAGAGCACGAGGCTCAGGATTCGGGTCAACTGAAGGTTTGGTAATCTGACAAGCTCGTGATCGGCCGTGATCAGGGCTGCCCTGCTTCCATCGCAGAGTGCCGATCATTGCTTTTTTCCCGAGTTTGGCGCATAGGCACGCGCCAATGACACAAGCTCCGAAAATCGGTCTGGTCAGCCTCGGCTGCCCCAAGGCTCTCGTCGACTCCGAACGCATCATGACGACGCTGCGCTCGCAGGGTTATTCGTTCTCGCGCGACTATGCGGGCGCGGACGTCGTGCTGGTCAATACCTGCGGCTTCCTAGACAGCGCCAAGAAGGAAAGCCTCGAGGCAATCGGCGAGGCGGTCGGCGCCAATGGCCGCGTCATCGTCACCGGCTGCCTCGGCGTCGAAGAAGAGATGATCCGCGCCACCCATCCGAGCGTGCTCGCCGTCACCGGGCCGCACCAGTACGAGGATGTGGTCAACGCGGTGAACCTGCATGTGCCGCCGGTGCCGAACAAGTTCGTCGACCTGGTGCCGGAAGCCGGCCTGAAGCTGACGCCGCGGCACTACGCCTACATGAAGATTTCCGAAGGCTGCAACAACCGCTGTACCTTCTGCATCATTCCGCAGATTCGCGGCGACCTCGTCTCCCGCCCGATTGCTTCGGTGCTGTACGAGGCGGAGCGGCTGGTGGCGACCGGCGTCAAGGAGATCATGGTGATCTCGCAGGACACCTCGGCCTACGGCCTCGACGTCAAGTACCAGAGCTCGAAATTCCGCGGCCGCGATATCGAGGCGCGCTTCCAGACCCTCGCCGAGGAACTGGGCAAGATGGACGTGTGGACCCGCCTCCACTATGTCTACCCCTACCCGCATGTCGACAGCGTCATCCCGCTGATGGCCGAGGGCAAGATCCTCCCCTATCTCGATATCCCGTTCCAGCACGCTGCGCCGTCGGTGCTGAAGTCGATGCGCCGCCCGGCCAACCAGGTGAAGACGCTCGACCGGATCAAGGCCTGGCGCGCCGTCGCTCCCGACCTTGCCATCCGCTCCAACTTCATCGTCGGCTTCCCCGGCGAGACGGAGGAGGATTTCGAGTTCCTGCTCGATTGGCTGGAAGAGGCCGAGATCGACCGCATCGGCTGCTTCGAGTACGAGCCGGTGACCGGCGCGCCCGCCAACGACATCGAGGGCATCGTCCCCGATGAGCTGAAGCGCGAGCGCTATGAGCGCCTGATGGAAGTGGCCCAGGACATCTCGGCACATGTGTTGAGTAAGAAGGTCGGCCGCACCATCGACGTGCTGGTCGACGACGTCGAGCCCGATACCGGCCGCGCCATCGGCCGCAGCCAGTGGGACGCGCCCGAGATCGACGGCACCGTGATCATCCACGAAGCCGACGGCATCAAGGTCGGCGACAAGGTGTCGGTGCTGGTGACCGAGTCGGACGAGTACGACCTGTTCGCCGTGCCCTCTGCGGTGGCCGCCAAGGACGACAGCAAGCCCGCCGCCGTCGCCGGCTGATGCCTGGGCACCGCGAGTATGAGCTGGCGCCTGGCGGCGCCGCCCTGCGGCTTGGCCGCACCGCCCGGCTGATGGGCATCCTCAACGTCACCCCCGACAGCTTTTCCGACGGCGGCCGCTTCGATGCGGCGCCGGCGGCATTGGCGCAGGCGCGGCTGATGCTGGCCGAGGGGGCCGATATCATCGACATCGGCGGCGAGAGCACGCGACCGGGAGCCGAGGAGGTTTCGGTGGCCGACGAGCTGACGCGGGTCCTGCCGGCGATCGCGGCCCTGCGGGCCGACGGGATCACGGCGCCGATCTCGATCGATACCTACAAGGCCGAGGTAGCCGAGCAGGCGATTGCTGCCGGAGCGACTATCATCAACGACGTCCATGGGCTGCAGCGCGAGCCGGAGGTGGCGGCGGTAGCGGCCCAGTACGACGCCCCGCTGGTGGTGATGCACTGGGACAAGGCGCGCGACATCGGCCGCGATGTGATGGCCGAGATGGCCAGGTACTTCGACGTCACCCTCGATATCGCCGACAAGGCCGGCGTGACGCGTGACCGCATCGTGCTCGACCCCGGCTTCGGCTTCGCCAAATCGCTGAGCGAGAACTACGAAATCCTGCGCCGGCTGCCGGAGCTGGTGGCTATGGGCTTTCCGGTGCTGGTCGGCACCTCGCGAAAATCGATGATCGGTAAGTTGCTCGATATGCCGGCCCACGAGCGGCTGGCAGGCACCATCGCGACCTCGGTGCTCGGCTACACCGCCGGCGCCCACATCTTCCGGGTCCACGACATCCGGCCCAACCGCGATGCCTTGCGCGTCGCCGAGGCGGCCCTATATGGACCCGCAGATTAGGAATTCAGACGTGACCAAAGACTTCAGCGGCGACCGCATCATCCTCAGCGACCTGGGGTTCTTCGGCTATCACGGCGTGATGCCGGAGGAGGCGGCGCTTGGGCAGCGTTTTTTCGTCAACCTGGTGTGCGGCGTCGAGCTCGGCCAAGCCGGCCGCAGCGACGAGCTCGAACACTCGATCTCCTATGCCGAGATCTACGAGGCGGCGAAGGCAGCGTTCGAGGCGCAGCGGTTCAAGCTGATCGAGGCGGTGGGCCAGCACATCGTCGACCGGCTGTTCGAGGCGTTTCCAGCGATCCGGTGGATGGAGGTGCGGGTGAGAAAGCCCTCAGCTCCGATCGCCATGGTGGCTGGCGAGGCCGCCATCGAGCTGCATCGCCACCGGGATGATCGCTGATGGCACGCGCGTGGCTCGGCCTCGGTGCCAATATCGGCGATCCCTCAGCGCAAGTGCGCGAGGCAGTGGACCGGCTGAACGCCTGGCCGGGCATCGCCGTCGTGGCGCAATCCTCGATGCTGATCACCAAACCCTGGGGCAAGACCGACCAGCCGGATTTCTCCAACATGGTGGTGGAGGTCGAGACCAGCCTTGCACCGCTCGAGCTGCTCGACGCCTGTCTCGGCATTGAGCGCGAGATGGGGCGGGTCCGCGACATCCGCTGGGGCCCGCGGCGCATCGACATCGACGTGGTGGCCTACGAGCGGTTGGAACTCGACACCGAGCGCCTGCACGTGCCGCACCGGCACGCCCACGAGCGCGACTTCGTCCTCGACCCACTGCGCGAGATTGCGCCTGCGGTGGCCGAGTGGATCGTGGGACGAACGAGTTAGTGCCACAGCCACCGGGGTCATTCCCGCGAAAGCGGGAACCTCTGTTTTGGTGCAGCAGGCGAGATCGCAAACGGAGGTCCCCGCTTCGCGCATGTGCGCTGGGTCCCCGCAGCTCTGATCCAGGGCCGCTCGGCCAATTTGCCACCAGACAGCGCCCCAAACTCGGTGTCATCCCAGCGAAAGCTGGGACCCAACTCGCCGCAGTGCAAGTGGATGGATGGGTCCCAGCTTTCGCTGGGATGACAGCCGGTGTGTGGGACACGACAGTAAGTTAGGGCCCATGTGCTTTCGCTGAGATGACCCGATAACGGCCTCAGGCGGCCGGCAGTTATCCCCTCACCATCTCCAGCACCCGCACTGCTGCGTCGAACTCCATCCGACGCTTGGCGCGGCGTTCGGTGGCTTCCTCGACCTCGCCCCAGAGCCGGATGTTGTAGTCCTCGTCGACATGGGCGGCGGTCCAGACCTCTTCCGCGGTCAGTAACCCTTCCCGCAGCGCGATGCTGAGCAGGCCCGAGCCGGTAATGCCGGTCAGCGAGTTGAGCGCCACCGCCTCGATCAGCTCGGCATCGGCCAGCGAGGCGCGCAGGCGCTCCAGCGTCGGCGCCGGCTGCGGCTGGTGCAGGATGCCGATCGTGGGCTGGAAGCCGATCTCAAAGTGGCGGGCAAGCTTCACCAGCACCGCGTCCCACACCCGCTCCTGCTCGGCGACGAGCTCACGCGGCGTGTCGGCGCGATAGAGCAGCAGGTCGTTGCCCGAATATTTGACGATCTCCTCGCGCAGCGCTTCGAGCCGTTCGTCGCCAGCCTCGACCGCCGAGTTGATCAGACGAACCATCGGCATGGTCTTGGGGTCGATGAACTGCTGCTGCGCCGCCCATTCCTCGGCCATGGCGGCGGCCACCGGCTGATACGGCACCACCACCGGCTTCTGCGCCGGAGTGCGTGGCGTCTTGCCGTCCAGCGTCACCGCAAAGCCGCCAGCGACGGTGCCCACTCCGACGTCCTTGTAGAAGCGCTTGGGCAGCTCGACCTTGTTGAGGTGCTGCGCCCGGCCGTAACCGTCGTCGCGATGCTTGTCGGCGTCTTCGAGGAACTCACGCATCAGGCCTCCAATAGCTTGTCGACCGCGTCGACCAGTTGATCCATGCGATGGATGACCAGGTCGGCGCCTGCGGCCTCGAGATCGGCCACCGAGTGATAGCCCCAGGCTACGCCGAGAGCTTTGACGTTGGCGTTGCGGGCCATCTTCATGTCGTGTGAGGTGTCGCCGATCATTACGGTGGCTTCGCGGCCGATGCCGGCCGCCTCCATTGCCGTCTCGATCATCTGCGGGTCGGGCTTGCCGCGGTTGTGGGCCGGGGTCTGGATCGAGTTGAAGCGACCGATGATCTCGTGGCGCTCAAGCAGCGTAATGGCGCCGGCATGGCCCTTGCCGGTGGCCACGGCGAGGATCGTCTCCGGGTCGGCCTGCAGTCGATCGAGCGCATCGAGAGCGCCGTCGAACATCGGCTCGCGGGCGAGCCCGGCCTTCTGCAGATACGTCGCGCGGTAGGCGTTGAGGATCACGTCGATGCGGTCGCTGTCGACACCGGGCGCAAGGATCCCCATCGCGTCGCGCGCGGTGATGCCGGAGATGGAGCGGATCGCGTCGTCACTGGGGATCGCCTGCCCCACCGAGGCAAAGGATTCGCGGACCGTCTCGATGATGAGCGCCTCGGAATTGATCAACGTGCCATCGAGATCGAAGACGACCAGCCGCATCGGGAGAACTCCTGCCCAGAGCGAGATCAGGAAAGGTTGCAGACCTTTCCGGTTCGATCTCGCGACAAAACAAAGACTTGGAGCGGGAGCGCGATTCAACGAAACGCAGTCCCGCTCCAGGCCCGCTCAGAACCACACTTTGCGGGGCGTGTCACGCCCCGCGAAAGGCATAGCTCGATCGCCAGAAAACTGCCCCGGCTGCTGCTATTCCAGCACGCGCTCGATGGCGGCATCGAGCTCGGAGTAGTCGTGGATCAGGGTCCCTGCCCCGGCTTTGATCAGCTCGGCGGCATCGTGATAGCCCCAGCTGACGCCGATGGAGCGCACCTTGGCGGCGCGGGCCAGCTCCATGTCGAACACGGTGTCGCCAACCATCACCGTCTGCTCTGGAGCGGCGCCGGTCTCTTCCATGGCGCTGAGCAGCATGCCGGGATGCGGCTTGGACGGGTTGTGGTCGGGCGTCTGCAGAGTGGTGAAGTGCCCGGTGATCCGGTGATTGTCGAGGATCCGGGCGACGCCGGTGAGGCCCTTGCCAGTGGCAATGCCCAGCACAGTGCCCTTCTGCTCGCGCAGCCGGTCCAGCGCCTCGCGGGCGCCCGGGTAGAGCGGCTCGCGATCGAACTCGTGCTCGAGCGACGCCTTGTAAAAGCTCTTGTACTGCCCGACGATGCCTTCGATCACATCGATATCGCTCGTGCCGGCGAGTTGGCCGACTGCGACAGGCAGTGACAATCCGATGATCTGCCGAACCTCTGCCGGCGTCGGCGCCGGCAGGTCGAGCGAGCGGAACGCGGACCCCATGTGCTCGGAAATGAGCGCCTGGGTATCGATCAGTGTTCCATCCATATCGAAGACGATGAGCCGCACGGGAGTTCCCCCTGAATTCGGCCCGTTCAGAACCATAAAACGCAGGGCGTGTCACGCCCTGCGCCACTGCATGTAAGTCTACATCGCGGCGAAGCAGTAGAGAAGACCCGCGCCGCCCGTGCCGACCAGGTTCTCCTGGCTGCAGCCGCGCGACGGATGCGAGGAGTTCCAGGATTTGGCAGCGTCGGACTCATCGAGACCGGTGCGATCGGAATGGCCGACAATGGCGCTGCCCTCGCCGTTCAGCGTCCAGTCGCCACAGGTCTGGCCGGCGGCCAGGGTGCCATCCGGATTGGAGCCGGTGAGGATGTCGTGCTGGTTCGGATCGTCACCGCGCCCGTTGATCGGGTTCCCGGTCTCGGACAGCGCTGTCGCCTTGGTCAGCTTGTTATCGGCGCTGTGCAGGTTGGCGACATCGGTGGCGATCACGTCGCCCTTGAAGTTCTGCCACGGCCCGGCGCCGATCCGGTCCTTGGCGTTGACGCCTTCGGCGCTGAGATAGGCCTTCCAGGTCTTACCGGTCGAGCCGGCGGCTTCCGCCAGCTTGGCGCAGTGGGCGTCTGCCCCATCGAGCCCGCCGAGATTGGCGCCGTCCCCGGCACCGACGCTGGTGACGAAGAAGGTCATGGTGGTCGCGTCCTGCGCAATGGCCGGTGCAGCAATGGCGAGGGTTGCCGCGGTGGCAGCGGCGAGAACGATCGTTTTCATTGGCATCTCCCTGTGCGCCCGGAATGGGCCGCAACAGGGTGAACACGTGAGCTCCGCGTTTCGTCCGGCGCTCGCGGCGATTTGATCAGTCCTGTTCCGGATCCTGATCCTGCACGTCGTAGCGATCGGCATCGAAGCCGAGCACGTCGAAGGTCGCCTGCATATGCGGCGGCAGCGGCGCCGAAACATCGAGCAGTTGCCCGTTGCGCAGCGGCAACCGGATGCGGCGGGCATGGAGGTGCAGGCCCTTCGAAATCTCGTCCGGCGGCGTCCAGTTCTCGATGTTGAAGTAGCGCGGATCGCCCATGATCGGGTTGTGCAGCTGCGCCATGTGGACGCGCAGCTGGTGCGTGCGCCCGGTCACCGGTTTCAGCGTCACCCAGGCGAAGCGGCGGGCAGCCGTGTCGGTGGTCGAGTAGTAGCTCATCGAGTGCTGTGCACCAGGCGTCCCCTGCGGCACCACCACCATCTGCTCTCCATCGGTGGTCGCCTGCTTGGCGAGGAAGCACGAGATCGAGCCCTGCTTGGGGTGCGGGTTGCCCCACACCACGGCCCAATAGATCTTCCGCGCCTGGCGTGACGAGAACACTTCGCCGAAATGCGCCGCCGCCGCCTTGGTCTTGGCGACGACGAGGCAACCGGAGGTATCGCGGTCGAGCCGGTGTACCAGCCGCGGCGCCTCGCCCTTCTTGTTGGGGAGGCTCTTCAGCAGCCCATCCATGTGCCGCTTGGTGCCAGAGCCGCCTTGCGAGGCAAGGCCGTGCGGCTTGTTGAAGACATAGAGCTCATCGTCCTCGTAGAGGATGATGTCCCTGAGGAAATCGGCATCCCGCGAGTTGATCTCGCCCTCGGCGCGCTCCGGTGCGGCTTCGATCGGCGGCACGCGGACCACCTGCCCGGCCGCGAGGCGCGCATTGGCCTTCACCCGGCCGCTGTCGACGCGGATCTGGCCGGAGCGCAGCAGCTTCTGCAGATGCCCGAAGGTGACCTGCGGGAAGTGCGTGGCGAACCAGCGGTCGAGCCGCATGCCGTCCTCGTCGCGGGCGACGACCTGTTGCCGGACGCCGCTCATGCGACCACCCGCATGGCCAGCATGCCCATCCAGAGCCCGGCCAGCGACAGCAGCACAGAGCCGACGATGTAGAAAGCGGCGAGCAGGATATCGCCGCGCTCGATCAGCGTAATGGCGTCGAGCGAAAAGCTCGAGAACGTGGTGAAGCCGCCGAAAATGCCGACGGCGACGAACAGCCGGATCTCGTTCTGGTACTGCGGCGTAGTCTTGGCGAGGACGCCGACCAGCACGCCCATGGCGATCGAACCGACGATGTTGACGAGGAACGTTGCCACCGGGAAGCCGTTAGGCAGGCTGCCGATCCAGTTCTGCGCGCCAAAGCGCGCCAAGGCGCCGAGCGCGCCGCCGATTCCGACGAGAAGATAAGCTTGCATGGGCTGACTTCTACGGGCACCGCCCGCGGAAGACCAGCCCTATGCACGCGGGGTCGCTGTCAGGTCGCCGGCACGCCTGCCTCGTCGTCCTCTTCGTCGATATCGAGCGCCGGCGCCACGGCCGACGAGACGAGGCCGTTAAGCGAGCCGCCCTTGAGGCCGAGCTCGGCCAGCAGCGCATCGATCAGCGGGGCCTGGCTGCGGTAGCGCAACGCCGCATCGACCGCCTGGTCGGCGATCCCGCCGCCGGCATGACCGTTCAGCCCGTGGCCATGGCTACCGCCACCGGAGAGCCCGTCGACATGCAGGATCTTGATGCCCTCGATGTTCTCCATCGGCTTCACCGATTCCGCGATGATCGACGGCAGCGCCTCGATCAGCGCCATGCGGATGTTCATGGCGATCTGCTCGGGCGACAGGCGGTTGGCGGCCTCGTTGAGCTTCTGCTTGCCCTCGGCCTCGACGGCGTAGGTGACCTCGGTGGCCGCGGCCTTCAGCTTGGCGGCTTCCGCTTCGCCCTGGGCCAGCGTGCGGGCCGCTTCGGCGCGGTTCTTGGCCGCCTGCTTTTCGGCATCGGACGAGATGACGATGTTGATCGAGGCCTTCTGGGCTTCCTGCTCGGCCTCGATCAGCTGGATGCGCTTGGTCCGCTCGGCGATCTCGGTAAGGCGCGCGGTCTCGACTTCTTCGGCCGCCTTGGCGGCGAGCGCGCGGGCGACGTCGGCCTTGGCTTCAGCCTTCGACTGCTCCTCGGACTTGGCGGCGATCGCCGTGGCGCTGATCTGCTCGGACAGCGCGATGGCCTGGTCGGCCTTGATCGCCGCTTCCTTCACCTGCTGGCGCGACAGCGTACGGGCCGCCTCAGCTTCGGTCGCGCGCTGCGCGCGGAGACTCTCGATCTCGGCGTTCTGCTGGTCGATACGGATGGCGATTTCGCGCTCATTGTTGAGGCGGGCATACTCGCTGTCACGGGTAATCGTGAACTGCTCCTGCTGCGCTTCGAGGTTCTTCCGTGCGATCGCCACCTGGGTGTTCTGTTCGATGTCGTTACGGGTTTTGCGCCGATCCTCGATCGACTGGGTCATCTTGGTGAGACCCTCGGCGTCGAACACGTTGTCGGGATTGAAGAACTCCCGGTTGGTCTGATCGAGGCCGGTGAGCGACACGGATTCGAGCTCGAGGCCGTTCTTGAGGATATCCTCGGACACCGCAGCCTGCACCTTCTGCACGAAGCTGACCCGCTGCTCGTGCAGCTCCTCCATCGCCATCTCGGCAGCGACAGCGCGCAGCGCATCGACGAACTTGCCTTCGACCAGTTCCTTCAGCGCCTGCGGCTCCATGGTGCGGCGGCCGAGCGTCTGGGCGGCGTCGGCGATCGCCTCGGCGGTCGGTTGCACGCGGACGTAGAACTCCGCCTGCACGTCGACGCGCATGCGGTCCTTGGTGATCAGCGCCTGTTCGGCGGTGCGCACCACTTCGAGGCGGAGGGTGTTCATGTTGACAGGGATGGTCTCATGCAGCACCGGCAGCACCAGCGCGCCACCGTTCATGATCACCCTCTGCCCACCGAAGCCGGTGCGGACAAAGGATACTTCCTTGCTGGCGCGACGATAGAGCCGCGCGATGATCATGCCGATCACGAAGATCGCAACGAGAATGATGCCGGCCGAAAACAGGTTCATTATGAGCTGGTCGTACATTGCGGAGCTATTCCTGTGGCGGGGTGAGACGCGTAATGGCGCGATAGACGTTCTTGTCGCGGCCGACGAGGAACACCCGGTCGCCGGCGCTGTAGGTCATGCCGGGCTCGCCCGGCTCGAGCAGGATGTAGTGGGTGCGACCGCGAAGGTCGGTGGTCTTGGCTTCGGCGGGCTGGCCCTGCTTGGCCTCGCCGCGAATGATCGTAGCGTAGCTGCCGACCAGTTCGGAGCGGCTGGCCGCCTCCGACTGATCCCGGGGAAAAATGTCGCCGAGCCAGCGCCCGAGATAGCGCGTCGCATAGCCGGCGCCGATCAGCGCCGGGAGCGCGGCGATCCACGGGTTGAGAGCACTGCCTGTGGCGCTATTGGCGGCCCATTGGACGATGTAGCCGCTCAACCCGAAGCCGGTAAGGAAGATCACCAGCAGCGCCAGGAACGGCAGCCGTCCGACCGAGAACCAGCTGAGCACGTGCGAGAGCGGGCCGACCTCGGCGCCGCTGAGCTCCGGCGCCTCGAGATCGGGAACATCGACGCCGGGAAGCGCCGCCTCGATCGAGGCGGAGGGCGAAAAGCCGATGAGCAGGGACAGCAACTCGATTACGCCGATCGCCAGCATGACGATCAATGCAACGGTGAACGGTGCGAATTCCGGCGCGAACAGTTCTATCTTGCCCCTCCCCTGGTCCCTTCAGGTCATATGGGACTGTTGTGACAGTTTTCCATAGGGCGCAAGGACTTCAGGGTACGGATTTTCGATATGGCTAATCTTGGTTGCTCAGAGGGCGCCAAGCAACGGCGGGAGAGCCGGCACCATTTCATGATCGGGCTGTAGCGGCGAAGTTGGTGGGCTTGGCCCTTGCCCCACCCACCGGCTGTCATCCCAGCGAAAGCTGGGACCCAGCTCACAGGCTGCACAAGTGGATGCTTGGGTCCCAGCTTTCGCTGGGATGACATCGTAGGTGGGGTGATCGCAGTGGATCAGTTTGACGGCAGCCCTGCTCTACTCCCCGCCCTCTTCCTCGCGGCGCTGTTCGCGGCGGCCGGACCAGAAGTCGAGCCGCTTGATCACCTCGCGCTCGAAGCCGCGCTCGTTCGGCTGGTAGAACTCGGGGCGGCGATCGCCGGCCAACTCGTCCGGGAAGAACTCCTGGCCCGAGAACGCATCCGGATAATCGTGGTCGTAGCGGTAGCCCTTGTTGTAGCCGAGCTCTTTCATCAGCTTGGTTGGGGCGTTGAGGATGTGCTTGGGCGGCGGCAGCGAGCCGGTCTGCTGGGCCAGCGCCTTGGCATTGGCGAAGCCAAGCATGGCGGCGTTGGATTTCGGCGCCGTGGCGACATAGGCGATCGCCTGCGCCATGAACAGCTCGCCCTCGGGGAAACCGGTGCGTTCGAAGGCATTCCAGGCAGTGATCACCTGCACCATAGCCTGTGGATCGGCCATGCCGACATCCTCGGAGGCGGCGCAGGCGAGGCGCCGGAAGATGGTGTCGGGGTGCTCGCCACCCACCAGCATGCGCTGCGCCCAGTACATCGCCGCCTGCACGTCGGAGCCGCGCAGGCTTTTGTGGAAGCAGCTGAGCAGGTTGTAATGCTCCTCCTGCCCCTTGTCGTAGACCGGCGCCCGCTTCTGCACCGTCTCGGCGAGGGCGGCGACATCGAGCATCGCATCCTCCGGCAGCGCGAACAGTTCCTCGGCGAGGCCGATGAGGTAGCGGCCATCGCCATCGGCCATTTCGAGCAGTGCATCGCGCGCTTCGGCGCTGATCGGCAGCTTCCTGCCCACATGCGCCTCAGCCCGCTCGGCAAGGATGGCGAGGTCGGGCTTCTCGAAACGCCTCAGCGTATAGACCTTGGCGCGCGACAGCAGCGCCGCGACCATCGAGAAGCTCGGATTCTCCGTCGTGGCGCCGATCAGGATGACGGTGCCGTCCTCGACATGCGGCAGCAGCGCATCCTGCGTGGTGCGGTTGAAGCGGTGGAGTTCATCGACGAACATCACAGTCTGCCGCCCTGCCCCGAGCCGCAGCGCCTTGGCGTCGGCGATCACCTTGCGGAGGTCGGCGACGCCGCTCAGCACTGCGCTCAGCTGTACGAAATCGAGCCCGACTTCCTTTGCCACCAGCCGGGCAATGGTGGTCTTGCCGACGCCCGGCGGGCCCCACAGGATGAACGACGAGACCCGGCCGGCTGCGACCATGCGGCCGATCGGGCCGTTGGGTCCCAGGAGGTGATCCTGCCCGATGACGTCGGCGAGCCGCTGCGGCCTCAGGGCCTCGGCGAGCGGACGCGGCGCGGCATCATCGAACAGCGAAAGCATCAACCACTCACCTCGGCCCGGACGATCCGGCCGCCCCGCTGTAGCACAACCCGCCAGCTCTGCGGACGGTCATTGGCGAGCTTGCCGAAACGCTCGGCATCATCGGTCGCATCACCGTTGAGGCTGATGATCAGGTCACCGGCCCTGAGGCCCATATCGTCAGCGGGCGAACCGGACTCGATGCCGCGCACCACCACCGCATGGGTATCGTAGGGCAGCCCCAGCTCCTGCGCCACGGCGGGCGTCACGGTTTCGACGGTGGTGCCGGCGAAGCGCGTGTTGCCCGAAACGGTGACAGGCTTGGCGGTGCCCGGAGGCGCTTCAAGGGTGATGATCTTGTCCTCGGTCTTGCCGGCACGGAAATACTGCAGGTCCGCCGTGGCGCCGACCGGCTTGGTGGCAAGGCGGAAATCGAAGGCGCTGGGCTGCTCGATGTTGAAGCCATCGACTGCCAGGATCACGTCGCCATCGGCAAAACCGGCCTTCTCGGCCGGACCACCCGGGGCGATCTCGCTGATCAGCGCGCCGCGTGCCTGGCCAAGCCCGAGGCTGTCGGCGAGATCGGCGGTCACCGGCTGCATGCGGGCGCCGAACCACGGACGCACCAGCGCCCCACCGGCAATGCCGGTCTCGGCAACCAGCTTGGCCATATTGGCCGGGATGGCAAAACCGATGCCGACCGAGCCGCCGGAGCGCGAGACGATCGCGGTATTGACCCCGACCAGCCGGCCCTGCAGATCGACCAGCGCACCGCCGGAATTGCCCGGATTGATCGCTGCGTCGGTCTGGATGAAGAACTCGTAGTTCGAGCTCTCGACCCCGGTGCGCGCCAGCGCCGAGACGATGCCCGAGGTGACGGTCTGGCCGACACCGAACGGATTGCCGATGGCGAGCACCAGGTCGCCAACCTCGAGCTGGTCGGAATCGGCGAAGGCCAGAGCCGGGAACGTCGCGCCCTTCGCGTCCTTGACCTTCAGCACGGCAAGATCGGTCTTGGGATCGTCGAGCACCAGGTCGACCGGGTACTCGTGTCCGTTATTGGTCGAAACGCGGATGTCGGTCGCGCCTTCGATGACGTGGTGGTTGGTGAGGATCACCCCGGCGCCATCGACGATCACACCGGAGCCGAGCGACTGCGATTTCTGCGGCCGGCTGTCCATGAACGGACCATCGCCGCCGAAGAAGCGCTGGAAGAACGGATCATCGAGGAACGGTGAGGTGGCGCGCTGGCTGATCGTCGTGGCGTAGACATTGACTACCGAAGGGGTGACCGACTTCACCACCGGCGCGAAGCTGAGCTGCAGCTCGGTGCGGGTGGCAGGAACGGCGCGCGTTTCGGCGGCGGCTGGCTCGGCGGCGGCCGGTTCGGTGGCTTGCACGGCGCTGACCATGGCCGGCGGCTCGGCGGTGCGACTCGAAAGCTCGGCGTAACCGAACACCAGCGCGGCGCCCGCCGCGACGCCTCCGAGCACCAAGACCAAACCCTGTTTCGACATCGTCATATCCTCGGGCGATAGTGCGCCGCGAACCGTGGGCGCGATGGCCCGACAAACGCCGCGAATCTGGCGCCTTTTAGGTGCTGGGCTTACCGATTGGTAATCCCCGAAATATGACGTTGCCCAGTGGGTCAATCGACCCTATATGCAGCGCTCACTTTTCTGCCCCGAGGACCTTCTCGTACAAGACCCCTGAAAGGTTAGCCGCCCAATGACTGAGCCGACCACGGTCTACACCAACACGTCGCAGCTTATCGCCAGCGAGGAGCCGGACTTTCCGAGCTTCCTGTTCTCCAAGAAAGAACTGCACCGGGCGACCAAGGTGTTCAAGAAGGGGTTCGACGGCCTCCTGACCTACGCGGTCAAGTGCAATCCGTCGCCGCACATTATCCGCCAGTTGCACGAAGAGGGCCTGAAGGCCTTCGACGTCGCCTCCAACATGGAGATGGAGCTGGTGCGTGACCACGCCCCAGGCGCGGCGATGCACTACAACAACCCGATCAAGAACAAGCGCGAGATCGAGCGCGCCTATGAGGAGTTCGGGGTTCGCTCGTTCACCATCGATCACCCGCAGCAGCTCGACCAGCTGGCGGCGGTGGTGTCGCCGTCGCGCGACATCGAGGTGACCACCCGCTTCAAGGCCGGCAAGGCGCTGAAATCCTACGATTTCGGCATCAAGTTCGGCGTGATGCAGGATGGCGCCGCCGAGATCGTCCGGCTCGTCGACCAGATGGGCTACACGCCGTCGCTCTGCTTCCACGTCGGCTCGCAGTGCGAGGACGTTTATGCCTACGAGCGTCACATCGCGGCAGCCGCCAAAATTGCTGAAGAGTCGGGCATCGAGCTCAAGCGCCTGAACATTGGCGGCGGCTATCCTGCCCCCTACCCGACCTCCGAAGCGCCGCCGATGGACTATTATTTCGAGACCATCTCGCAGGCGGTGAAGGACAACTTCGCCAGCTCCAAGCCCGAGCTGATCATCGAGCCGGGCCGTGCGCTGGTGACGTCCTCCACTTCACTGTTGCTGCGTGTAAAACACCAGCGCGGCGGACAGTCGGTATATCTCAACGACGGCGCTTACGGCTCGCTGATGGAAGTGAAGTTCATGCACTTCACCCCGCCGACCCGGGTGTGGCGTGGTCCGCGCCTGCACGACAATGACGGCGAGTTCTCCGATTTCACCGTCTGGGGCCCGACCTGCGACAGCTACGACGTGCTGCCGCAGATCTTCACCCTGCCGTCCGACGTCGATGAAGACGACTGGATCGAGTTCGGCCTGATGGGCGCCTACACCCAGGCCTCGCTGACCCCGTTCAACGGCTTCTGGCGCCGCGACCAGTACTGGGTGGACGAAGTCTACACCGGCAAGGACATGCAGCCGGCCGAGTGAGTCTCATTCAAACTGCAATGCCGCTCCAGCCCAATGCTGGGGCGGCATTTCTGTCTCTGGAGGAACGACGTGCAGGACCTGCCTCCACTTGCCAGTCTTGGCCGCCGGATCATGATCCTGGGCCCCACCAACTCGGGCAAATCGACCTTGGCCGTCGCCGTGGCACAGAAGCTCGATATTCCTGCCATCCACCTCGACCGCCTGCAGCACCTGCCCAATACCAACTGGCAGGTGCGGCCCGAGGAGGAGTTCGCCGCCCTGCACGACCAGGTCATCCTTGAACCAAGTTGGGTCATCGACGGCGGTTATTCACGACTGGCGCCACAGCGGGTTCGACGGGCCACGGCCATTCTGGTTATCGATGCGGGCCTCGCCACGCGCTATCGACGCTATTTCTACCGCACCCTGTTGCAGAAGTCGCGAGCCGGCGCCCTGGAGGGGGAACAGGACTCGCTGAACTGGCTGATGCTCCGCTGGCTATGGAAGTCGCGGAACGCGGCCGGCAAGTATCGACAGCTGGCGCTGGCATCCGGCCTGCCGCATGTCTTCACCGGGACCCCGGAGGAGCTGAACCGGCTCTATGCATCGTGGGATCTGAAACGAAAATAGCTCGGCACCGCCCCATCGGTACCATCGCGACTGAGCGATAGGGCCCGCGCGAACCCCTGTTCACCCCGCCGTAACAGGCATATCGTCCTCCTCAGCAACCCAAACGAGGTGGCGAGATGCCGGGTGGGGTGGTCTTGGCTCTGGTAGTGCTCTTAGGTTTTGTGGCCTGGGGCGCGGTGCTGTTCTGGCGGGGACGGGTCGTCGACCGCAAGGCGCTGCACGAGGAACGGCACGAAACACGCGCCGAGCGACGGCGCATCCATCACAAGGGGTGAGCGATGTCCCTCGGTCTTATCATCGCAATCTGCGCCGCCTTGGCGCTTGCCGCTTGGGGCGTCATGCTGTTCCGGCGTGGCGCCGCCCCAGAGGCGGGCTCACAAGCATCCTCGCACACCGAGACAAACGCAGCGCAAACTGAGCCTGGAGTGGACGGCTCCGACTAGAGCAGCTTCTCGATAGCGGGCGCGATGTCAGCCGGCTCCGTCGCCGAGGCGAAGCGTTGCACGTTCTTGCCGCTGCGATCGACGAGGAACTTGGTGAAGTTCCACGGGATCAGCTGCACACCGAGCAGGCCCGGCGCCTTGCGGCGCAGCCACTGGTAGAGCGGCAGCGCGCCGCGGCCATTGACCATCACCTTGCCGAAGATCGGAAAGGTGACGTTGTAGTTGAGGTCGCAGAACGCCGCGATCTCCGCCTCGGTGCCCGGCTCCTGCTCGCCGAACTGGTTGCAGGGGAAGCCGAGGACGACGAGGCCACGGTCCTTGTAGGTTTCGTAGAGCTTCTCGAGCCCGGTATATTGCGGAGTGAAACCGCATTTGCTGGCGACGTTGACCACCAGCACGACCTTGTCGCGATAGGCTGACAGCTGCTGCTCGGCCCCACCGAGCAACGGGGCGGAAAAGTCATAAAGTGTGGTCAAGGCAATAGCTCCGGTCAGGGCAACATCCCTGCCCTAACCCGATACCTGCATCATGCCGCGAGGCTTTTCAAGGAACAGGCCTGTAACCGTCAAGCCGGCGGGACCTGGCACATGATGCCGAGCGGCCGACCCTCGTTGTCGCCGAAGAACGCCATCCATTCCTCGGTGCCGTCGGCATGCCGGTGAATCATATGCGGCGCTGCCTGGAACACCGCCCCACGCGCCTGCAACTCACGGTGCGCGGCATGGATGTCGGGCACGCGGAAATAGATGACGTAGCCGTCGGCCTCGGCTTTCTCGCCGGCGCTCAGCATCAGCCGGGTGCCGCCGCAATCGAAGAAAGCAAGGTTGCCGAAGGTGAAAAGGTGCGGCAGCCGCAGCACATCGCGATACCAGGCCTCGGCCGCCGCAATGTCGTGAACCGAGCGAGACAGCTGCCCGATAGTCCCCCAGCGGACGTCGTTGCGCTCCAGAACCTCAGCTGTCATCGACATGTCGTCTTCCCTCTGCCTGTGCCGCCCAAGCGCGCTGGCCTGCGGCACCCCGGCCCATTGCCGGAGGGCGCGACGGTTGGCGAAGCCGAGCTTGCCCAGGATATTGCCCACGTGGAATTTCACCGCGTCGCTGCTGATACCAAGGCGTTTCGAGATGGTGCGATCGGTACCGCCATGCCGGATGGCATCGGCCACCCGCCATTCGGCGGGGGTAAGGCTATCGGCATAGGGCGGGCGGCCACGCGACCTCGTTGCGCTCATCAGAGGAGGCTAGCGCAACGCGGGGCGAATTTCCCTACCCCTCGCTGCCATCGGGGTCGCGCAGATGCGCGTCGATCCGCCGGGTCTCGAGTGATTCCTGCGCCTTCTCAAGCTGCCGCTCCGCCTTGGTGCGGCCAAACTTGATCCGGTTCTCCGCCGCCACCTGCTCCTTGGCAACGCGCGCCTTGGCCTTGCGGGCTTTCGAGAGCGAGAGGATTTCGGCCACGACTGACACTCCAGTTCGCCGCTATTGTGCTGCGGCGGGCGCCCGGGTCAACAGCGCCACCAGCGCATCCAGCATCGCATCGATCCGATGTGCCATCGGATCGTCCATCGCGTCCGCCAGCGCCACCATGGTGATGAAGCCGATCCCGGCCATGTGGGCAGCGACGGCCAGGCGGCGCGCGTCCTCGCCTCCCGTGAATTCAGGGCTGAGCTTGTCCGCCAGGGCTCTGTACATCGACGAGGTCGCCGCGTGAATCGGCGCGAGCAGTTCGCCTGTCCCAGGTACGGCGGCCCGCTCGTCGAATTGCGGCGCGAGATAGAGCATACGGAAACGGCCGAGGTCGGCGAGGTGATGCGCCACCAGCGCGCGAACGAAGCGTTCGACCGCTGCAGCGCCTGATGCTGTCGGTTTGACCGCCGCGATCAGCACATCGGCTTCGGCCTTGAGCTCGGGAAGCGAGAAGTCGCGGATCAGTTCCCACTTGTTGGGATACCAGTAGATGATGGCCTGCTTGGATACCCCCAGCGCTCCGGCCAGCGCCTGGAAGGTCAATGCCGCGGTGCCATGCTCGGCGACGATCCGCCGGGCATGCTCGACGATCGACTCTCGGGTGACCCGACTGCGCCCTGCCATCTCGATCCATTGACAACTTACCAACGGTAAGTATGGTAACTTACCAATGGTAAGCAAGTGGTGTCGCGATGTCGAAACTCACCGTGTCTACCTTCTCGCCCGATTGGGGACTGCCGACCTCGGGCCCGTTTGCGCTCAAGCTGCTCAAGTGGCTGGATCTCGCCGGCATCCCCTATGACCAGGAGTTCGAGGACGTTCCGTCCAAAGGGCCGAAGGGCAAGAGCCCATGGATCGAACTGGACGGCGAGCGGATCGGCGACAGCGAGGTGATCATCGAACTGTTGGCACGGCGCAGCGGCTTCGATATCGACCGCGACCTCGCCGACGAGCAGCGGGCGCTGTCGCACACGCTGCGGCGCATGCTTGAGGAGCACTTCCACATGGTGTTCGAATGGGAGCTGTTTGTTCACCCTGCGGGCATCGAAGCGGTGCGCGCCATGGCGGCCCGAATGGTGCCGGGTATCATGGCCGGCCCCGTCGCCACCATGATCTGCCGCCACTTCCGAAACCAGTTGGGCGCTCGCGGGATGGCGCGACACAGCGCCGAGACGATTGCCGCAAAAGGCAAGTCGGACCTCGACGCCATCGAGGCGATCCTCGGCGACAAGCCGTTCCTCGTGGGCAGCCGTCCTTCGATGGCGGATGTGACGGCCTACGGACTGCTGGGGCCGATGGCTGCCTGGCCAATGCGAACCCCAGTTGCCGACAGCATCAAGAGCCGCTCGAAGCTGATGGGCTACCTGCAGCGGGTAGCGGAGGCCAAGGCCGAGCAGCGTGTTGCCGCCTAGGCTCACGCTTTGAAACACTGCAGTGTTTTCCTGGACGCGCCCTACGCGGTGGGGCGCGGCAGCGCCAGATAGACGCTGTGGCACCACTCATCGCCGACGAGGAACGTGTTCTCGACAGCGCCGGTGACAGCAAAGCCGAGGCGCTGCAGCAGCTTCAGCGAGGCCGCATTGCGCGGGTCGACGTCGGCAGTCACCGCGTCGATCGGATAGGTCGCGAAGGCATAGGTGAGAAACGCCGAGGCCGCTTCCGTCGCGAGGCCTTTGCCCCATGCGCTAGGATGCAGGATGAAGCCCATTTCGGGCATCTTCCAGATGCCGATATTGCCGATCACCTGCCCATCCTGAACGATGACCCATTCGTCGCGCGCCGGGTCACCGCTGAAGAACTGCGCCTCGAACCACGTTTCTGTCTCTGCCACCGATACGTGCGGCAGCGTCGCCCAATAGCGCATGGCCTCAGGCGAGCTGAGGATGGCGTGCATCGCCAGGATGTCGGCAGGAATGGCGCGGCGCAGCACCAGGCGCGCCGTTCGAAGCTCGGACAACTGGAACTCCTGAAATCCCTGGAGCCTATCGCGGGCCGGGCAGCGCGAGATAGATGCTGTCGCACCATTCGTCGCCGAGCAGGAACGTATTCTTCGCTTCGCCGGTCCTGGCAAAACCGAGCTTCTCCAGCACCCGCAGCGATGCGAGGTTTCGCGGGTCGACATCGGCCAGCAGCTGGTCGGTGAGCTGGCGTGAGAAGGCGTAGTCGATGAAAGCCGCCGCCGCCTCGGAAGCAATCCCCCGCCCCCAATAGTCGGGGTGGATCATGAAACCGAAATCCGGCAGGCGTCCCGCGCCGACATCGCCGACCAACCGGCCCTCGAACTCGATCGCGAAATCCTCGCCACCCGCTGCCGTACGCTCGATCTTCTGGTCGAGCCAGGCGCGGGTCACGTCACGGTCGGCGTGCGGCAGCGTCGACCAGTAGCGCATCCCTCGCGCGTCCGACATGATCGCAAAGAACGCGTCCAGGTCGTCAGCACGTGGGCGGCGCAGCAGCAGCCGCGCCGTACGGATTTCCATCAGACCAGCCGGCTCTGTTCCTTGGCCGCTTCGATGAAGCTGGCAAAGAGCGGGTGCGGCTCGAACGGCTTCGACTTCAGCTCCGGGTGGAACTGCACACCGATAAACCACGGGTGGTCGGTGCGTTCGACGATCTCGGGCAGCTTGCCGTCAGGCGAGACGCCAGAGAACAGCAGGCCATTGGCCTCGAGCACCTTGCGGTAGTTCATGTTCACTTCGTAGCGGTGGCGGTGCCGCTCGGTGATCCGGGTGGAGCCGTAGATATCGGCCACGCGAGACCCCTTGGCGAGCTGCGCCGGGTAGGAGCCGAGACGCATGGTGCCGCCGAGATCGGTTTCGGAACTGCGCGTAACCTGCTCGTTACCCTTGGTCCACTCGGTCATGATGCCGACGATCGGTTCCTTGGTCGGGCCGAACTCGGTGGAATTGGCGTTCTTGATGCCCGCGGTGTTCCGCGCCGCCTCGATGCAGGCCATCTGCATGCCGAAGCAGATGCCGAAATACGGCACGTCCTTCAGCCGCGCGAAGCGGGCCGCCTGGATCTTGCCGGCCGAACCACGCTCGCCGAAGCCGCCAGGCACCAGGATGCCGTGGATGTGCTCGAGATACGGGGCCGGATCCTCGTGCTCGAAGATCTCGGAGTCGATCCAGTTGAGGTTGACCTTCACCCGGTTGGCGATGCCGCCATGCACCAGGGCTTCGCTGAGCGATTTGTAGGCGTCCTTGAGGCCGGTATACTTGCCGACAATGGCAATGTTGACCTCGCCTTCCGGGTTGTGGAGGCGGGAGGACACATCTTCCCACGCCTGGAGGTCCGGCGCCGGTGCGTCGTCGATGCCGAAGGCGGCGAGCACTTCGCGGTCGAGGCCTTCCTTGTGGTAGGCGAGCGGCACGTCGTAGATCGAAGCAACGTCGAGGCCCTGGATCACCGCGCTCTCGCGCACGTTGCAGAACAGCGCCAGCTTCTTGCGCTCGGATTGCGGAATCGGCCGGTCGCAGCGGATCAGCAGAATGTCCGGCGCGATACCGATCGAACGCAGCGTCGCCACCGAGTGCTGAGTCGGCTTGGTTTTGAGTTCACCGGCCGAGGGAATGAACGGCATCAGCGTCAGGTGGACATAGATCGCGTGGCCGCGCGGCAGGTCGTTGCCGAACTGACGGATCGCCTCGAAGAACGGCAGCCCTTCGATATCGCCGACGGTGCCGCCGACCTCGACGAGCACGAAGTCGAAATCCTCGTTGCCCTCGCGGATGAAGTCCTTGATGGCGTCGGTGACGTGCGGGATCACCTGCACGGTGGCGCCGAGGTAGTCGCCGCGGCGCTCCTTGGCGATGATGTCGGAATAGATGCGGCCGGTCGTGATGTTGTCGCGCTTATTGGCGTGACGCCCGGTGAAGCGCTCGTAATGACCTAGATCGAGGTCCGTTTCCGCACCGTCGTCGGTGACGAACACCTCGCCGTGCTGGGTGGGCGACATCGTGCCCGGATCGACATTGAGGTAGGGGTCGAGCTTGCGGAGGCGGACCTTGTAGCCACGAGCCTGCAGCACCGCGCCGAGAGCGGCGGACGCAAGGCCTTTGCCCAATGAGGAAACCACGCCACCGGTGATGAAAACGTACCGAGCCATGGGCCTTTATCCTATTCGGTCGAAGTTCTGATTCTCAAGAGCGCCGCCGATCACGAACGGCACCCCACACAAAAAGAAGAAGGGGATGTTGCCATCCCCTTCCCCGGTTCGCTGTCGCGGCGGCCTCAGTTGGCGGGCGCCGCTGGTTGTTCTGTCGTCGCCGGCGCCGCCGGAGCTTCGGTAGCGGGCGCCGTTTCGGTGGGCACCGGCAGGTCGGAACCGGTCGCCGGAGCTTCGGTGGTGGTCGCCGGAGCTTCGGTGGTGGTCGACGGAGTGGTCGTCGTGGCCGGCGCCGGCGCGGTGGTCGTGTCAGTCGGAACCGGCAAATCACCGGCGCTCTGCTGCTGCAGCTGCTGCAGCGCGTCGAGCACGGTCGTCGGCGCCGCGTCGCCACCCTGGGCGGCGCGATCGAGGATGGAGCTCGTACCGCGATCAACCGAGGAGAGAATCGTCAGGCCGATGGCCGAGGCAAAGAACAGGGCCGCGAGGATTGCCGTGGTGCGGGTCAGAAGGTTCGCCGAACCACGGACCGAAATCAGCCCGTTGGCATTCGAGGAACCCATACCAAGCCCGCCGCCCTCCGACCGCTGCAGCAGGATCACTGCAATCAGCGCGAGCACGATCAGGAGGTAGGCGACGATCAGGACGTTGGCCATTGGACCTTCAGGCTTTCGATATCGGTTTG
>Ga0209902_100416_pt1 | contig 48504 bp, 48 predicted proteins | sample FECB27metaG_FD_188304 | JGI IMG/M metagenome (GOLD analysis project Ga0209902, IMG submission 188304) | Cyanobacterial communities from the Joint Genome Institute, California, USA - FECB-27 (SPAdes) (version 2) | ecosystem: Environmental > Aquatic > Thermal springs > Hot (42-90C) > Microbial mats...
CTGAGATGCGGCACGCTAAGTGCGCGGACCCTAAAGCTGATCTGGGTAATACCAGCGGAGCGAGGCGGGCGATGTTTTCTGGCGCACAGATTTCCCTTTATCCCATGACCGACGATTTCGTCGGCGTCATCCTCTCGGCACTCGGTGCGCTCGATCCCTATCGGGACCGGCTGCGCATCGAGACCGACGATCTCTCGACCCTCCTGGTCGGGCCGCCGGAGGTGTTGTTTCCGGCCATGCGCGACCTCTTCGTCGCGGCGACGCAGGCCGGCAAGCATGTCACCTTCTCGGCCGCCATTTCACGCGGCTGTCCTGGCGAGCCCGATGAGGCGATCTGCAACACCAACGCCCTCGCCGATCCGCTCGAACCGCTGGCCGCCCGCCAAGCGGCCGCCCGTTCGGCGGTCGCCTCGGCAGCAGAGACCGGCCAATCCATCGCCGCCCAGTTCTCGCTTTACGTGATGGGCACCGGCCAGCACATGGACGAGATCTATGGCTGCATCGACTTCCTGAAGAGCTCAGGTGTGTTCGATCGCTCCAAGCACTTCTGCTCGGTGCTGCGCGGCGATGCCGGTCCGGTGTTTGCGACGCTGGCCGAAGCCTTCTGCCGGTTCGGGCCGCCCGAAGGACACGTCACCATCGACCTGACCGTTTCCGCGAACAGCCCGACCGCCCGCTAAGGCACGTCTGCTTTTCCTTCAAGGTCCATGTCGATGCCCTTCATCCGCCCGGTCGCGGCACGCGCCGCAACAGCCTTCAGCCGCCTGTGGCCTGCCCTGCTCTCGGTCGGCGGCCTGATCCTCCTCTGGGAGGCCTATGCCCAGTTTTCGGGGATCCCACCGACCACACTGCCCTCGCCCTCCCGGGTGCTGATGCAGGGCGCGCTGCAGTATCGGGCGCTGTGGGACAACACGCTCCCCACCGTTACCGCCACCCTCCTCGGCTTCGCCTGCTCGGTCTCGGCCGCCTTCGCCCTTTCGGTACTGATCGACTTCTTCCGTCCGCTGCGCCGCGCCCTGCTGCCGGTCTTTGTCATCAGCCAGACCCTGCCGATGATCGCCATCGCGCCGCTGGTGGTGCTGTGGTTCGGCTTCGGCCTCGCGCCCAAGATCATGCTGGTGGCGCTGGTCACCTTCTTTCCAATGCTGATCGCGCTGGTGCAGGGCTATGCCGCCACCGCCGACGAGATCGAGCAACTGGTGGCCTCGATGGGTGCGCCACGCTGGCGCATCTTCCTCATCGCCCGCCTGCCCTCGGCCCTGCCCTTCTTCTTCGCCGGCCTCAGGATCTCCATCACCTATGCCGTGGTCGGCGCGATCTTCTCCGAGTATGCCGGCGCGGCCAAAGGGCTTGGCATCTATATCCTCAACGCCAAGAACAACTTCCGCCCCGACCTCGTGCTGGCCGCCGTCACGGTCAGCGCCACCCTGACGCTGCTCCTGTTCGGAGCGACCGTACTGATCCAGCGCCTGTCGATGCCCTGGCTGCGCCTCTCCGGGAGCGAAAGCCCATGAGCGTCGCGCGCCTCGAACTGCGCGGCATCGCCAAAACTTTCGGCGATCTCCAGGTGTTGGGCGAGCTGTCCATCGCCGTTGGCAAAGGCGAGTTCGTTTCCGTTCTCGGCCCATCCGGTTCGGGTAAATCCACCATCTTCAAGCTGCTGACCGGGGCCCTGCGCCCCGACACCGGCGCCATGCTGTTCGATGGCGCCCCGCTTCAGCCCGACCACCGCCCGTTCGCCTTCATGCCGCAGCGCGACGCCCTGATGGATTGGCGGCGGATCATCGACAACACGACATTGGGCCTCGAGGTGCAGGGCATCGTGCGCAGGGCGGCGCGCCGGCGCGTGGCGCCACTGTTCGCCGAGTTCGGCCTTTCCGGCTTCGAGCAGCACTATCCTGCCCAGCTCTCCGGCGGCATGCGTCAACGCGCGGCGCTGCTCCGTACCGTGGTGCAGGACAAGGACATGCTGCTGCTCGACGAGCCGTTCGGCGCGCTCGATGCCCTCACCCGCGCCGATATGCAACGCTGGCTCGAGACCATGTGGAGCCGCCACGGCTGGACCACCCTCCTCGTCACCCATGACGTGCGCGAAGCGGTGCTGCTGTCCGACCGCATCTATGTGCTGTCGGCCCGCCCTGGCCGCGTCATCGCTGAAGTTGCCGTGCCCCTGCCGCGCCCCCGTCGCACCGGCGCGGCGGTCGCCGCCATCGAGGCCGGCATCCTCGATCTGCTCCTCTCCGCCCCAACCCAAAGGACTTGAACGATGAACCTCCGCCACCTGGCGCTCGCCGCCGCCTGCCTCGTTGGCCTCGCCGCCAGCCCGGTCGCCGCTCAGCAGCACGTCACCATGGCCCTCGATTGGACCCCCAATACCAACCACATCGGGCTCTATGTGGCGCGTGAGCTCGGCTACTATGCCGAGGCCGGGCTCGATGTCGAAATCCTGCCTTACACCGACGCCTCCGCCGGCGCGCTGGTGGCCAACCGTGTCGCCGATTTCGGCATTGTCGGTTCCATCGGCTTCATGACCCAGCGCGCCGCCGGCGCCGACCTGAAGGCCGTCTATGCCGTCACCCAGACCGAGACCGGTCGGCTGGTGTTCAACGCCGAGCGCGCCGATATCCAGCGCCCGCAGGATCTCGATGGCCTGACCTATGGCGGCTTCGGCAGCGCCTGGGAGAATGCCCTGATCACCTCGATGATCCGTGCGGATGGCGGCGAGGGCACGTTCGAAACCGTGACGCTGGGGACCTCTGCTTACGAGGCGCTGGCCAATGGCGCGGTGGATTTCACCCTCGAAGTCTACACCTGGGAGGGGGTCAAGGCCGAACTCGACGGCAAGGCCCAGCGCGCCTTCCGCTATGCCGATTTCGGCGTGCCCGACCAGCACACCACCCTGATCGGCTCCAGCGAGGCGTATCTCGGCGCCAACCCGGAAACCGCCACCGCGTTCATCAGCGCCACCGAGCGCGGCTACGCTTACGCGGTCGAGCATCCGGACGAAGCCGCCGACATCCTCATTGCCGCCAATAGCGACGTCCTGACCGATCGGACGCTGATCCGCGCCTCGCTGCAGGCCTTGATCGACGGGCACTATCTGCAGAGCGCCGATGGCGTGATTGGCGCCATCGCGCCCGCCAAGATGGAAGCCATCGGCCAGTACCTCTTCACCGCCGGCATCCTGCGCGACGGCAATGGCGTGGTGCTGGCAGACAAGCCTGACTTCTCTCCTTACTTCAGCAACCAGTACCTGCCGGCCGAATAGCTCATAACTGCGGCGCTCAATCTCCGGGTTGAGCGCTGCACCGGCTTACTCTTCCCATCATCCAGGTTCGGAGCTGTGGACGCGTGTTGCCGCCTCTCTCGGCGGGCTCTGCCGACCGAAATCGGCACACATCCCTCGCCAGACCACCTTCGCGCCGATTTTCATTGGTTGGCGCCGCTGAAATCGGCAACGAGACCGCGGGCGCCCGGCACGATCATCACCCCGTCGCTGTCGCAATCGAAGAACTTCGCCATCGCCCCGAGCCCCCGCGCCGTCCCGTTGGCCTGTTCGGCGGCGGCATCCACTATGGCGACAACGCAGCCCGGCGCATCCCGCAGCCCCACCTTACTGACCACCAGCGCTTCGGCGCTGCGGCCATCGACGTCGATCAGGAAGCGAAGCACCGCTGCCTGGACACCGTCTTCGTCCTCCAGCCATTCCACCGTCTTGCCGACGCTGTTGAAGGCCGAGAAGGTCTCGAACGCCTCGTTGCGCACGCCGAAATCGACGTCCATCCGCGCATCGCCTTCCGAGACGAAGACGTCGAACCCGCCATGTCCCGGGCAGCGGAGGTCCGCGCCACCCGCTTCCTCGTAGACCTTCAGCACCTCGCATGCGTCGAGGTCGAGCGGCGTGTAGCTGCTCTGTGCCGACGCCGGTCCAGCAGCGAGGGCGACGACGGCTATCAGGACGCTGACGAATGCTGTGCGCATGGCGACTCTCCTCTGCTGATCCGGCAAGTGTCAGCTGCCGGTGCGGAAAATGTAAGGCCCCGGCGGGAGGCTTAGCGCTGCGCCTAATCCTCCTCGACGAACACTTCCTTGCGCTTCCGCCGGATCGCCGGCAGCAGCGCGACGATCACCGCGGCCAGCGCCATGGCCAGCAGCACCGCCGAGATCGGTCGCTCGACGAACACCAGCGGGTCGCCCTTCGAGATGATCATGGCGCGGCGCAGGTTCTCTTCCAGCGGCGGGCCAAGCACGAAGCCGAGCAGCAGCGGCGCCGGTTCGCACCCGACGCAGGTGCCGCGCCGCACCCTCAACGAAAAGATGGCGCGGCTGGGCGTGAAGCGATGACGCGGCCGCGCTGGCGAGACCGCAGCCGTTTAGTTGGCGGCGTAAGGCTTCAGATCCACCGGAGAGGCGGACGCCTCGCTACGAATGCGGCCGGTTACAATGGGCCACAAAAGCCGAGATCGCTTTCGCGCCTCGAAGGCTGCCCGCCATGTCGGTTTCGTGACCGCCGGCGGTCATGCGAAGCCAACCATTGGCGGCAAAGGCCTTGATGAACAAGGAATCCCCGGCAATGTCGGTCGATGTGAAGGACGGCATTTCATCTTGATCGGTCTTGCCGGCGAGTTGCAGCGTCTGATTGCCCGAAACCAGCGTGATCTCGGTCAGATCGCCGGGGACGCCGGCGATCCTCGCGAAGATGCGCCCACCGCCCTCCTCGCAGGAGAAGTTCAGCGGCTGATCGTCGGTATCCGCTACCTCATAGGCCAGAATGGCCGGACGCGTCCGATCCTCCTCGTCGATCCGGATCGCCCAGTCATAGCCGTCCGTCGGCTTCGGCACCGGGCTTTGCGCCGCTGCACCGACCTGCGATGCGAGCAAAAACAAACCGCAGACCAGCACGAAGTATTTGCGCATAATGACCTTTTCGGCAATCTTGTTGGCGGACGACACGTTCACGGGCAACCCCTGCGTTTGCCTGCAGCATCTTGCAGTTCAGCCCAACTCTCCAGCTTCTCCCGGAGTACCATGCGTACCATCAGCATTCTTTCCGTTCTCCTCTCGCTAGGCCTGATGACGACCGTGCCGGCCGCCGCCGCCCCGAACGAGGTCGCGCCCGATCTCGGCGCCTATGTCGGCAAGTACGTTGTCGACAAAGTCGAGGGCGTGAGCTTTCTCGATCATCCCCTGGTGCGCGCCGCGATCGAAGCTGCTGCGCCTCAGGACCCGGTGCGCGACCAGATGTATGTCACTGATGCGGTCACCACGCCTGTCATCAAGGTGGGGCAGCGGCTTTATGTCCGCAGTTACGACCCGGCTAGTGGTGGCGACGTCAACTGGGGCATCCTGATCGCCCTCGATGGCAGCAAGGCTGCGCTCTGCTATTCGGAGGGTGTCGAGCCGGATGTGCGTGGCGCCGACTGGTATGCCGAAGGCGAGAAGGCCTTCACCCTCTTTCTCATGTGCCCGTCCGAAGCCGGAGAGATCGAGGAAACCCTCGGTGACTGGCCGATCGGCCCCATCCCGGGCTGACCGCCATAGGCGTCGTCGCCGCAGCCCGGCGTCTGTGTCCGACGCATGCGACGCACCGCAGCGGCTCATTGATAGCTCCACTCGATAACGGCCAGATCCGATTGGCCGCCGGGCAGCTCCCAGTGCGCGTAATCGCCATAGGTGACGACCTGCACCTTCCTGCCGGACGGCTCGTGGACGAAGTACATGCTGCAATAGCCGTCGCCCGAACAGGATTCGAGCTCGGGCAGCTGCCGACAGATATTGGTGTCGTCTTTCGGGCCGCCAGGACGGCCGTAGACATTGGCATCGCATTGCGGGTCGACGAGTGGTGTCCACGTCGCGCCGAGTATGGCGGTGCGGAACTGCAGGTAGTTCATCTGCTCGTCGACGATGCCGTCGAGCTGTCCCGTTTCGACCGCATGGGCGGCGACCGCGCTTGTTACGGCAAGCCCGAACAGGACGACGTATTGGAACGGACGAAAACGCTTCATTGCATGCTTCTCCTTGGCGGCGTCAGCCGCGTGGCCCCTTGGCCAATGCCCATTCCCGCACCAGGTCGCTCGCCCGGCCCAGCCACGTCCGGGCAGCGTCGGGCTGACGAAAGTTGCAGCCGAAATCGAAACGCAGCGAGCTTGTCCGATCGCCGCGTTGCCAGCTCAGCGCTCCCGTCCCCTGGTCGGTGACCGCTCCGTCGCAGGGCAATTCACGCAGCCCCTCGAGCGGCTGCAGTATCGCGCGGATGCGCGCAAAGCCTTCTGGTCCGGCGTTGAACTGGCCTTCCGCCTCGATCCGGACAGTCGTGCGGTAAGACCCCCGCCCCGAACGATCGATCGACCATTCGGTCCGACCGCCGCTCCAACCATTGCCGGTGCCGACATAGGAGATCCGCTCAGGCGTAACTGCAGACGAGGAGTCTCGGGACGCCTCTTGTGAACCGGCCGTGCCGGCCAACGTCACCGCGAGCAAGAATGCGAGAGACCGGCTCATTGACCCGCGCCTAGCGCGTCGTCTTGCCTGTATCGAAATCGTGCACGAACAGCCCCGCCTTGCGGCTGTCGAACAGCGCCTGCAGATCGCAGCTCGCGCTCTGCTGCTTCTTGCAGTTCGTCTGCGCCGCTTGCTTGGCGCGCCGGGCCGACGTCTCGGTGGTCGCGCTGTCGTTGTTGCCGCCCAGGCGATACGCCTGGATGAAGCCGTTGCCGGTCAGCGCGTTGGTTTCGCACGGCAGCGACGTGTCGGCGCTGCACGCCTCGATCGCCGCGGCGCTCGCGGCATCGGCACTACGGTAGCCGCTCGCGACGTAGAGTTTGGCGTTGTAGCCGTCGTCGGCACCACCGACGACCCATGCGGACGCGGCGAAATACTTGCGCGCCTTGGCGCCAGGGAAACGCTGGTTGGTACTGGCGCGGATCGTTGCGAAAACCTCGCATGGCAGCAGCTGCTTGGCCGAACATTCAGCCATCACCTGATCGCGATCGGCGCCGCCCTCACCGAGCCAGCCCCTGTAGAAGTATCCCTCTTTGTCGCGGATGATCGCGATCGATGAGTTCGACCAGGTGCCGCCCGACGTACAGCCGCCACCCATCACCCTGTTGCACGCGTCGAGCGCACCTTGCTCGCCGATATTGTTCGCGCCGCTGTAATTGCCGTCGACCCAGACATCGGCGGCGTCGACATGCCAGGCGATCGCCGCAAAGCTGCCATCGCTGGGCGCCGAGGGTTGCTCCGGCGCTGCGCCGCTGTCATCGCGAGCACATAGAGGTGTCGGGGCGACGCCGGGGCCATTGGGGGCCATCCCCACCAGCCGCTCCCCCGGCCCGGGGCCGTTGCAGGGATAATGCTGCGCCTGCGCCAACGCCGGCGACAGGCACCAGACAAGGGCGATCAACAGCATTTGCCCAACCCAGCGCATATCGCCGAAACGCTTCATCATGTTCATCCTGTGGTGTTGAGATAACAGGCGATCATCGGATCTCCCGTCCCGAAAGAAGATTTCGGCGACCGGCTGCGATCCGGCCCTCAGTGGCGCGAGAAATCTGCGAACGGCTTCTAATCGCCACGAGCGGCACTCGACTTGACGAGGCAATATGCAAATAACTCATGCGATGAGTGCCGATGGCCAAAGCGCGTTGACCGAAGACGCAGATGCGCGGATCGAGCTGCGCCGGATGACCCGACAGCTCGGGGTGGTCTACTGGGCCTCAGTCTTCCTGATCGCCAGCCTGCTCTGGCACTTCGTCGGTGTCGACGCATGGGTATCGGCGCCGGGAAAGCTGGTCTGGATCACCGCCAGCATCGTCATCACCTTCGCCATTTCGGCGCTGCTGCTGCGCTGGCGCAATTTGTCCTTCCTGCACAAGGCGATCCTGTGCTTCGTCCTCACGCTGCTCTGCTCACCGTTTTCCGCCAGCATCGATTTCCTCATTGCATCCTGGTACTTGTGGCCGCAGAAGCCGGCTTTCGCGCCACGCGATTTTGTCTACAGCCTGATCGAAAACAGCTCGTTCCTGTTTGGCTGGGCGTGCCTCTATGTGGCGATGCTCTACAGTCACGAAGTGCGCCAGCAGGAGCAGCGGCTTGCGGCAATCCGGGAAGAGGCGCTCAAAGCCCAGATGCGGGCGCTGCGCTATCAGATCAATCCGCATTTCCTGTTCAACACGTTCAACTCCATTGCGGCGTTGATCGAAGAAGGCATGCCAAACGAAGCCAAGCGGATGGTCGTCGTCCTGTCGGAATTTCTGCGGACGACGCTGACCCTCGATCCGCTCAGCGATGTTCGCCTGGATCGCGAACTGGCGCTGCAGCAGGACTATCTGGCGATCGAACGCGAACGCTTTTCCGATCGGCTGAATTTCGCAGTGGATGTGCCCATCGAATTGAACGGCGCGCTCGTACCCAGCCTGATCCTCCAGCCTCTGGTCGAGAACGCCATCAAGCACGGCGTGGGGCAGGCGAGCGCGCCGATGTTGATTCGCATCGAAGCCGCGGCGGTGAATGAAGACCTCAGGTTGGTGGTCACCAACGATGTCGCTCCCGATCGCGCAACGACGGAACCTCCCTCGACCGGGATCGGGCTGGCCAATGTCAACGAACGGCTTGCTGCCCGGTTCGGCGCTCGGGGGCGATGCACCGCGGGCTATGATGGTCAAGGGAAATGGGAGGCGGTCGTCGAGCTGCCGCTACGTTACGAATGAGTGGATTTTCGGTGCTGATTATCGACGACGAGCCGCTCGCACGCGGCCGGATCCGGCGTGCCCTGGCGGCAATGGCGGACGTCTATGTCGCGGGCGAAGCGGCCAATCTCGCCGAGGCCGGCATGCTGATCGAGCGATTGCGCCCCGATGTCATCACGCTCGATATTCAGCTGCCGGGCGGCACCGGCTTCGACCTGCTGGAGCGGCTTGGTCCGGCGGCGCCGGCAACGATATTCGTGACCGCCTTCGACCATCAGGCCCAGCGTGCCTTCGACGCGCATGCCATCGATTATGTAACCAAGCCGCTCGAACCGGCGCGTTTGCAGCTGGCAGTCGCGCGGGCCTGCGCCCGGCTGCGGGCCAGCTCAAACGAGGAACGGGTTGGCGAGCTTCAGGAAGTGATCAGGGCCCTGCGGCACGCACTGCAGCAGACCGAAGGTGCCGGGCCGGATTTCTGGGTGCGCTCGCGCGGCGACTATCGGCGCCTTGCCTTGCACAACGTCACGCACATCGTTGCCGAGCGCGACTATGTCCGCATCTTCAGCGACGGGGAAAGCCACCTGCATCAGGAGAGCCTGACATCGCTGGAACGGCGGCTGCCGCCGAGAATCTTCGTACGCGTGCATCGCGGTGCGATCATCCGCAGGGATGCCATCGTTCGCTTGCGGACCGCGCAGTTTTCGACCTTGATCGTAGAACTGGTCGGCGGCAGCGAAATCCGTGTCGGGCGAACCTACGCGGCCAAAATGCGTGCCGAACTGGCGCGCGGCGTGATCCCGGATGTAGGCTGAATTGAGGGGGCATAGTGCCGAGCGCTGGGCGTCGGTCGCCTATGGCAAACACTACGGGGCTCCCATGATTTCGGGCACCAGCGAACGGGCCGCCTGGCGCAGTTGCTCGGTCCAGCCCTCGTCGATCCAGCGATAGGGGCGGCGGAGCCGCGTGCCGACCGGGGCCCAGTTCCCGACGGCAGCCAGCAGCTTGTCGAGCGCGGCGTTAGAGTAGCCATGGTCGCGGCGGAACGGGACGATGTGGTCGTCCATGAAGCTGCAGAGGCGGCGTTCGATATCGCGGGCCGCCTCCGGGTCGGTGAGCATCAGCTCCGTCCAGCGCTGAGCGCCCGAGGGGCTTAGGCAGGCGACGTTGGAGAAGGCGCCGGCGGCGACACCCTCGCGCACGCCGGTCGCGAGGTGGTGGCCGGGCACGTAAACGGCCCAGTCGGCGAGGTGCTGCCGAGCCTCGGCGTACCAGTCTGCGTCGCCGTCACCAAGCTTGACGCCGACCACTTGCGGGACCTGCTCGAGGATGGCGGCCAGTTCCGCTGGCCCCAGCACGCGCTTGGCGTGTGGCGGGTTGTAGAGGATGAGCGGGATGGCGCCGGCCGCCTCGGCAGCCATCACGAGAAAGTCGACGGCCTCGGCGTTCGACAGCGGCCACCAGTCGGGCAGGATCACCTGGATGCCATCCGGCGCCAGCGCCGCAGCCCGCCGCACCCGGTCAAGCGCCAGGCGCGGATCGGGCTGGCATGCGCCGATGACGAAGGGCATGCCGGCGGCCCTGCAGCTTTGCGCCAGCAGCTGCTGGATGGCATCGAACTCCGCTTCCGTCTGGTTGTGGAACTCGCCCGCCGTGCCGTTGGAGTAGATCCCGTCGACCTGGGCGGCGATCAAGACGTCGATCTCTGTGCCCAGCCGCACGAAATCGATGCTGTCGTCGCTGTCGATCGGCAGCAGCAAGGTCGCCCAGTTGCCGCGAACTTTGCCCCAAGGCGCGTCACGCCGTCCCAGCTTGTTCATCGTCGCCACTCATAGGACATCCAATATGTCTTGATGGATATCCTACAAGTTGATATCAAGCAATCAACGAAGACGGGATTGACCAGCCACCATGATCGAAACGAAGTCGCTGCAGCCGCTGACCAGGCCACAAACGCTGCACGCCTCGGTGCAGGAGAGCCTCAAGGCCTATATCGACGAGAACCGGCTGCGCGGTGGCGACCCGCTTCCCCCCGAGAGCTTCCTCGCCCAGCAGCTGGCGGTCAGCCGCAACTCGGTGCGCGAGGCGATCAAGGCGCTGGAATCGGTCGGCATCCTCGAGACGCGGCGCGGTATCGGGGTGTTTGTCAGGGCCTTCTCGTTCGACCCGCTGCTCGAGCACCTCGCCTATGGCTTACGAGGCTCGCTGCGCGAAGTCGGCGAACTCGTCGAGATCCGACGCGTGCTCGAAGTGGCGCTGATCGAGAAGACGGTCGAGATGATCGGCGAGGACGACCTCGCCGAGCTGCGGGCGGTGACCGATCGGATGCGCGTTCGGGCCGAGCACCACGAAAGCTTCGCCGACGAAGACAAGGCTTTCCATCTGCTGTTGTTCCGCTGCCAGGGCAACCAGATGCTGAGCAAGCTGATCGATGTGTTCTGGCTGGCCTTCTACAAGGCCTCGGACTTCGTCAACCTCGACAATCCCAACCCGCTCGCCACCTGGAAGGACCACCACGACATCGTCGAGGCGGTGGCAGCCCGGGACGTCGAGGCGGCGCGGGCGCGGCTCGATCACCACTATCACGGCATTCTGGGGGTCATCGCCAAGAACGGCGAGACCGCTCGTTAGAATAGGGACAACTGGGAGGACGACCATGAGACTGAGGACTTTGAGGTCAGCACTCGTGCTGACGACGACACTGCTCGCCCCTATGCTGGCGCTGCCAGCCCTGGCAGAGACCGGCAAGACCATCAGCGGCGGCTTCGACGTCGGCCCGGGTGGTTTTCCGGGCAACTTCAATCCACTCGCCGCGACCGCCGGCCTCACCTGGCTCAGCGTCTATTATGAGCCGCTGGTCATCTACAACGCCGACCTGACGGCGATCGTCGGCGACCTGGCGGAGAGCTTCGAGATCAGCGCCGATCAGAAGACCTACAGCTTCAAGCTGACCAGCGAGAGCTGGCACGACGGCGAGGCCTTCACCTCGACTGATGTGAAATTCACGTTGGAGGCAGCCAAGAACGGTGACACCGGCAGTGTGTTCGCGGCGCGTCTCGGCGCCATCGAAAGCATCGCGACGCCTGATGACCGCACCGTGGTGCTGACGCTGAGCGCCCCCAATGCCGGGCTGCTCGATACGCTCACCAAGATCATGATGCTGCCCGAGCATGCGCTGGGCAAAGTCCCGCCGGCCGATCTCGCCAAGAGCACCTGGTGGTCGACGACGCCGGTCGGCACCGGGGCCTTCAAGTTCGAAAAATACGTGACCGACCAGTATGTCGAGGTCGTCGCCGACGAGGACTACCGTGGCGGCAGGCCGGCCGTGGACAAGCTGATCAACCGCTATTTCGAGAACTCGGCGGCCGCCGTCGCGGCGCTGCGCGCCGGGGAAATCCAGTTCACTTATGTCGAGGCAGATGACGTCGCGACCTTCAGCGGCAATGACCAGTTCAAGGTGATCGAGGGCCCGAGCTTCGTCGTCAACTATGTCGGCTTCAACCAGGAAGTGCCGTTCTGGAAGGATCTCAAGGTTCGCCAGGCGGTGATGTACGCGATCGACCGCAAGGCGATCATCGAGAGCCTCTACAACGGCGCGGCAACCGAAGCGAACTGCGGCTATGTCGCCGAACAGTTCGTGCCGGCTGGCATCGAGCCCTATGCCTACGACCCGGAGAAAGCCAAGGCGCTGCTGGCCGAAGCGGGCTGGGCCGAGATCAATGGCGACAAGCCGATCACCATCCTGACCTATTACAACAATCCGCTGTCGACGAACGTCCTCGCGGCGATCCAGGCCATGCTGGCGCAGGTCGGGATCAACATCGTGCCGCGCGCCGTGGACTCGCCGACCTACAACGCCACGGTGCTCGCCGCCGAACCAAACTTTGCCGACTTCCCGCTGATCTACGCCGGCCTGCAGGATGGGCCGGAGCCGTCCAACATCAATGTGGGCCTCAACGAAAGCATGATCCCGCCGGCCGGCACCAATGCGCTGCGTATCCGCATGCCCGAGGTCAGTGCAGCCTTCGACGCGGCGCTTGGCGAGACCGATGCCACCAAGCGCGACGCCCGCTACCAGACGGTCTGCCAGGCGATGAACGCCAACCTGCCCTGGGCCACCATGTGGGTCGCCAACCGCTATGGCGTCGCCTCGACCAGCCTCGAGCACTTCGTCTGGACCCCGGCCCCGGGCGGCGGTCCGTTCGATGCCGATCCCGAGAAGTGGGACCTGGGCAACGCTCAATAGCCGCGCGCTCCCGACGTGACAGGAGGGCGGGTTCACCTGCCCTCCACCCCGCAATCCGCGTGAAATTGCCCATGCTCACCTTCACCCTGCGCCGCCTTGCGCTCGGCCTCCTGATGCTCATCGCGCTGAGCGTCCTGGTGTTCGTGCTGCTGCGCCTGGCGCCCGGCGATCCGATCGATGCCTATATCGATCCCAACGTCTCGGTGTCGCAGGCCGAAATGGCGGCGATCCGGGCCCGCCTCGGCCTCGACCAGCCGCTGCCGGTCCAGTACCTGGCATGGCTGGGAGCGGCAGCGGCCGGCGATCTCGGCTACTCGATCCAGCGCAGCGGCGTCCGCGTGCTCGAACTGGTGTTCGAGCGCATCGGCCCGACGCTGCTGCTGATGGCCACCGGTCTGGTCCTCTCGATTGTTTTCGGCATCGCCACCGGCATCATCGGTGCGGTGCGCCGCAATTCGACGACCGATATCGGGCTCTCGGTCGCCGCCTTCGTCGGCATCTCGAGCCCGGCGTTTCTCACCGCACTGCTCGGGCTCTATGTCTTCTCGGTGCAGTTCCGCATCGCGCCGTCGGGCGGCATGCTCACCCCCGGCGTACCGTTCTCCCTCGGCGATCTCCTCGCCCACCTGATCTTGCCGGCCGTGCTGCTGTCGATCGGCCAGGCGGCGCTGATCATGCGCTACATGCGCGCTTCGATGCTCGAAGTGCTGAACCAAGACTACGTGCGCACGGCCCGAGCCAAGGGCGTCCGCGAGTTCTTCGTCATCGTGAAACACGCGCTGCGCAATGCGCTGCTGCCGGTAATCACGCTGATCGGCTCGACCATCGGCATGGCCATTGGCGGCGCGATCTTCATCGAAAGCGTCTTCAACTGGCCGGGCATGGGCCTGCTCATGGTCAATGCCGTCGAGACGCGCGACTATCCGGTGATCATGGGCGCAACACTGGTGATCGGCGCCTGTGTCATCCTGGTCAACCTCGTCACCGACATCACCTACGCCGCGGTCGATCCGCGCATCCAGGTGGCGTGAGATGGTTGCCATCGCCCTCCCCCACAGCAATGGCCCGCTGGCCCGATCGCTGTCGCGTTTCGTCGGCAACGGCGCGGCAGTCGCCGGGCTGATGATCCTGTTGCCCGTGCTCATCGCTGTGCTGACTTATGATCTCTGGTGGCCTCACGCCCCCAACGACATCGACCTGCGGGCCCTCAACAAGGGGCCGAGCGCGGTGCATTGGTTCGGCACCGACGGCGTCGGCCGCGATGTGCTGGCGAGACTGCTGCAGGGCGGGCGGATTTCCTTGCTGGTCGCCGGCGTCTCGGTTGCTATTTCGCTGGTCCTCGGCTTCCTCGTCGGCGCGCTCGCCGCGTTTGGCGGTCGCATCACCGATGGTTCGACCATGCGGCTGGTCGATCTGGCCATGACGCTGCCGCCGGTGATCCTGCTCCTGGTGCTCGCCTCGATCACCGGTACCGGCATCGTGCCCACCATCTTCGTCATCTCGCTGCTGTCCTGGCCGGTGCTCTCGCGCATGGTGCGGGCGCGGCTGCTGGAGCTGCGCGAACGTGATTTCGTTGTCGCCGCACGCGGCATGGGCGCCAACCTCTGGCACCTCTTATTCCGGCATGGCCTGCCCAATTGCATCGACATCCTCGTCGTCTACGCCACGCTGCAGATTGCCAATGCCATCCTGCTCGAGGCTGGCCTCTCCTTCCTCGGCCTCGGCATCCCGCCGCCCGAAGCCAGCTGGGGGAACATGCTCAACGCCGCCCGCTCGACGGTCGTGCTTGAGCAGTACGTCTGGCAGTGGATGTTCCCCGGCGCCGCCCTGGTGCTTGCGGTACTGGCCATCAACTTCATCGGCGATGGACTGCGCGACGCGTTCGACCCCCGCTCCGACCTCAACTGATACTCTTCGAGAAAGCCCACAAATGCCCAAGTTCACTGGCGTCGTCCCTCCCGTCGTCACTCCGCTGACCGAGACTTTCGAGGTCGACTATCCCTCCTTCACCCGGGTGATCGAGAACCTCATCGATGGGGGTGTGCACGGTCTCTTCGTTCTGGGATCGACCAGCGAAGTGGTGTTCCACGCTGCTGCCGAGCGCACGAAAATCATCGAACATGCGGTCAAGGTGAACAACGGCCGCCTGCCGATCTTCGTCGGCGTCATCGACCCGACCACCGACCGGGTGATCGAGCATGCGCGGATCGCCAGGTCGGCCGGCGCCGACGCGCTGGTGGTGACGGCGCCGTTCTACGCCCGCACCAACCAGGGCGAGACCATCGACCATTTCCGCTACATCCGCGACGCCGTCGACGTGCCGCTGGTCGCCTACGACATCCCGGTCTGCGTGCATCTGAAGCTCGAGCGCAACACCACGGTGACGCTGGGTCGCGAGGGCACCATTGCCGGGGTCAAGGACTCGAGCGCCGATGACGGCAACCTTCGCTATGTCATGCTCGACATGGCGGACCGGCCGGATTTCTTCGCCATGACCGGCTCCGAGATCGTCGTCGACAATGTCCTGGGCATGGGCGCGCATGGCGTCGTCCCCGGCCTCGCCAATGTCGATCCGCACGGCTACGTCAAGCTCTGGAACCTGTTCCAGGCGGGCGACCACGAGGCCGTGCGCCGGGAGCAGGAGCGGCTTTGCCGGCTGTTCGAGATCGTCTGGATCGCGCAGCCGCGGACCAGCGCTGGGTCGGCCGGGGTCGGCGCCTTCAAGACCGCCATGCGGCAGCTCGGCATCATCTCGACCAACGTCATGGCGCGGCCGCAGCGCATGCTCAATTCCGAAGAGACGATGAGGATCGATGCGATCCTCAAGTCGACCGGCCTGCTCTGACCGCGATGCTCGAGCCGATCCTCGACATTTCGGGCCTCACCACGGTCTACCGCATTTCCGGTAAGGACGTCGCGGTGGTGCAGGATCTCGACCTGGCCATCGCCGCGGGCGAGACGGTGGCGCTGGTCGGGGAATCCGGCTCGGGCAAGTCGGTCACCAGCCTCTCCGTTCTCCGCCTCCTGCCCCGCATCGGGCGGGTGGCGAAGGGCAGCATCGGCTTCCGCGGCAAATCCGGAGTGGTCCGCGACCTCGCGCAGCTCGACGCTGACGCGCTGCGCCAGGTGCGCGGCAACGATGTCGGCATGATCTTCCAGGAGCCGATGACCAGCCTCAATCCGGTCTACACGGTAGGCGAGCAGATCGCCGAACCCATCCGCATTCACCTGGGCAAATCGCATAGGGACGCGGCAGCGGCGGCGGTGCAACTCCTCGCCGATGTCGGCATCCCCGATCCGGCGCGCCGGGCCAAGCAATATCCGCACGAACTTTCGGGCGGTATGCGGCAGCGCGCCACCATTGCCATGGCGCTCGCCTGCGATCCGGCGCTGCTGATCGCCGACGAGCCGACGACGGCGCTCGATGTCACCATCCAGGCCCAGATGCTCGACCTGCTGCAGCAACTGCAGGCGCAGCGCGGCATGGGCATCCTCTTCGTCACCCATAATCTGGGCGTTGTCGCCGAGATCGCCGACCGCGTCGCGGTGATGTATGCGGGGCGCGTCGTGGAAACCGGCCGCGTCGCCGATGTGTTCGCCCACCCCCGGCATCCCTACACCATCGGGCTGATGCGCTCGGTCCCCAGGCTCGGCGAGGCCACCCGGCTCAAGCAGGCGGGCACCCCGCTTTCCACCATTCCCGGCACCGTGCCGAGCCTCGCCCGACTGCCGCAGGGCTGCTCGTTTGCCCCGCGTTGCAGCTACGCGATCGAGGCGTGCCGCGCCGCAGTGCCGTCCCTTCTCGATACCGGCAACGACCAGGCAAGCCGCTGCATTCGCTGGCAGGAGCTCTGAGCACCATGGATGCCCCCCTGCTCTCGGTTCGCGGCCTGACCAAACACTTCAAGCCCTCTGCCTTCTCCCGCGGCCCGGTCGTGCGGGCGCTCGAGGACGTGTCGTTCGACGTGCCGCGCGGCAGCGTGGTGGGTCTGGTCGGCGAGTCGGGCAGCGGCAAGACGACGATCGGCCGCTCGATCCTGCGGCTGGTCGAGCCGACCTCCGGCGAGGTCCGCTTCAACGGTACCGATCTGACAAAACTCTCGGCCGCCGAGCTGCGCAAGCAGCGCCGCTTCATGCAGTATATTTTCCAGGACCCGTTCGCGAGCCTGTCGCCCCGCATGACCATCGGGCAGATCCTCACCGAGGGGCTGGAAATCCAGGGCGGGCTTAGCCGCGAGGAACGAAGCGCGCGCGCCCATAGGGCGCTGGCTGCCGTCGAGCTCCCTGCCGACGCCTTCAACCGCTATGCCTATGAATTCTCCGGCGGCCAGCGCCAGCGCATCGGCATCGCCCGGGCCCTGGCGCTCGAGCCGCAACTGATCGTGGCCGACGAGCCGGTCTCGGCGCTCGACGTCTCGATCCAGGCGCAGATCGTCAACCTGCTGCGCGATCTGCAGCAGCGGCTTGGCCTCACCATGCTGTTCATCTCGCATGACCTGGCCGTGGTCGAGTACATCTGCGACACGGTCATCGTGCTCTATCTCGGCCGGATCATGGAGGTCGCCCCGAGCGCCGAGCTTTACGCCCATCCGCGCCACCCCTACACGCGGGCTCTGCTCTCGGCGATCCCGTCGCCGGTGCCGGGCGACAGGCGGCAGCGACAATTGCTCACCGGCGACATCCCCAGCCCTGCCAACCCACCTTCCGGCTGCGTGTTCCGAACGCGCTGTCCATATGCCATCGACGCATGCGCAGCGGCGGTGCCGCCACTCGAGACGGTCGGACCGGGCCATCTGAAGGCCTGTATTCGCGACGATCTCTAGGCCTGCCTGCAGAAGCTCTCGTGGTGGCCCGGTTAGGCACGTACCAAGCTGGGCCAGTTTCGGGGGCATCGCGGTGGAGAGCAGCTCGCCCGATCGCTCGTCCCGCGCTGTGCGATCGCCGCACGGAACGAGAGGAATGGCGGAGAGGGAGGGATTTGAACCCCCGATGGAGTTGCCCCCATGCCGCATTTCGAGTGCGGTGCAATCGACCACTCTGCCACCTCTCCGCGAGGTCGAACACGCGTTACCGCGGCTGGTCGAGACGGGCGGGCTTATGGCATAGCATGATCGAGGCTGCAACACTCTTTGGCTCGCTCGCTGCATGACTCTTCCGCTCTTCGTCTATGGCACGCTGTGTGACCCCGAACTGCGCTCGGCGGTGCTCGGCCGCATGCTGCCGCCCGAAGCGGTGCATGCGGCCCGCGCCCCGGGCTTTCGCGCCGTGCACTATCCCGGCCGCGTCTATCCGGCGCTGCTGCGCACGCCGGGTGGAGCGGCGGAGGGGCTGCTGCTGTTGGGGCTGACGCCATTCGAGCGCGACCTGCTCGACGCCTTCGAGGGCGATGAGTATCGTCGCGCCCCGATCGCCGCCATGCTCGAGGAGGAGCTGCACGAGGCCGATGCCTACCTGCCGGCGATCGCCATCGCCGCCGACGCACCCGACTGGACGCTGCAGCGCTGGCAAGCCGAGCACAAGCCGCGCGTCCTCGCGACCGAAGCCGCCACCGCCGATGAACTGCGCCAACGCCTGATCGCCATCCGCCCGCACTAGAAATCAACGCCCCCGGAGTGACCATGCTGAACCGCCGTGCCACCATGCTGGGGCTTGCCGCCCTGCCGCTCGCCGCCACCATCCGCCCGGCGCTCGCCGCAACCCCCGATAGCCTCGTGACCTCGGCGGGCGACGTGGCCATCTACCCGATCCGCCATGCGAGCCTCGTGCTGAGCTTCGGCGCCGAGACGCTCTACATCGATCCGGCCAACGGTCCGGCGCTCTATGAGGGCCTGCCGCCGCCGACCGGCATCCTCATCACCCATGGCCATGGCGACCATTTCGATATTGCAACGCTCAACGCCATCGCCGGCGACACTGCCCCGATCCTCACCTCCGAAGAGGTGCTGGCCCGCCTGCCCGGCCCGCTGAAGCCGCGCGCCACTGCCTTGCCGAACGGCGCCACCGGCGAGATCGCCGGACTGCCGATCGAGGTCGTCGCCGCCTACAACACCACCGAGAACCGTAAGCGCTACCACCCCGAGGGCGTCGGCAACGGTTATGTCATCGGCTTCGGCGATAAGCGCGTCTATGTCGCCGGCGATACCGAGGACACGCCGGAAATGCGGGCCTTGACCGGTATCGACGTCGCGTTCCTGCCGATGAACCTGCCCTATACCATGAGCCTCGAGCAGGTCGCTGCGGCGGTCGCCGCCTTCCGGCCCGGCATCGTCTATCCCTATCACTACCAGGGTGGTGATCCGGCCAAGCTCGCCGAACTGGTCGGCGATGCCGCAGAAGTTCGGCTTGCCGCCTGGTACTGAGCCCTAAAGGAACCGGCCTGCGCGGCCTTGACTCCGGTTGGATTCTTGACGATAAGGCCGCTCGAATTGCGTGCGGCGTTTGCTGCGCGCATTTTTGATTTGTTCAACCGCTGTCCGAGGCCGCCGCCGATATCGCTATCGGCAGCCTATCTCGAAGCCCGCAGGATCAGGCATCGCCTGCGGCGCCACAGGGCGCGATAACGAAGAGGTCCGGGAGTTCCCCGGGACGACAATGACGTTTGCAGTGATCAAGACCGGCGGCAAGCAGTACAAGGTTGCCGCCAATGACGTGGTGAAGATCGAGAAGATCGACGCTCAGCCGGGCGACGTGGTCACCTTTGACCAGGTCCTGATGGTTGGCGACGGCGACGCGGTCACCGTTGGCGCGCCGCTCGTGGAAGGCGCCCTGGTTGCAGGCCAGTTCATCGCCACCGAAAAAGAGCGCACCATCATCATCCTGAAGAAGGAGCGCCGCCAGCACTACGATCGCCGCAACGGCCATCGTCAGCGTCTGTCGACCGTGCGCATCACCGAGATCCTGACCGGCGGCGCAAAGCCGACCACCAAGGTCGACGAGATTGCCAAGGCCCGCGCCGAAAAGCGCGCTGCCGCCGCGGCGGCTTCGGCCAGCGTGACCGAGGCCCCCAAGGCCGCCGCTAAGCCGGCGGCCGCAAAGAAGGCCCCGGCCAAGAAAGCGACGACCAAGGCGGCTCCGGCTGCTGACGCGACCGAGACCAAGGCTCCGGCCAAGAAGGCTGCTGCTCCCAAAAAGGAAGCTGCGCCCAAGGCCGAAAAGCCTACTGCAGACAAGAAGCCGGCGGCCAAGAAGGCCGCTCCCAAGGCTGACAAGGAATAAGGAGTCTAACCGATGGCACATAAGAAGGCAGGCGGTTCCTCCCGCAATGGTCGCGATACGGCTGGCCGACGTCTTGGCGTCAAGAAGTTCGGCGGCGAAGCTGTGATCGGCGGCAACATCATCATCCGTCAACGCGGCACCAAGTGGCACCCGGGCACCGGCGTCGGTATGGGCATCGACCATACCATTTACGCCCTTATTCCCGGCACCGTGGCGTTCAAAACCCGCGCCAACGCCAAAGTCTACGTGTCGGTACTCCCGGCAGCAGAAGCAGCAGAATAACCCGGTGAGGCCTAGCAACCCCTGCCGGAGACCAGCTCCCCGGCAAGGCGACTAGGCAGTCGACCGCGCGACAAGATCCAAGGGGAGCCGGAATCCGGTTCCCCTTTTGTCTTTTTCGTCGTGAGGGCGGCTGAAAATGAGACTGTATCTGAGCTCCTATCGGATCGGCGACCGCGCCGGTTCGCTCCTCGCGCTTCTGGGCAATGGCCGGCGCGCCGCCATTATCGAGAACGCGCTCGACAACATTTCCCCTGCAGCGCGCGAGCTCTATCGCCACGAGGCCTATGACCCGGTCTCGGAGCTGGGCTCGCTCGGCATCGTCGCCACCCCACTCGATCTCCGCCAGTACTTCGGCGATCCCGAGGGCTTGCGGGCCCGGCTGAGCCAGTTCGATCTCGTCTGGGTCACCGGCGGCAATGCATTCGTGCTGCGCCGTGCCATGAAGCAGTCGGGATTCGATGACGTGATTGTCGACATGCTCGACAATGACGAGATCGTCTATGGCGGTTTCTCGGCCGGCGCCGTGGTGGCGGCGCCCAGCCTCGAGGGCATTCACCTGATCGATGACCCCGACGAGGCGCCCAAGGGCTACGACCGTGAAACCATCTGGGACGGTCTCGGGCTGATCGACCACGCCATCGTCCCGCATTATCGCTCGCCGCACTCCGAAAGCCCGGCAGCAGAACGCGCCGTCCGGCACCTCTGCAGCCGGGGCCTGCGCTATCGCGCGCTGCGCGACGGCGAAGTGATCGTGTGGACCGAGAACCGCATGGCGTCGGTGGATCTGACGCGGAGGATCGCGTGATGACAACGCTCGAGGATGACGACGACTACCTGCCCCGGCGGCGGACCCAGCTGATGGGCCCCGCCGCCCAGGCCAAGGCGCTGGCCGAAGCCACCGCCAAGCTGGCGGCTCGCCGCCAGCGCGATGCCCTGCCGCATCGGATCGAAACCCCGCGCCTGGTGCTGCGCGCCCCGATCCGCGGCGATGTGCCTGATCTCGTAAAACTCGCCGACAACAAGGCGATCGCCGACAAACTGACGCGCCTGCCGCACCCTTATACCCGCGCCGATGGCATCGGCTTTGTCGAAATCATCGCCCAGCGACCAGACGAACGGCCCTATGCCATTACGCTCAATGACCAGTTCATCGGGGTGGTCGGCTTTCATCTCTTGGTCGGCCAGTTGCCCGAAATCGGTTACTGGCTGGGTGAACCCTATTGGGGCCGCGGTATCATGAGCGAAGCGGTGAAGGGACTGATCGAGGCCGCCTTCGCCACGCACCTGTTCCCCCGCATCAAGGGGCGGGCCCTTGCCAGCAATGCCGGCTCGCTCAACGTGATGCAGAAGGCCGGCTTCGTCCGCATCGGCGAAGGCCCTGACCCTGCCGGCCGGGACCGGCCGACAATCTATCTCGAACTGGAGCAGCCAAAGTGGAGCTGAGCACCGCACGCCTGATCCTGCGGCCGATGCGCGATGATGATGCAGACGCGATTGTCGACGCACTCAGCGATTTCGAGGTGACCCGCTACCTGACGGTGGTGCCGTTTCCCTATACGGAAACCGACGCGCGCGAGTGGATCGACATGCAGCAGCCGGCAGTTCCCGGCGCGTCGCACTTTGCCATCGAACTGCCTGGGTCGGGCATGGTCGGCGTCGTGGGTATCGCCGACAAACTGGGCTACTGGCTGAACCGCCGCTACCATGGCCGCGGCATCATGACCGAGGCGAGCACGGCCGTGCTCGACTGGCACTTTTCGGCCCGTCCGGACGATGTGGTGCAGTCTGGAGCCCATGTCGGCAATGCTGCCTCGCTCCGCGTCCAGAACAAACTCGGCTTTACCGACACTGGCCTCCGCGACATGCGTTTTGTACGCTCGCAGGGCCGCGAGATCGAGCACGTCAACACCAGCCTCGTCCGCGCCGACTACGAAGCGGCGCGCCGACGGCTGAGGAGCAACTGATGGACGTCACCCTCCGTACGCCGCGCCTCACGCTCCGTCAGCCGGTGCTCGACGATGCCTCGCGCATCGCCCGCTTCCTCGACAATTTTGCCGTGGCCGGCAACCTCAGCCGCGTCCCCTACCCCTATCGGCTGGCCGATGCCAAGGCGTGGCTGCGCACCTGGCGACCCGACACGCCGGCCGGCGAAACCGGCTTCATGATCGACCTCGACGGCGAGGGGGTGATCGGCAATGTCGGCTTCCATCGCGACATCGAGGGCACAGTGATCGGTTACTGGCTGGCGCAGCCGTTCTGGAACCGTGGGCTGATGAGCGAAGCGGTGCGCGCCAGCCTCGACTGGTATTTCGAGACCACCTCGGTCCTGAGCCTCGCTTCCGGGGTGTTCCACTTCAACAAAGCCTCGCTTGCCATCCAGAAGAAGGCCGGATTCGTCGAGATCGGCACCTCTTCGCGCCTTTGCCTTGCGCGCGGCGAGGAGGTGCGCCATATCGACACCGAACTGACACGCACCGCCTGGCTGGCCCACCGACAGGCCACCCAAGAGAGTTTGAGATGAAGTTCCTCGACCAAGCCAAGGTCTTTGTGCGCTCCGGCAATGGCGGTGCCGGCGCGGTATCGTTCCTGCGTGAGAAATTCGTCGAGTTCGGCGGCCCCAATGGCGGCAATGGCGGCCGCGGTGGCGATGTCATCATCCGCTGCGTCGATGGCCTCAACACGCTGATCGACTACCGCTTCCAGCAGCATTTCAAGGCTGAGACCGGCACCCACGGCATGGGCAAGGATCGGCATGGCGCCAAGGGCGGCGATACCATCCTCAAGGTGCCGGTCGGCACGCAGGTGTTCGAGGAAGACGGCGAGACGCTGATCGCCGATTTCACCGAGGTCGGCCAGGAGCTGGTCCTGCTCGAAGGCGGCAATGGCGGCTTCGGCAACGCCCATTTCAAGACCAGCGCCAACCAGGCGCCACGCCGCGCCAACCCCGGCCTGCTCGGCACCGAGAAATGGATCTGGCTGCGGCTGAAGCTGATCGCCGATGCCGGCCTCGTCGGCCTGCCCAATGCCGGCAAATCGACCTTCCTTGCCGCGGTTTCCGCCGCCAAGCCGAAGATCGCCGACTACCCCTTCACCACGCTCCATCCCAACCTCGGCGTTGTCTCGATCGGCGAGCGCGACCTGGTGCTGGCTGATATTCCCGGCCTGATCGAGGGGGCGCATGAGGGCCAGGGGCTGGGTGATCGCTTCCTCGGCCATGTCGAGCGCTGTGCCATCCTCGTCCACCTGATCGATGGGACCCAGGAGGACGTAAAGACCGCCTACAAGACCATCCGCGGTGAGCTCGCCGCCTATGCCGAAGAGCTGGCGGAAAAGCCCGAGATCGTCGTTCTCAACAAGATCGATGCGATCGACCCCGATGCGGTGAAGGAAAAGGTGAAAGTCCTGAAGCGCGCCAGTAAGGCCGAGGTCTTCACCTGTTCCGGCGTCACCGGCGAGGGCGTCGACAAGGTGCTCTACCGCATCATCGCGCAGATGGACGCCGACAAGGCCGAGCGCGAAGAACTGGAGCGCCGCAAGTCCGAGCCCACCTGGGTGCCGTGATGCAACTCTCACGCCATTGCGCTTGGCTGCCCCTCACCCTGGCCCTCTCCCCAGAGGGGAGGGGGGCTGCGTTTTGCACCGGCCGTGCCTCTACCGCCCCCTCGCCCCTCTGGGGAGAGGGCCGGGGTGAGGGGCGCCCCACGACGGGTAATGCATCATGACCAATGCGCTGGCGCCCTATCGGCGCATCACCATCAAGATCGGCTCGGCGCTGTTGGTCGACGGCAAGACCGGCAAGCTCCGTGCGAGCTGGTTGGCGTCGCTCGCTGCCGACCTCGCCGCGCTCAAGGCGCAGGGCGTCTCGCTGGTCATCGTTTCCTCGGGCGCCATTGCGCTCGGCCGGCGCCTGCTCAACCTCGATGCCCGCAGCCTGCCGCTCGAGCAGAGCCAGGCCGCCGCCAGCGCCGGGCAGATCGCCCTCAGCCAGGCCTGGGCCGCGGCCCTCGCCGAGCACCAGATCGTCACCGGGCAGATCCTCCTCACCCCCAACATCACCGAGGAACGCCGCTACTTCCTCAATGCCCGCACCACCATTTCGACCCTGTTGGGGCTGGGCGCGATTCCGATCATCAACGAGAACGATTCCGTCGCCACGGCCGAGATCCGCTATGGCGACAATGATCGCCTGTCGGCGCGCGTCGCCACCATGATCGAAGCCGACTGTCTGATTCTCCTCTCCGATGTCGACGGGCTCTATACGGCGCCGCCGGCAAAGGATCCGAATGCCGAGCACCTGCCGTTCGTGGCTGCCATCACCCCGGAAATCGACGCCATGGCCGGCGGCGCCGCCAGCCACCTGAGCCGCGGTGGCATGACCACCAAGGTCGAGGCGGGCAAGATCGCCACCCAGGCTGGCACCGCGATGATCATTGCCAAGGGCACTGAAGACCACCCGCTGCGCGCCCTGACCGAGGGCGTGCGCCACACCCTGTTCGCCCCCGCCGAGTCTCGGGCCCAAGCCCGCAAGCGCTGGATCATGGGGCATCTCGAGTTGCTCGGCGCCATCCATGTCGATGCCGGCGCCGCCCGCGCCCTGCTCGATGGCAAGAGCCTGCTGCCGATCGGCGTCACCCGCGTCACCGGCGACTTCGGCCGTGGCGACGCCGTTGCCATCCTTGGTCCCGATGGGCGAGAAATCGCTCGCGGTCTCGCCGGCCTCGGCCGCGAACAGGCCGACCTGGTGAAGGGCAAGAATTCGGCCCGCGTCTCCGACCTGCTCGGCATCGGCACGCGGTCGGAACTTATCCACCGTGACAACATGGTGGTGCTGATGGGCCTGGAGGCCAAAGTCTGATGAGTGCAGCAGAAGCCGTCGCCAGCGACCTCTCCACCGTCATGCTCGAGCTCGGCCGCCGCGCTCGCGCTGCCGCTGCCGTGCTGGCCTTCGCGAGCCCACAGCTCAAGGTGAAGGCGCTGCAGGCTGCCGCCGACGCGATGGACGATCGCCGCGACGACATCCTCTCGGCCAATGCGCTCGATATGCGCGCCGCCGAAGGCAAGGGCATTTCCAAGGCCTTCCTCGACCGGCTGCAGCTCAACGACAAGCGCATCGACGCCATGATCGAGGGTCTGCGCACCATTGCCGAGTTGGCCGATCCCGTCGGTCGCGAACTGGCGGCATGGACCCGCCCCAACGGCATGAGCATCCGCCGCGTCTCGACCCCGCTCGGCGTCATCGGCGTCATCTTCGAGAGCCGCCCCAACGTCACCGCCGATGCCGGCGCGCTGACCCTGAAGGCCGGCAATGCTGTGATCCTGCGCGGCGGCTCGGACAGCGTGAACTCGTCGCGCGCCATCCACGCCTGCCTCGTGACTGGCCTGAAGGCCGCGGGCCTCCCCGCCGACGCCATCCAGATCGTTCCCACCACCGATCGCGCCGCGGTCGGCGAGATGCTGGCCGGGCTCGGCGGCGCCATCGACGTCATTGTGCCGCGCGGCGGCAAGACCTTGGTCGCCCGGGTCCAGGCGGAAGCGCGCGTTCCAGTGTTTGCCCACCTCGAGGGCATCTGCCACACCTATGTCGACAAGTCCGCCGAGCTGCAGATGGCGGTCGACGTAACGCTCAACGCCAAGATGCGCCGCACCGGCATCTGCGGCGCAACCGAAACGCTGCTGGTGCATCGCGACGTGGTGGCGACGCACCTCAAACCGGTGATCGCGGCGCTGGTCGCCAAGGGCTGCGAGGTCCGCGGCGATGCGACGGTGATGTCGCTGATCCCCGAGGCGGTCGCCGCGACCGAGCAGGACTGGCACACCGAATACGAGGACGCCATCATCTCGGTGAAGGTGGTTGCCGATGTCGGCGAGGCCATCGCCCATATCGGTAAATACTCCTCGCACCACACCGAGGCGATCATCACCGAGGATCCGGCCTCGGTCGCCCGCTGGTTCAACGAGATCGACAGCGCCATCCTGCTCCACAACGCCTCCACCCAGTTCGCCGATGGCGGCGAGTTCGGCTTCGGCGGCGAGATCGGCATCGCCACCGGCAAATTCCACGCCCGTGGCCCCGTCGGCGTCGAGCAGCTGACGAGCTTCAAATACCTGGTCGAAGGCACGGGGCAGACCCGGCCTTGAACCTCGCGCACTTTGCACCCCCCTCCCCAACCCTCCCCGCAAGGGGGAGGGTGCCCATTTGTGGTCTTGGCTGGATCGTGCCCCTAGCACGGAACGGCACCTCCCCCCTTGCGGGGGAGGTTGGGAGGGGGGGAGCCCCCCTAGCCGAGCCATGAGCGACATCACCGCCCTGCCCCCCTTCGGCTCGGGCCTGCGCATCGGGCTGTTCGGTGGCAGCTTCAACCCGATCCATGAGGGCCACCGCCTCGTCGCCGAGCAGTGCCTCAAACGCCTCGATCTCGACGCCGTCTGGCTGCTGGTCTCCCCCGGCAATCCGCTGAAGGATCATTCCGAGCTCGCGCCGCTCGAAACTCGTGTCCGCGCCGCCCGCGAGCTCACCGCCAATCCGAAGATCTACGCCACCGGCGTCGAGGCGGCGCATCGCTTCCACTACACCGTCGATACGCTCGACTGGCTGGTCGCTGCCTGCCCTGATACCCGCTTCGTCTGGATCATGGGCGCCGACAATCTCAGCCAGTTCGACCGCTGGGAGCGCTGGCAGGATATCGCCGCGCTGCTGCCGATCGCCGTCTACGCCCGCCCCGGCTCGACTTTCCGCGCCACAGTGAGCAAGGCGGCGATTGCGCTGAAGAAACACCGCCTGCCTGAAGCAGAAGCCGAAGCCCTGGCCGGCAGCGACCCCCCCGCCTGGGTGTATCTCCACGGCATCACTTCACCGCAGTCTTCGAGCGCCATTCGGGCGCGCCGCAAAGCTTCGGCAGAATGATTACCTGCCGCCGCCTTGCAGAACGGCAGACGAAGCGTCATATTGAAGGAGTAGTGGTTATTCGCCACTCAGGATGGGACAGGATTGATAGCTACGCTTGCGCTAGCCTTTCGACCCAACAACCAAGGACAGCTGAAACACGCATGAACCGTGCTCGTGTTGCATGGGCTGAGGCCATTTGATGGCATCGCCCAAAAAGAAGACCGAAACCGCCCAGGTGGCGCCCTCCCCGGCTACGGCCCCGGAACCCCACATGATCGATCTGGTGCTGCAGAGCCTTGACGATGCCAAGGCCGAACAGACCGTTGCCATCGACATCACCGGCAAGTCGTCGCTCACCGACCACATGGTGGTGACCTCGGGCCGGTCGAACCGTCACGTCAGCGCCGTCGCCGACCAACTGGTCAAGGTGCTGCGCGAGCATGGCTTCGGCAAGCCGCGGATCGAAGGACTGCCGCACGCCGATTGGGTGCTGGTCGATGCCGGTGACGTCATCGTTCACATCTTCCGGCCCGAAGTGCGCGAGTTCTACAACATCGAGAAGATGTGGGCGGCCGACTTCGCTGCCGACGGTCGCTAGTCCGCCGGCGCCTCCGCCTTGCGCATCGCTATCGCCGCCATCGGCCGGATGAAGCAGGGCCCCGAGCGTGAACTGGTTGCGCGCTATCTCGATCGCGCCAAGGCCGCGGGCAAGCCGCTCGCCCTGACCGGCTTCGATGTGCTCGAATTCGCCGAATCCCGCGCCGCGACCACGGAAACCCGCAAGGCCGACGAAGCCGGGACGCTCCGCTCTGCCCTGCCCGAAGGCATTCGCATCGCGCTCGACGAGCACGGCAAAACCATGCCGTCCGCCCAATTTGCCAACCAGCTCGCCCGCTGGCGCGACGACGGCCGCCCGGCCGTCAGCTTCATCATCGGCGGTGCGGACGGACTCGACCCGGCCTTCGTGCGCGATGTCGACCTGACGCTGAGCTTCTCACCCCTTACCTGGCCGCACCAGCTGGTCCGCATCATGCTGGCCGAACAGCTGTACCGGACCACCACCATTCTCTCGGGGCATCCGTATCATCGGGAATGACCCCAGTTGCCGCAGCTCGAGCAGCGTGCCATCTGGAGACGTCGAAGCTGGGGCCAAGCATGCAGAAACCGATCGTCCACCACATCCCGGTCTGCCCGTTCTCGCAGCGGCTGGAAATCCTGCTGGCCCTCAAAGGCAAGCGTGATGCCGTCACCTTCTCGGTCGTTGACATAACCCGTCCGCGTCCCCCTGCACTGTTGCAGCTGAGCGGCGGCAGTACGGCGTTGCCGATCCTCGAAACCACTGCTGGCGTGCTGAAGGAAAGTCTCGTCATCCTGCGCTATCTCGACGAGACCTTCGCCGAGCCCCCGATCGCCCGCGCTACTCCCTACGAGCGGGCCGTGGAAAACATGCTCATCGCCATGGAGGGCGACTTTACCTCCAGCGGCTACCGCCTGGTCATGAACCAGGACGAAGATCGGCGCGCCGCGCTGCACGATGCCGTCCTCGCCCAGTATCGACGGCTCGATGCCTTCCTTGCCGCCCACAATCCCGCCGGCACCTTCCTGTTCGAACACTTTGGGCTTGCCGAGGCGGTCTTCACCCCGATGTTCGTGCGCTTCTCCTTCCTCGCCTATTTTGAGGACTTCGAGCTGCCCGCCGAAGGCTTCGAGCGCGTCCGCCTCTGGCGCACCGCCTGCCTCGCGCATCCGGCAGCTCAGCAGGTGAGCAGCGAGGAAGTGGTCAAGGCCTACTACGACTATGCCCGCGGCGCCGGCAACGGCGCGCTACCAGCAGGGCGGGCCCGTTCCAGCTTCGTTTTCGAACCGCATTGGCGCGGACGCCCCTGGCCTCCCAAGGACAAATACCGCGCGGGCGCGACCGATGTGGAGCTGGGCCTCGTGGCGGCGGGTTGAACTTTCCACGCCCCGCCATCCAAAAGACAAACCCCCGGACTATCGGGCTCTGCGCTATGGTCGCGAGATCATGATTCGGGTGAGCCAGGAAGTTTGATGCCGGCAACGGGCTGGTCGAGACGTGCAATCGCCGCGGGCGCCGTGCTGGCGCTGGCGCTTGCCACCGCCGCGCTCGCGCAGCAGGCAACGCCGGAGGCTCCGGCGGATGCCCCTGCGCCGGCCACCACGCCCCCCGAAGCCACACCCGAGACCGCTGCTCCCGCGACCGATCTCAACCTTCGTCCCGCCGTCGACGCCTCGGCGCCGACCATGCCCGCCACCGGCGAGCCGGCCGATCCCGAAATGGCCACCCAGCAGAAGGCCCTCGACGAGATCGAAGCCTCGATCTCGGTTTCCAAGGAGCGCTCCGACGCGCTGAAAAAAGAGATCGCCGACATGCAGGGCGATCGCACCAAGCAGAATGCCGCGCTGATCGCCGCGGCCGAGCGGGTAAAGCGCGCCGAAACCGATATCGTAGCGCTCGAGGACAAGCTCGGCGAACTGATCGTCCAGGAACTCGAGGTGCGCGGCCGCCTCGATGGCGCCGACGAGAACATCTCCAACGTCCTCGCCGCGCTGGAGCGGATTTCGCGCAACCCGCCGCCGGCGCTGATCGTCAACCCATCCGACGCCCTCGGCTCCGCCCGCTCCGCTATCCTCCTCTCCGCCATCATGCCCGAGCTGCAGAAGAAAGCCGACACCGTGATGGCCGACCTCACCGAGCTCGGCAAGATCAAGTCCGACGCACTGGAGCAGCAGGGCAAGCTCGAAGCGAACCTGCAGATCCTCGAGGAAGAGCAACTGCGCATCGGCACGCTGATCGCCGCGCGCAAGGAGAACGAGAACCGCGCGACCACTGCGCTCGCCGCCGAAGAGGCCGAAGCGCAGGCGCTCGCCGACAAGGCCACCTCGCTGAAGCAGCTGATCGACGATCTGCAGAAGCGGGCCGCCGCCGTCGCCACCGCCGCCGAGGCGACCGCTACGGCCAATGCCGGCGGCAGCACTCCGACGCTCGACAAGGACACCGTGCGCCTCGCGCTCGCCAACACCGACCGCACCGAGCCGGCCGTGCCCTTTGCCCAGGCCAAGGGCTTCCTTGCCATGCCCTCGAGCGGCGTCACGGTGATCGACTACGGCGCCGGCGATGGCTTCGGCGGCATCTCGCGCGGCCTCTCGGTCGTCACCCGCGCCGACGCCCAGGTCGTCTCACCGGCCGATGGCTGGGTGATGTTCCAGGGCGACTACCTCAATTATGGCCAAATCGTCATCCTCAATGCCGGTCAGGATTACACCATCCTGTTGGCCGGGCTGGCCAAGGTCGATGTACAGATCGGCCAGTTCGTGATGATGGGAGAACCCGTCGGCACCATGGGATCACAGACAATTGGCCGTACCGTTGCGACCAGTGCTGGTGTCTCCCGTCCGACCCTCTATATTGAAATGCGAAAGAACAACGAGCCCGTTGACCCCACGGGATGGTGGTCGGTGGCTTCTGTTCCAACCCAGAGTGGATAGAATTTGATGCGCTTGACGCCCCTCCGCATAGTCGCCTCGATGGCTGCCGTGTTCACGCTCGGCCTCGCCTGTGCACCGCTGATTGCGCAGGACCAGACGCCGGCCGCCGATGCCACCGCTCCCGCCAGCGCGCCGCGCAGCGCCGACGAAGTCTATTCGGATCTCGATCTGTTCGGCGAAGTGTTCGACCGGATCCGCGCCGAGTATGTCGAAGCTCCCGATGAGCGCAAACTCATCCATGCGGCGCTGCAGGGCATGCTGACCTCGCTCGACCCGCATTCGGGCTATATGGAGCCGGTCGAGTATTCCGACGTGCAGGAGGATACCTCCGGCCAGTTCGGCGGGCTGGGCATCGAAGTGCAGATGGAAGACGGGGTGATCAAGGTCGTCTCGCCCATCGACGATACGCCCGCTGCCAAGGCCGGCATCCTCTCCAACGATTTCATCGTTGAGCTCGATGGCACCCAGGTGCAGGGCCTCACCCTCGACCAGGCAGTCGAGAAGATGCGTGGCCAGGTCGGCACCAAGATCACTGTAACGGTGGTGCGTGAGGGCGTCACCGAACCGCTGAAGTTCGAGCTGACCCGCGACATCATCGCCACCCGCGCCGCCCGCATGACCATGGAAGGCGATGTCGGCGTCATCCGTCTCGCCCGCTTCTCCGAGCAGGCCTTTGTCGGCGTGCAGAAGGCCATCGACGACATCTACAAGGCCGCCGACGGCAAGGCACCCAAGGGCATCATCCTCGATCTGCGCAACAACCCGGGCGGTCTCGTCGACCAGGCGGTGTTCGTCTCCGACGCGTTCCTCAAGCAGGGCGCCGTGGTGCTGACCCGTGGCCGCATCGAGCAGGAAAGCGCCCGCTATGACGCCAAGCCCGATGCGCTCGACCAGAAGCTCGCCGATGTGCCGATGGTGGTGCTGATCAATGGCGGCTCCGCTTCGGCCGCCGAGATCGTCGCCGGGGCGCTGCAGGACCACAAGCGCGCCACGGTTGTCGGCACCCGCTCGTTCGGCAAGGGCTCGGTGCAGTCGATCATCCCGCTCGGCGCCGATGGTGCCATGCGGCTGACCACGGCGCGCTACTACACGCCGAACAACCGCTCGATCCAGGCCTCCGGTATCCAGCCCGACATCCTCATCACCCAGGATGTCCCCGAGGAGTTCAAGGGGCGTGACGAGATCATCGGCGAGGCTGCGCTGCCCGGCGAGATTGGTGGCGGCACCGAGCAGAAGGCCACGGTCGGCTCGTCGGTCTACGTCCCCGCCGAAAAGGACAAGGACAATCAGCTGCAATACGCCATCAAGCTGATCGACGGTCTCGAGACCAATGAGGCGTTCCCGCCCAAGTCGGCCGGTTAACGAGATCTGAAGCGGCAGGGTTAACGCTTCCTTACCCTTTGCCCGTCACACAATGAGCCTGATGCGGGGTGGCGATTCGCCGCCCCGTTCGATTCCTGCGGGGAGCGTGGCCAGCTCGGCCGCGCCGTCTCGCATCCTGGGATGAAGGCCAGAACGATGACCGAGCTCAGCGCGCCCCTCGTTCGCCGCAAGGCCAGGCAGGCCAAGGCCGCTCAGGCGGACGCCGGCAGCCCGCCGCAGCGCCGCCATATCCCGATCACCCGCATTGCCCTGGGTCTCGTCGCGCTGATTGCCCTCGGCGTCACCGCGCGCATCATGCTGGTCGATGATCCTGAAGGCGGACGCCCGAGCTCCACCGTCGACATTGCCGGCACCAACCCTGCCAACAGCGTCGCCGGCGCCGTTGCCACGCCATCGAGCGAAGTGACCATCACCGCCGACCCCGAGATGTTTCCGGCGGTGGCTGCCGAGCCGGCTCCCGATACCTCCGAACCGCTGCTGATCGACCCCGCGGCAAACGATCCCGAAATGCTGGAGGAGACGGAGTTCGGCGCCATCCCGCGAATTTCCGGCACCGGCATCCGCCCGTTCGACGTCTACTCGCGCCCCTCCGATACGCCCGCCACCTCCGGCGGCAAGCCGCTGATCGCCATTGTCGTCTCCGGCCTCGGCCTCAACACCGAAGGCACGCTCGATGCCATCAGCAAGCTGCCCGAGGAAGTGACGCTCGCCTTCGCCCCCTACGGCAGGACGCTCGACCGCACCGTCGGCGCCGCTCGCGCCGAAGGCCACGAGCTGTTCCTCGAGGTGCCGCTCGAACCATTCGACTATCCCGAGAATGACCCCGGTCCCGATACCCTGCTCACCGGGCAGGCGCCGCGCGACAACCTTTCGAAGCTGTTCAAGGTGATGAGCAGCTTCCCCGGCTATGTCGGGCTGATCAACAATATGGGCGCCCGCTTCACCGCCTCCGGCGCCGATTTCGGCCCGATGATGGAAGAACTGGGGGCCCGTGGCCTCGGCTACCTCGACGATGGCTCATCCAACCGCTCGCTCGCCCCGCAACTGGCCCGCGCCAACCGCGTCCCGTTCGGGCGGGTCAACGCCATGATCGACGCCAACCCGGCCCGTGGCCCCATCCTCTCCGCCCTGTCCGACCTCGAAAAGCAGGCGCGCGACAAGGGCTATGCCATCGGCATCATCTCCGCCTTGCCGGTCTCGGTCGAAGCGGTTACCGAGTGGGCCAAAGGCCTCAGCGAGCGCGGTATCGAGATCGTGCCGGCCAGTGCCCTGATGGCGGGAGAACAGAGCTGATGCCCAAGCCCTCAGAAAGACCCAAGCGCGAAGACCTGCCCTACCGCGATTGCGTTGGCACCGCGGTGTTCAATGCCCAGGGCCTGGTGTTCGTCGGCCGCCGCATGGCCGACGGTTCCGCTGATCGCACCGAGGTCGATGCCCCCTGGCAGATGCCGCAGGGCGGCATCGACGAGGGCGAGACCCCGATCGAAGCGGCCTGGCGCGAACTGTTCGAGGAGACTTCGATCCGCTCCGCCGAACTCGTCGCCGAAGCGCCGGAATGGATCTACTACGACCTGCCTGACGAAGCGCTGGGCATTGCGCTCAAGGGCAAGTATCGCGGCCAGCGCCAACGCTGGTTCGCCTTCCGCTTCACTGGCGCGGACAGTGAAATCAACGTCCAGTCTCCCGGCGGCGGCGCGCATCCGGCCGAGTTCGACAAGTGGCGCTGGGAGAGGCTCGAGACGCTGCCGGACCTGATCGTCCCGTTCAAGCGCGAGGCGTATTTACAGGTGGTTGCGGCGTTCAAGGACGTTCCCGCTGGGGTGCGAGGGTAGTTCAGCCGAAACAGACGGCCCCCTCCCGGCCTCCCCATGAAGGGGGAGGTGAAGAGTCGAGCTTCTGTCTTCGATCGTGCCGAATACGCCGGCGGGACACCTCCCCTTTATGGGGGAGGACGGGAGGGGCCGTCTCCATCAGTCAGCACTCTTGCCACCACCACTGTTCCGCGCCATCTGTGAGCCATGAAAACCATCGGCCTCATCGGCGGCATGAGCTGGGAATCCACCGCTCACTACTACGCCATCCTCAACCGCGAGACGGCGGCCCGGCTGGGCGGCCTGCACTCGGCCCCGGTCATCGTCCATTCGGTGGATTTCGCGCCCGTTGAGGCGCTGCAACGCGCCGGCGACTGGGACGGCGCCGGCAAACTTCTCGCGGCCATCGCCAGGTCGCTCGAAGCCCAGGGCGCCGGCGTGATCGGGCTTGCCACCAACACCATGCACATCTGCGCGCCTGAGATCGTTGCAGCGCTGACCGTGCCCTTCGTTCATATCGCGGCGCCCACCGCTGATGCGCTGCTCGCCGACGGGATCGAGAAAGTCGGGTTGCTCGGCACCCGCTTCACCATGGAGAAGCGCTTCTACATCGAGGGCCTCGAGCAGCGCGGCCTCGAGGTGCTGGTGCCGGATGTCGGCATCACCAACCTCAACGGCATCATCTACGAGGAACTCTGCCTCGGCATTGTCAGGGACGAGTCCCGCCGCATCTATGTCGATGCCATCACCCGGCTGCAGGCTCGCGGCGCCGAAGCGGTGATCCTCGGCTGCACCGAAATTTGCATGCTGATCGACGACAGCGTCAGCCCGCTGCCGACCTATGACACGACGGATCTACACGCGAGGGCGCTGGTGGCGGCGGCATTGGCTTGAGGCGCTGACTGATGGAGACGGCCCCCTCCCGGCCTCCCCCATAAAGGGGGAGGTGAAGAGTCGAGGCTGTTGCTCGATCGTGCCGCGCACACCGGCGGGGCACCTCCCCCATTATGGGGGAGGATGGGAGGGGGCCGTCTGCTTCAGTCAGCCCTAGGCCGCCCGCCGCATCCCGCCATGCGCCTGCTCCACCACCTGGAACACCTCGACGATCCGGTCGAGTTCGCTGGCCTGCGCTTCGGTCTGCTCGATCGCCGCATTGGTCTCTTCGACCAGCGCCGCGTTGTGCTGGGTCATCTCGTCCATCTGCCGAACCGCGGTGTTGACCTCTTCGATCGCCGAGGCCTGCTCGTGGCTGTCGCGGGCGATCTTCTCCATCAGTTGGTTCGAGGACCGCGCTGCAACCAGGATCGCCTCGAGCTTTTCGGCGGCTTCCGCCACCAGCCGCGAGCCGGCCTTCACTTCACCGCCCGATTGCTCGATCAGCGCCTTCACCTCGCTCGAGGCCCCAGCCGCCGACTGCGCCAGCCGCCGCACTTCGACGGCGACCACCGCAAAGCCCTTGCCGGCATCGCCGGCCCGTGCCGCTTCGACCGAGGCGTTGAGCGCGAGGAGATTGGTCTGGAAGGCGATGTCGTCGATCATGCCGATAATGTTGCTGATCTTGCCCGAGGAAGTGGTGATCCGCTCCATTGCGGCGTTGGCCTCCTGCATCACGCCTCCGCCCTGCTCCGCCGCCACCGTCACCCGCCCGGAGGCTTCGCTGGCTTGCTGGGCGTTCTGTGCATTGGCGCTGACGGTCGACGCCAGTTGCTCCATCGCCGCCGAGGTCTCCTCGATCGTCGCCGCCTGCTTGGTGGTGCGCTCGCTCAGGTCATTGGCGCCGGAGAGAATCTCACCGGTCGCCGTCTTCAGCGAGCGCGAGGTGCCCTTGAGCTGCCCGACAATCTCGGTCAGCCGCTCGGCCACCGCGTTGGTGTCGTCCTTCAGCCGCGCGAAGGCGCCGCCATACTGGCCATGCACCCGCTGCGTCAGGTCGGTCTGCGCCAGCGCCGACAGCACTTCGCCGGTTTCGCCCAAGCCGCGATCGACGGTTTCGACCAGCGAGTTGACGCTGCCGGCCAGGGCATTCAGTTCGGCGTCGGGGAATTCGGCGGCGACGCGCTTCGAGAAGTCGCCATCGATCGCTGCATCGACCACGCCGCCGAAGGCCTGCTGCAGCTCGGCCATCATCTTCACCCGCTCTTCCTGGTCGCGGATGATGCGGACGGCTTCGGCTTCGGTCATTTCGGCGACCTTCTTGCCGTTCTCGCGGAACACTTCCACGGCGCGTGCCAACGTGCCCACTTCATCGACCCGGCTGGTGCCCGGCACAGTGACGGAGTAGTCGCCCTCCGCCATCACCTTGACGGTGCGCCCCATGGCGCCCAATGGCCCGCCGACCAACTGACGGATCAGCCCGAACAGGATCGCACAGGCGACGAGCACGCAGAGCGCCGACAACACGATGATCGTGGTGCGCCCCTCGTTGACCGCCGCCTGCAGCGTTGCGAGCGGCACGCTCGTCACCACCACCCAGCGATCCTCGGTGCCGCCGACGCTGAACGGCGCCGCGGTCTGCCGCACCTCTGCGCTGTCGGCTTCCTTGGCGGTATTGTCGGCAAGCGCAGCCGTGACGATGCGGTGCATCGGATCGGCGGCATCGAGCGTCGTGCCGATCATCTTGGGATCGGGGTGCGCCACGACGATGCCCTTGGCCGAGACCACCGCAACATTGCCGGTGCCGAACGGCTTCAGCTCGGCCATGCGCGTGTTGATGTCGGAGAGCGACAGGTCGACGCCGCCGGTGCCGAGATAGGTCGTTCCGTCGGTGATCGGCGCACCGAACGACATGATCAGCATGTCCTTGCCGGCCACAGTGTAGTTGTAGGGCTCGATGGCCACGGCGCGTCCCAGCGCCTTGGGCTGCAGGTAATAGTCGCCGGCCCCCGGCTGGTCGTAGCCGGCGAGCGCCTCCAGCACCACCGAGCCCGAGCCGCGGTTCCAGTAAGGAATGTAGCGGCCGGTCGCGTCGTGCCCGGGTTTGTTGACCGCGGCCGCGTCGTTGCCGTCGAGCGCGTTGGGCTCCCAGCCCGACCAGGCGCCGAGCAGCCCGGGGTTGCGCTCGAGGAACTGCCGGATGGTCGCGTCGTAGACGGCGCGATCCGTCACCCTTGCGGTGTGCAGCCCCTGCAGCGCCGTCACGATACCCTCGGCCGCCCGCTCGCCGCGCAGCAGGTCGGTCGAGACCTGCGCCGCGATCCCCTTTGTGGTTTCGGCCTGCAGCTGGCGCGTTTGCGCCTCCATGGTGCCGCCGACCTGCTGCACCAGGAACGTCATGCCGATGGCGAACACGGCTGTAAGGGCCGCGCCGCCGAGCAGCGCAACCTTGAGAGAGAGGGAACGAATACGCATGCGGGGGACGGCTCCTGCCGAATAGTGCTTTCTCGCCCATTCAGCGCAGTCCGCCGTTAAAGAACGGTCAACCACGATCACCCCAATGCCAAAATATTAGGCAGCAGCGTCGGGCCGAAAGACAAACCCCGGCCAGTGGCCGGGGTCGATGATCAAGGGCTGCGGAGAGCCTCAAAACTCGGCCCAGTCCTTGGCCACCGCAGCATTGCCCTCGCTGAGATAGCTGCGCGCCGCTGCCTTCACCTTCTGCTGCAGCGCCTTGACGCTGCCGGGGCGCGGCTCCGATGGCATCGACATCGTCGTGCCGCCCTCCTCGATCGAGAACACATCGACAATCTTGTCGAGTTCGGTGGCCTGGCCCTCGGTCTGCTCGATTGCCGCATTGGTCTGTTCGACCAGCGCCGCATTCTGCTGCGTCATCTCGTCGAGCACCCGCACTGCCGAGCTCACCTCCTCGATTGCGCCGGCCTGCTCGCGGCTCGCCGTGGCGATGCCCTCGATCAGGCTCGAGCTCTCGCGCGCCGTCTCCAGCATCGCCACCAGCTTCTGCGCCGCCTCCGCGACCAGCTTCGAACCGCCTGCCACTTCGGCGCCCGACTGTTCGATCAGCGCCTTCACTTCACTCGAGGCACTTGCGGCCGATTGCGCCAGCCGCCGCACTTCCACGGCGACCACGGCAAAGCCCTTGCCGGCATCCCCTGCCCGCGCCGCTTCCACCGAGGCGTTCAGCGCCAGGAGATTGGTCTGGAAGGCGATGTCGTCGATCATCCCGATGATGTTGGAGATCTTGCCTGAGGAGGTGGTGATCCGCTCCATCGCGGCGGTCGCCTTTTCCATCACTGCCCCGCCCTCGGTCGCCGTCTTGCTGACGTCCTGCGCCTTGGTCGAGGCATCGGCCGCCCGCTTGGCGTTCTCGGTGACGGTCGAGGCCAGTTGCTCCATCGAGGCCGAGGTCTCCTCGATGGTTGCCGCCTGCTTGGTGGTGCGCTCGCTCAGGTCATTGGCGCCCGACAGGATCTCGCCGGTCGCCGTCTTCAACGCCCGCGACGTCGTCTGCAGCGAGGTGACGATCTCGGTGATCCGCTCCAGCGAGGCGTTGAACGCCTGCCGCAGCCCCTCGTACTGACCGGTGAACTGGGTATCGACCCGCCCCCCCAGATCGCCGTCGGCCATCCGCGCCAGCGAGTTTTTCAAGAGGTCGATGATCGCCTCGGATTTCTTCCGTTCGGTGATGTCGGAGGCAAACTTTACCACCTTCATCGGCTTGCCCGCGGCATCGAACACCGGGTTGTAGGAGGCCATGATCCAGACCTCCTTGCCGCCCTTGCCGAAGCGCTTGAACTCCGACGATATGAACTCGCCACCGCGCAGCCGGGCCCAGAACTGCTCGTACTCGGCGCTGGCGCCGTAGCTGGGCTCGACGAACATCCGGTGATGCCGGCCCTGGATTTCCTCGAGCCGGTAGCCGAGCGTCGCGAGGAAATTCTCGTTGGCAGTCATGATCGTTCCGTCGAGCTTGAACTCGATCACCGCCTGCGCGCGGCTGATCGCCGCCACCTGCCCGGCCATGTCGGCGGCGCGGTTCTTCTGTTCGGTGATGTCGGAAGCGAACTTCACCACCTTGATCGGCTTACCTGCCTTGTCGAGGATCGGGTTGTAGCTCGCCTGCAGCCAGATCTCCCTGCCGCCCTTGCCGAAGCGGCGATACTCGCCCGACTGGTACTGCCCGGCGCCCAGCGAGCGCCAGAACTCGGCATAGTCCGGCCCCTGCGCCTGCACCGGATCGACGAACATCCGGTGGTGCTTGCCCTGGACCTCCTCCAGCGCATACCCCGTCGCCCCAAGAAAATTGGCGTTCGCCGTGATGATGGTGCCGTCGAGCCTGAATTCGATTACCGCCTGGCTGCGCATGATCGCCTCGACCTTGCTGCGGTCATCCGAATGAGATGCGCCGGAAAACCCGGCGAAAATAGACTGACCCATGACTTCTGCCCCCAAAAACCGCTTCTGCGGATCCGGCGCAATTTCAACGCATATCCGCTTGAAGAACCTCGAAGCCGGGCATGCGTATTAACGCGCGGTACACCATCAGGGTGCGCCTTCACGAGTCCGTGAGCAGTTACTGCTCACGTACGCATCAATGCGTATTTCGCTGATATTCTCGTTGCAGCAACGAAAAAGGGCGCCATCCGGCGCCCTTTTCCTGACATGCGCGGCTACAGGCCGTGAGCTAGAACTCGTTCCAGTCCGTGCTGATCGCAGCATTGCCCTGGCTGAGGTAGACCTGCCGCACCGCCTGCCGTGGCACCGCTGGCGCTGCACCGACCTCGGCAACCGTGAACACATCGACGATGCGGTCCAGTTCGCCGGCCTGCGATTCCGTCTGCTCGATCGCCGCATTGGTCTGTTCGACCAGCGCAGCGTTGTGCTGGGTCATCTCATCGAGCGTCCGCACCGCCACGTTCACCTCTTCGATCGAGGAGGCCTGCGCCCGGCTCTCGCCCGCAATGCCCTGCAGCAGTTCGTAGTTGGTGCGTGCCCCCTCGAGCATGACCCCGAGCTTGTTCGCCGCCTCTGCCACCAGCCGCGATCCGCCGGCCACCTCGGTGCCCGATTGCTCGATCAGCGCCTTGACCTCGCTGGAGGCGCTCGCCGCCGATTGCGCCAGCCGCCGCACTTCCACGGCGACCACAGCGAAGCCCTTGCCGGCATCGCCGGCACGCGCCGCCTCGACCGAGGCGTTGAGCGCCAGGAGGTTGGTCTGGAAAGCGATGTCGTCGATCAGCCCGATAATGTTCGAAATCTTGGCCGATGACTGGGTGATGCGCTCCATCGCTGCCGTCGCTTGGCGCATCACCTCGCCGCCCTGCTCGGCCGTCCGCGACACGTCCGCGGCGTTGCTGCTGGCGGACTCGGCGCGCTTGGCATTCTCCAGCACCGTCACCGCCAGTTGCTCCATTGCCGCCGAGGTCTCTTCGATCGTCGCCGCCTGTTTGGTGGTGCGCTCAGAAAGGTCATTGGCGCCCGAGAGGATCTCACCGGTCGCCACCTTCAGCGAGCGCGAGGTGGAGCGGAGGTTGGTCACCACTTCGGTCAGCCGATCGCCCACCGCATTGGTGTCGTCCATCAGCTTCCTGAGCGCCCCCGAATAGCTGCCTTCCATCCGTCGTGTCAGATCGGCCTGGGCCAGCGCCCCGAGCACCTCTGCGGTTTCGCCGATCGAGGCGTCCACCGTCTCCACCAACTGGTTGACGCTATGCGCCAAGGCCTTGAGATCCTGGTCGGCGAACGCGGCGCCGACGCGGCGACTGAAGTCACCCTCGAGCGCCGCTCCCACGACGTCGCCGATCTCGCGATTGAGCGCCGCTGCGGCATCGGCGCGCGCCACCGTGACCTTCGCCGTAGCGGCGGCCTCGCCGGCCAGCACATCGCGGTTGCGCAGCGCCTCGCGAAACACCCCCAGCACCTTGCCCAACCCGTTGACTTCGGCCACCCGGTGACGCGCATCGACCGTCACCTCGAGGTCACCTTCAGACAGCCGGCGGAACCCATCGGTCATGTTGGCCAACGGTTTCGCCACGAAGCGCTGCGCCAGCAGCATGGTGGCAAGCGCCAGTCCGACGATCAGCGCCAGCCCGCCCCAGGTCGCAATGTCGGAGAACAGCGCGTTGCGGTCGGCGGCGCGCAGTTGCGCGATGTTCGAGGCCTCGATCGCGTCGGACACCGCGGACATCTGGCCTTCGAGGGTCTCGAAGCTTTCGTCGAACGCCGCGAGGTCGGCCATGGCGCCCGCGATATCGAGCTTGTAGATCTTACCGACCAGCGTCGTGGCCGAGTTGATATAGCCGTCGAGTGGCGCCTTGACCCCTTCGAGCGCCGCCCGCACCGTCTCGGGCAGCGCCAGTTCGTCCTGTGCGGCAATGGCCGCCCGGAACGATGCGCCGTACTGCATCACCTCGGCATAGCTGTCCTTGACCATCTCGAAATCGCCGGAGACGCCGGCGTAGAGGCCGCGGAACACGATGCCGCGCATGCTGTCGTGCAGCATGTCGGCAGTCATGTGATCCCGCATCGAGCTCATCATGGTCTCGGAGTTCTGCCCCGATTGCTTGAACTCGGTGGAAACGTAGAGGCTCGCTCCGGCGACCACGACGCCGATCAGCACCAGCACGGCCGACAACCCGAACACCAGGGTCCTGAGCCGGACCCCGTTGGCCGGCGAAGCAGCGCCGGCGGTACCCTTGATCTTCATTCTGAAGTCCTGTCGGCCGACGCTACCGCCTTCTGGCGGCCCCGTGACGCGCGCGGCCGGCGGCGCGTCACGTTGTGAACCAAGGGTGCTCTCTGATGGTTAATGCGTAGTTGAGGGCCGGCCTCGCAATCAGAATTCAGCCCACTCGTCGGCCTTGATCGCGGTATTGCCGCGGCTGAGGTAAGTCTTGGCCGCCGCCTGCACCTTCTGCTGGATCGCCTTGATCCCCTTTGGTGCGACAAATTCCGGCGCCGACGTAACAACTTCCGCCCGCGCATCGACGGTGAACACCGCGACGATCCGGTCCAGTTCGCTGGCCTGCGCCTCGGTCTGCTCGATCGCCGCGTTGGTCTCCTCCACCAGCGCCGCGTTGTGCTGGGTCATCTCATCCATCTGGCGGACCGCGGTGTTGACCTCTTCGATCGCGGAAGCCTGCTCGCGGCTGTCGCGCGCGATGCCTTCGAGCAGTTCGCGGTTGCCGCGCACCGCCACCAGCATCTGCTCCAGCTTGTGCGCCGCTTCCGCCACCAGCTTCGAGCCGCCCTGCACCTCGTTCGCCGATTGTTCGATCAGCGCCTTCACCTCGGCCGATGCACTGGCCGCCGACTGCGCCAGCCGCCGCACTTCCACGGCGACCACCGCAAAGCCCTTGCCGGCATCGCCGGCCCGGGCCGCCTCTACCGAAGCGTTGAGCGCCAGCAGGTTGGTCTGGAAGGCGATGTCGTCGATCAGCCCGATGATGTTGGAAATCTTGGCCGAGCTCTCGGTGATCCGCCCCATCGCCGCATTGGCGCTGAGCATCACCGCTCCGCCGGCTTCCGCCGTCGTCGTCACCTCTGCGGCGTTTTCCGACGCGCCGGCCGCCCGCTGCGCGTTGGCCAGCACCGTGGTCGCCAGTTGCTCCATCGCTGCCGAGGTCTCTTCGATGGTCGCCGCCTGCTTGGTGGTGCGCTCCGAGAGGTCGTTGGCGCCAGACAGGATCTCGCCTGTCGCCGTCTTCAGGTCGAACGAGGTCTTCCTCAGCTGCGTGACGATATCGCTCAGTTTTTCGGCCACCGTGTTGGTGTTGTGCTTGAGCCGCGCGAACTCGCCCTCATAGCTGCCATCCATGCGTCGCGTCAGGTCGGCATCGGCCAGCGCTTCGAGCACATCGCCCGCCTCGTTCAGCCCGCTCGCCACCGTATCCATCAGCCCGTTGAAATTGCTGGCGATGCGCTCGATGTCGGCATCGGCGAAATGCGCGTCGATGCGCTGCGTCAGGTCGCCCTTCAGCGTCGCCGCCACCACGCCGTCGAAGGCGTTCTGGAAGCTCTGCATCATCTGGGCCCGCTCAGCCGCCTTCTCATGTCGGCTCCGCTCGTCGTCGTTCATCTCGGCGACGCGGATACCGTTCTCCTTGAACACCTGTACGGCGGCAGCCATCTGCCCGATCTCGTTCTTTTCGCCGGCATAGGGGACTTCAGCCGTGAAATCCCCCTCCGCGATCCGCCCCATCGTGCTGGTCACCCGCGTCAGCGGCGTCGACAGATAGCGTGTGCCGACATAGAGCGCGGCTCCGACACCCGCCAGCAAACCCAGCAGCGTCGCACCGGCCACCACCGGCAGGATCAGCGCCTCGAAGCCATCGATGTCGGCCTTGATCGCCTCGAACTTCGCCTGGTCGTTCTCCACCACCGCATCGATCTCCGCCTGGTAGGCCTTGCGGTTGGCACGGTTGGCGTCGTTGTTGCCCTGCGCGTTCGCCTGCGCCGGATCGATCGTGGCGAGCCGCGCCGTCTCGGCCCGGAACTGCCGGAACTCCGCCGTGCGTGCCACTACCTGGTCGAAGGCTGGCCGGTCAGCCGCCGGCACCAGCGGCTGCCAGGCGACAAGATGCGCGTCGATCTTGTCGAGCGACTTCAGCAGCCCCTCGGCGAACGGCGCCGCCTTCTCCACATCCGGCGAGGCGTAGATACCGCGCGCGTCCATCACCACCGCCGTCACCAGCCGGTTGAGGTGCTCGCCGTTGAACGCCCGCTGCGATGCCGCCTCGAGCTGCTCGGTGCGCTCGGTGAACGAGGCGGTGACGAACATGGCGAGGCCGCCGATCGCTGCGACCACGAGGCCCATCACGGCAACGATAAGGAAAAGGCGGGTCCGGATCTTCATTAGTCTGCGCTCGCTCTGGTTCTGGAGTGGACGAAGTAGGGCAATGACCGTGCGCGTCCGGAATTGCTTCCGGTCAACGGCCTCGTTCTGCTGGGGATCAATTGGGCGCGGCTCCACAACTGGTCGCGGCTGTCCTGGCCACGACGCGGTTAGTCTTGCTGCATTCCCGATGCCGACAATTACGCAGTTTGCCTTAAAGGATGGTGAATTGCTTCGGGACGTGGATTTAGGGCGATTCCTGCCTTGGAGTTCGCAAGCAGCCCACCCCACCAGAGTCATCCCGACGAACGGCGGGATGACGGTTGGTGAGCGGTGCAAACCCGCGCCTCCCAAAAGCGAAACGGGCGCCCCACAGGGACGCCCGTTCAAATTCCGTGTCTGCGATCCGCTCAGTGCGCGGTGTTGGTCCCGACCGAGGCGTCGAGCAACAGGTTGCGCCAACCATCGATCTCGGCCTGCAGCCGCATTTCCTCGTCGGCGGTGTTCGCTGCCTGCTGGGCGGTGAGCCCGGCGGCGATCAGGCCTTCGATCTTGGCGCGGTCGAACTCGGCGATGTCCTGCGCTTCTTCGGCGAGGATGGTCAGCCCCTCGGGCGACACATCGGCAAAGCCGCCGCGCACGTAGTAGACGTGGCTGATCCCGTCATTGCGCACGACGGTAACAAAGCCCGGCTTCAGCGTGGTCATCAGCGGCGCGTGGTCGCCCAGCACGGTGAAATAGCCGTCGGCGCCCGGCACGGTCACCGACTTCACGGTCTCCGACAGCAGCAGCCGCTCGGGCGAGACGATTTCGAGTTTGGTGCCTTCGGCCATGGTCCTGCCTTTGGGTTGAGCTGGGTCCGCCCTGAGGCGAACCCGAGTTCGTCAGTTAGCTTCAGGCCGCGGCCGCGAGCTTCTGGGCCTTCTTGACCGCATCTTCCATGGTGCCGACCATGTAGAAGGCGGCTTCCGGCAGGTGGTCATACTTGCCCTCGACGAGGTCCTTGAACCCCTTGATGGTGTCTTCGAGCTGCACGAACACGCCCGGAGCGCCGGTGAAGGCCTCGGCCACGTGGAACGGCTGGCTCATGAAGCGCTCGACCTTACGGGCGCGCGCCACGGTCAGCTTGTCCTCTTCGGAAAGCTCGTCCATGCCCAGGATCGCGATGATGTCCTGAAGCGCCTTGTAGCGCTGCAGGATCTGCTGCACCTGGCGGGCGGTGTTGTAGTGCTCTTCGCCGACGATGTTGGCCGAGAGCATGCGCGAGGTCGAGTCCAGCGGATCCACTGCCGGGTAGATGCCCTTCTCGGAGATGGCGCGGTTCAGCGTCGTCGTCGAGTCAAGGTGCGCGAACGAGGTAGCCGGCGCCGGGTCGGTCAAGTCGTCGGCCGGCACGTAAATCGCCTGCACCGAAGTGATCGAGCCCTTGTTGGTGGTGGTGATGCGTTCCTGCAGCGCGCCCATGTCGGTCGCGAGCGTCGGCTGGTAACCCACCGCCGAAGGAATACGGCCGAGCAGAGCCGACATTTCGGCGCCCGCCTGGGTGAAGCGGAAGATGTTGTCGACGAAGAACAGCACGTCCTGGCCTTCGTCGCGGAAGTGCTCGGCGACGGTCAGACCCGAAAGCGCCACGCGGGCACGCGCCCCCGGGGGCTCGTTCATCTGGCCGAACACCAGGGCGCACTTCGAACCGGCGGTCGAGCCGTTGTTCTCGTGCGGGTCCTTGTTCACGCCGGACTCGATCATTTCGTGGTAGAGGTCGTTGCCCTCGCGGGTGCGCTCACCGACGCCGGCGAACACCGAGTAACCACCGTGCGCCTTGGCGACGTTGTTGATCAGTTCCTGGATCAGCACGGTCTTGCCCACGCCGGCGCCGCCGAACAGGCCGATCTTGCCGCCGCGTGCGTAGGGGGCGATCAGGTCCACGACCTTGATACCGGTGACGAGGATCTGCGCTTCCGAGGCCTGCTCGGTGAACGAGGGGGCATCCTGGTGGATGGCGCGACGCGACTTGGTCTTGACCGGGCCGGCTTCGTCCACCGGCTCACCGATCACGTTCATGATGCGGCCCAGCGTCTCATCGCCGACCGGCACCGAAATCGCTGCGCCGGTGTCGACCACCACTGCACCGCGAACCAGACCTTCGGTGGTGTCCATAGCGATGGTGCGCACGGCGTTTTCGCCGAGGTGCTGCGCCACTTCGAGTACCAGGCGGTTGCCGTTGTTCTCGGTCTCGAGCGCGTTCAGGATCGCCGGCAGGTGACCATCGAAGGTCACGTCAACCACGGCGCCGATCACCTGCGAAACCTTGCCGACCGGCTGGCCGGCGGCGGCTGCCGCGGGAGTGCTCGAATCGGCCTTGCGGGCCGGGGCTTTCTTGGCGGCGGGAGCCTTGTCGGTCGCCGGGGCTTTTGCTGCAGTTGCTGCGCGGGCCATGATTTACCTCGTTCCTGCTAGAGCGCTTCCGCGCCCGAAATGATTTCGATGAGTTCTTTGGTGATCTGGGCCTGGCGCTGTCGGTTATAGACCAGCGTCAGCTTCTTGATCATCTCGCCGGCATTGCGCGTGGCGTTGTCCATGGCGCTCATCTGCGCCCCGAAGAACGATGCGTTGTTTTCGAGCAGCGCCCGGAAGATCTGCACCGAGATGTTCCGCGGCAGCAGGTCTTCGAGGATCGCTTCCTCGTCCGGCTCATATTCGTAGTTCAGCGTGTCCTGGGCATCCGCGGCCGGAGCCTCGAACTTCGCCGGGATCAGCTGGTGCGCGGTCGGGATCTGCGCGATCACCGAACGGAAGCGTGCATAGAACAGCGTCGCCACGTCGAATTCGCCCGCCGCGTACATGGCGAGGATCTTGTCGCCGACGCTGGCGGCGTTGACATAGCCCAGCGTCCGCACGTCGCGGAACGAGATCGTCTCGACGATCTTGTCGGCGAAGCCGCGCTTCAGGATGTCGTTGCCCTTGCGGCCGACGGTGAGGATCTTCACCGTCTTGCCTTCGGCGAGCAGCTTCTGCGCCGTTTCACGGGCGAGGCGCGCGATCGACGAGTTGAAGCCACCAGCGAGGCCACGCTCACCGGTCGCCACGACCAGCAGGTGCACCTGGTCACGGCCGTTGCCGGCGAGCAGCGCCGGAGCGTCCGCACGGCCGGCATAGGCTGCGCCCAGTGCCGCGAGCACATTGCCCATGCGCTCGGCATAGGGACGCGCCGCCTCGGCTGCTTCCTGGGCACGACGAAGCTTCGCCGCTGCCACCATCTGCATGGCCTTGGTGATCTTCTGGGTCGATTTGACCGAGGCGATCCGGTTCTTAAGGTCCTTTAGCGAGGGCATCGGCCGCTCTTACTCCTCTAGCGAGGCCCCGAGGGACCTCGCCCAACCAGGGGTCTTACGAGAACGTCTTCTTGAACGCGTCGATGGCGGCCTTGAGCTTGGCGCGCAGGTCATCCGACAGCGCCTTCTCCTTGGCGATCGCCGACAGCACGTCCGCACCCTTGGAGCGGAGGTAGCCGAGCAGGCCAGCCTCGAACTCGCCGACCTTGTTCACCGGCAGGTCGTCCAGGTAGCCCTGGCCGCCGGCAAAGATCACCGCGACTTCTTCTTCCGGCTTCAACGGCGCGAACTGCGGCTGCTTCAGCAGTTCCGTCAGGCGGGCGCCGCGGTTCAAGAGGCGCTGCGTGGCAGCATCGAGGTCCGAACCGAACTGCGCGAACGCAGCCATTTCACGGTACTGCGACAGCTCACCCTTCAGCGAGCCGGCAACCTGCTTCATCGCCTTGATCTGGGCGTTGCCACCCACGCGCGACACCGAGATACCGACGTTCACCGCCGGGCGGATGCCCTGGAAGAACAGGTTGGTCTCGAGGAAGATCTGACCGTCGGTGATCGAAATGACGTTGGTCGGGATGTAGGCCGACACGTCGTTCGCCTGGGTCTCGATCACCGGCAGTGCGGTGAGCGAACCGAGGCCATGCTCTTCGTTGAGCTTGGCGGCGCGCTCGAGCAGACGCGAGTGCAGGTAGAACACGTCGCCCGGGTAAGCTTCGCGGCCCGGCGGACGGCGCAGCAGCAGCGACATCTGGCGGTAGGCCACGGCCTGCTTGGTCAAATCGTCATAGGCGATCACGGCGTGCATGCCGTTGTCGCGGAAGTACTCGCCGATGGCGGCACCGGTCATCGGCGCCAGGAACTGCATCGGGGCCGGGTCGGACGCGGTCGCCGCGATGACGATCGAATATTCCAGCGCGCCGGCATCTTCCAGCACCTTGACGAACTGCGCCACGGTCGAGCGCTTCTGGCCGACGGCGACGTAGATGCAGTAGAGCTTTTCCTGCTCCGAAGCACCCGCGGCATGCGCCGGCTTCTGGTTCAGGAAGGTATCGAGAATAACGGCGGTCTTGCCGGTCTGGCGATCGCCAATGATCAGCTCGCGCTGGCCACGGCCGATCGGGATCAGCGCGTCGATGGCCTTGAGGCCGGTCGACATCGGCTCGTGCACCGACTTGCGCGGCAGGATGCCCGGGGCCTTCACGTCGACGCGGCGGCGTTCCTTGGCCTTGAGCGGGCCCTTGCCGTCGATCGGGTTGCCGAGCGCATCGACCACGCGGCCGAGCAGTTCCTTGCCCACCGGGGTATCGACGATGGCGCCGGTACGCTTGGCGACGTCGCCTTCCTTGATGCCGCGGTCATTGCCGAACAGCACGACGCCGACATTGTCGGTTTCGAGGTTCAGCGCCATGCCCTTGATGCCGCCCGGGAACTCGA